>Ga0123342_1002760_pt1 | contig 28901 bp, 19 predicted proteins | sample Turbeawhitnodule_FD_89960 | JGI IMG/M metagenome (GOLD analysis project Ga0123342, IMG submission 89960) | Root nodule microbial communities of legume samples collected from Mexico - Turtle bean Mexico white nodule | ecosystem: Host-associated > Plants > Roots > Nodule | place: Mexico: Nepantla... | reverse complement strand
GCCAATGTTGCAATGGTCCTATTCAAACCTTTTCCTAGAGTGGCTCCTAAAAACGTGCCATAAATTACAAATACAATGGTTAGTTTAACTGTGGAATAAATAAAAAGAAAACAAAACCAAAAAACTTGGTTTTGTGTATCATGATCATTGATTAAAATATGAACAAACTAGCTTACCGACTGTGTACTCAAAAACCACCACTACAGCATCACTACCCACATTGCTGATAGACCAAAGTTCTCATAGAGTGGTTGATAGTAATAGAAAAGAGAAACCAGTGAGATTGCAAGCCCCACTTTTAGAGAATGAATAACTTTTCTAGGATCATCTTGGGCTATCTCTTTGGTTAACCTACAAATTCCCAACACCTTCTCCTTAAGAACTTTTGGCATGATCAATATTCGACCAACCACCCCTGCTTTCTCCTGGTTTGTGTTTGGAGACGCCATCTCTCTTGAAAGTAAACAACAAGCAACGAGGAACAAAGATAGATATGATGTTGTTGTTGCTTAATTAGGTTCTACACTAGCCACGTTCCATGTTTAATACTTTTCGTTTTGTAATACGATTTACTTTTAATTTGAGTACAACTCCTTCTTAAACTTTGTATTTGAAGTTCATTAGTATTTAGCTTGATTGAATTTTGAGTATCTATAGACAGGTTTGAATTTCTTTATAAAATGGTTAAAATACCATTTTAAATAGGTATGAACAATACATATAAAAATAGCCACCGAAATCGATTTGGTGGCTATTTTTACAACAAAAAAAATTAGCGATCGAAATAGAATCGGTCGCTGTAATTAAGAAAAATATTTAGCCACCAAAATCAAATTAGTCGCTAAAGCGATCTCCATTTAGCCACCAAAAGTTTTTTTTTAATTAATTAATTTAATCCATTAGCGACCAAAAATGTGGTCGCTATCATCTCTATTTCAGCCACCGATTTAGCCACCAATATTTTATAAAAGTTTGGTCGCTAATTTGGTTTATGAATTTTGGTGACCAAATTTTTTGCGACCGATTTAGCCACCGAAATTTCGGTTGCTAATTTGGTTTCTAAATTTTGGTGACCAAATATTCTGCGACCGATTTCGCCACCGAAATATCGGTTGCAAATTAGAGACTACTTTATATTTCGGTCGCTAAAGGTTTTGCGACTAGGGTTTTCGCTTCCATCTTTATTTGGTGACTGTTTCGGTCGCATATACGTTTAACGACCGATTATTGTACTGTTAGCGATCGAATTTGGTGGTCGCTAAAAGTGATTTTTTTTGTAGTGTAATCTCAATACATAAGAGTTTGAATAGATTACTCCTAATCTCAAAGGGTAGAATTAGCCACTCATGTTGGCCATTACAAGCATAGAAAGCAAGAAAAGAAGATTCAAAATGTTTCTCCTTTACGGTTGCCTCCTTTAGGGTTATCTAACACCTTTTATTCTCCCAATTGATGTCTAGGGTTGTGCCTCACGCCTCATATTTAACCTAGTTTGGCTTGGGCTAAGTGACTTCTCGCCTAGGTGTAATTGGGCTTGCTTGGGCGAGATCCTCTGGGAGCTTCTGATTTAGTTGAGTTTGGGCAAGTGTTTTGAGCATTCCAACTTTCTCTTTTTTATCTTGTATATTCTCCTTTTGCCGTTTCATCTCCATTATTCCCCATAATCTTGAAATTAACACAAATTTGGGAATAAATCATTTTATTCAAATTATAATTACAAAATATGTAAAAAGGTTTAAATTCATAAATTAGGGCTTATATTATAGTTATTTTATCAATTAATATCCATAAGTGTCTGTATTTTAATATGAAATAGTACTGAAATATGACACTTATCAAGGACTTCCATAATGTCTACCTTTAAGGTAAATACATACAAATGAAATGTGAAACTTATGAGATATTCCCCTTTGCTAGACCTCCACGAGTTGCTAAACTAGGATTGCCATGAGCAACCCCATGAATATTGCATTTAAGAATGCTTACCCCTGGAGGAGTCCATAGCACTTTAGGAACTTTTCTAGAATGTTTTGTAATGTTAAAGTACTTATAGTAATGAGGAAAACAACATAATTATTCATCACCCCTTGGACCTTTTATGTACAAGACCAATACATCTAACAATTACTGTTCTTTATTATTAATTATTAATACATGTTACGCTAAAAATGAACCTTTTATACACAATCAAATAATCTAAAAACTATTAACATATAATAAAGGAACTAATTGCAACATGATTACTCATATTTACTTGTAAAATAAAACTTTAAAGTGTATTCTTACTTATTCTATAATAGTCTTAGATACTCAAGTCAAAATCCAACACTTAATATTTTATAATAATGTTGTTATATGAAATAAAGAGACATTGAACAATTTTCTCATTATTTATTTCCAAAGAATTAATTTTGTTGAACAAATCACCTCAGATGTCACATATTAATATGAAAGACATAATATATTTTCAGATATTGTGTTATTACATTTCATTCATTTTTTTTATAGTTTAGCAATAGGTACAATAATACCAAAACTTTTCAAAAGAAAGAAGTCAAATGAATATTCAAAGCTAAAACACATAATTAGGCACAACAAGATATTATAAGAACGTAATTACAATTAATTCAAACAATTTTATAGTTAGAGATTGCTTTATAACAATCATATGATTAAGGGCCTATAAAAAGATAGGAAAAGGTGAATGTAAAGACACACAACTACAATATAAAAAAAATAAAAATCTTGTAAGACTATATTATTTCCATTCTTATCTTTGTTTAGTTTGGTAGGAAAGTCATCTTAATAATTTCTCTCTGTGAGAGTTTTGCTTAGTTTCATTTTTTCTTTGTAGCTAGAAGTGTGATTTTATAATATACTTGTAGTTTGTAGTCTAAAGAGAAGATTACGACCTGATAATAAAAAATGACTTTGTATACCTGTGTTTGTTAGAAGTGTCATTGTGTACTCGTTTTATAATAAACTTCAATTATAGTGGAACCTTTTAAGAGTTTCTTAAAAGATAATTTGACGTAGTTCAAGAATTGGGGTGAAATAAAGTAGATATCTTGTTTTATTTTTATTCTCTAGACAATTAAGATTTAGACTATCTACTGACTATATTTGACTTTTCCACAACTACTTAGATTTAGTATTGATGTGGTCCAATAATATTTGTATGCATGTGCCAGGTATTCAAGTCCTTCATAATAAAATCTTTTATTAAAGTTTATTGTTCTTGTCTCACTCATCTACATATATTTTTAGGGATATTTGTTGTCATTTTGTATCATACACATCCTTATTGATAGGAGTTTTAAAATAAGTAAGAATGTCAAAATTCACAAGGGTTTGGATGATACTAAAAATTATATTTATGCCAATAGACTTAAAATAAGTAAAACAATATTTGATAACAAGAAATTAAATGAAAAATTTAAAACCAAACAACAAAATGTTTTTGGGATTTTTGAACTAAAGAAAGATGGATTGAACATAAATATATGATATGAATATTGATGTCGTTAAATTTCATCACACACACCATTACAAGGTGCTCTTTGAACCAACTACAAGTGTTTTACATTTTCATTTTGTTGTGTAGGTTTACAAAGCACAAAACACCATTTTCTTTTAAAGAGGATATGGGGATAAAAGAAATCGTAGTAGGCTAGGCTTTTCTCCTTCAATGGATGAATATTTAGTTGATGATAGTTATTTTTTGCACCTCAATTACTTCTTCTTGCACCTTTATAGGGCATGTAACAAACAAAAATAACCTTAAGTAAATTTATATACATAACCTAAATCTATCTCATCCTCCTTACACCCCTCCCTTTGCTTCCTCAGTTTTCTTGATTTGGTTCACTATTGTTGCCACCCTATTGTCACTACCATGTACTGTTGATGGTGTTGTTGTGAATGATTAAATTGTTGAGAAATCATGTTTAGATTTATATTATTTTGCTTATCTATTGTGCATGATACTACGAATTTTCCAAATTATAATTTGTTATTGATATTGCATTCTAGAAGAGTTTTTGACTTAATAATGCCTTTTAGATTGTGAAATTTGAAATACATTTCAAATATGAAAGATTATTCTAGATTGCACAATCTAGAAAATATTTTTTTATACATAAAATTTTATTTCGGATTGTGCAATACAAATTGGACTTCTGATCCATAATACCTTTTTGTCTTTTGGATTATACAATCTATAACTTCAAAATTTTGTCTCAAATTGTCTCTTTAATTGTATAATTTAAAAGAAATTTTGAAGTTTAGATTGCATAATCCAAATCAAAATTTATTATGGATTGTGTAATATAACATACAATTTTTATTTTCGGTTACACAATCTAAAACCTCAAAATTGTATTCTAGATTATACAACTTGAAAAACAATTTAAAATATAAAATTATTATTTTAAATTGTGTAATTTGGAATACTATTTTAAAGTTTTTATTACACAAATCGGAAGGATTTAGTCGCTTCACCTTTTTTCTTATGTATCACATAATTTGCAAATCACTCAAAACCAAAAACCCAACAACATTCGAAAACTAAAACAAGAACCTCAATATGCTTACTCAAACATCTACCCACCTTCAAGATTTACAATATATTAATATTGAGTTGATTAGTGTGCCAATGTTTTGATCTCAAACTTGGAACAACTCCTTGCTCTACTGAAGAAGAAAAAACAAAAATGGAGTAATGAAACCTTCATTATCATTAAAAAAGAAATGGCAAAGTGAGAATTTTTAGATTTATAAGAATATAGAAAAGAGTTATGGGAGTGTAAAAAACAATTGTCTTAATTGACCTAAGCCAATTTTTTATGTGTTAGCCTTGAAGTAGTACAATGTGATTTCCAAGACACATTTGGTTGTTTTTCCATGCACCCCATGTCTTCTTCAAACACCCCCATAGTAAATACGAAATTATTATTTTGTCGTTCAGTAAAAAATTAAAAACCCAAAACCATAAAATGTTTTCACCTTACTCTTTTTGCTATCTTCTCTCACCTCGTGACACCCCCAATCTCTGTTGCATCCCGACACACCTCTAAGGTCCCATTTATGGTGGTTATTGACAAATATTCATAGGTTTTGTCATCCCTACTTGAGAGTGTGTTGTTAAGGCTTACTTATTGCATCTAGTTGGATGCACTATATTTGAAAAGAAGAGTGTCACTTCCATATGTGTTGCATACTTATAGTTTAACAATCTATGTATGTGTGGTGGTTACACTTGGGAACAACAACACTGACTCATTTGTATGAGCAGTTGGGGGATCCTCTTATTTCAGCAAAAGCAGTTGGGGGATGACATTGATCAGGTAGGTCCCTCGTCTTAGGAAGAGCATGCACCTGAGGTAAGATGTTATGTTTAATAAGTCATTAATTAATTTATTAATTTAAATATTTAACTACTTTAACTAAGTTATTTAATTTGAACTTGTTGCAAGTTATAATTAGTCGCATTTCCAATGTCCTCCAACACATAATTGATTATGGTCATGTCACTTGAGGCATTGTAACATATCAGGGCACCTAGTCAACATTGTAGTTAGTGTAGAGCGTCACAAATGATGGGGCAATATACACAAGACGTGATCATTTAGTCAGTGGACAACAATGTTATTTTTTTTACAATAAATTAAAGGATGCCCATTTTGTTGTAACAATTATATATATACAATTAGGTTTCATTAATTTTTGTTATTGTGTTTGTTATTTATTTGATTTGTGTGACCATTCTTGTTATGTAATACAATATAAATCATATCTTACGTAAGTATCAATCATAAATAATGTAACAAAGCATTAATCACAAGTAAGTAATAAAATATAAATAATGATTAAAACCTTAAGAATGTTAACATCAGTTGTCTGCAAGATTCATATATGTCGTATTATGTTCAGTTAATTAGATAAAAGTTTGCATTCAACTAATGTAATATGATAATCATAATCTTGCCTCTGGATAACAATGTGTAAACCATAAATTGTTAGCGTTAAGCATGAGACAACCATCATGCATTTTACCTACACCATAAATTAAAAGTAGCAAACAATGGGTAACAACGGATATAAGTAATGTGTTGAGTAATTATCATACTTGTACAAAATGTGAATCATACAGATGACCAATACATATTAATCGATGTACACTAACATCAGTGAATGGTATATTACGCAATGAGAATATGGTGATATTTTGCTTCAACGAAAAGCACATTGATATCACATTATATCTGCTTGCTATTAAGTATCCCATATTCGATATTGTCATCCATTTCTCAACACTATCCTGCAAATACAATTATGTCAATTATAAAGCATACATGTTCAAATGAAAATGCACATTATATTATGAGTCTTCACTTACGACAGAAAGCCCATCCACCAATAACTACCTCTTTATATGGTCCACCGTTCATGACCACCTAACAATGTCGTGTATTCTTCACGCCACTAGATATTTCTTTGAATAAATCCAATATGAAAAGTGGCCATGAGTCTTCACCCAACCCCAACAATGAAGCAATAACACGATACTCACAATGTTCATCGACTTTGACATCATTTACATCCAAAATATAAGAGTGACATTTCAAATGAAATTGATGAAGCATGGGAACTACATTAGTGTTGGGGTTGACCTTTCCCTTTCCTTTCAGGCTCTTCAAAGATGAAGAGCTATCAAGTACATAATGGATATGATCCACATGCTCAAAATATGAAGGTTCATGTTTTTGGACTTCTGAAATTTGTTTGTTGGACTCTTTTGGAATCCTTTTGTCTTAATTGTATTTGGTGGTGCACACATTAGTGGCATGTCCGGGTAGGCAATTTCATGCAACTTGTTCTTAATTGTCACTTTGTCACATATATCAACTTGTTTGAATCAAGATACAATGACATCAATGACCTATTGAATTGACAACCCAAATGATGAATCACATTGACATAAATATGAAAAACTCAGTTTGGTCCATAAAACATGAAGTTCATTTAGTAGAGTGACACACATAACATATATAGCTAATTCACAAGCACATGGTAATTCATGAGTCCATCTAAGTACACATCCACAATGTTTAGTATCAAAACCGACATGCTTCACCAATTAAACTCTTCAGCAATGTGCACCAAAACATGTTTAGATACAAAACCAACTAGCCTTTTACACAATTTGACATTGAATGTGTGTCCTTTAACACTCATTTAAAAGGATGTCTTGATTTTTTTATGTTGAAGTATAATAATGTGTTTTACCGCATCCCAACCCGAGCACAAGTCACACATGCTATTTTGTAGTACTCGTTTCAAACATCCTTTCCAACATGTTTACCTCAATTCAAAGAGACAATGATATTTTCGAGTACCTATTACAGTAACCTCTAAATCATCCTTGTACTTTCTATACCTCCCTCTTTCATAACCTAACAACACACATGTCTTTCTCCCTTGCTTTCCATTTGTTGTATCAAATATGATAATGAAAATAAAAAAACCAAGTCTATAACTAACCATACAAGCCCATTCTAGTTAGTTTTCTCGCAAAGGAAACACTTACACAAAGTTATTACAACATAATTAGTACATCACTTCTTAAAGTTATAGTATACATGAATGAAATGAAATGTTATTCACCTCATCCGTTGTAAAATGGATACCTAGTCCCCTTCAACCAATTCATGTTCAGGCACAAAATTGACTAAGTTTTCAATGTCAGATATCATATCTACTTCATTGGATCTTTTTGTAAACAATTCAATCTCCATGTTCATACTTCAACAATTTAATAAAACATAAACTAACATTTTATTATAATTTTAAGAATGTCACTAAAATCCAAAAAATTATGGCATTAAAAAGTGGATTGTGCTATTAGCCTTCCGAATTGACCAATCCATAAGGTATTTTTGAAAATAAACAAAAACCTTATCGATTGGGTAATCCATAAGGTATTTTGCAATTACAAAAAAAAAAAATTGGATTGCATAATCCAGAAGCACGCCATTCACAACACCTTCCACACTGGATCCAAAACAACACTCTTGATTACATAATCCATAAGCATATTATAAACAAGTTGTTAGAATGTGTGGCCAAAACAAGAGGGGGTGAATTGTTTCACAAGATTTTCGCAAAAATTGGAAGTAGAGTGAAAAGTTTTGAAAACTCAACCAATTGATTTTCTGTTCAACTAGATAAAAGTTTAGTTTTATAGTTCTTTACAAAAATTCAACCAGTTTTTTTTTTCTCGAAACCACAGGTTATTTATACCAGCAAAGAAAGAACAATGTTAAAAATAATGTATAAGAGAAAGGGATAAAGAGATTCACACCAAGAAGTTTATATTGGTTCACTCTTAACCAAGAGCTACATCCAGTCTTCAGCTAACCACTGAGAATTCACTAAGTAATCAAAGCAAGATTACAAACACACACCAAGAGTGATGATCTTGAACCCCTCAAGAAGACACAACACTTCTTGACAGCACCACAGTTTTTCAGAAACCCTTTTAAAAACTGCCTTACATAAATTACACAAAATTACAGTGTCCAGAAGAAGGAAATAAAGTACACCTAAGCTTTACAAAGCAGTAGTACAAAAGTATAGAAAAGCTAGTCCTATTCCACACAAGTGATGATCCAAAGCTCTTTATTCTCTTGAAAATGTTTTTAATGAGCTCTCCATCTCAGGTTATTGAAAAGATCATAAAACAATCTTTATATAGACTCAAGGAAGTGGTTAAAACTGTTAGATCATAAATCAAAAGCAATTGGAATCATTTAAAAATAGTTTGGAAATCTTAACATAATTCTATTATAAAAACAACAAATTGTTTTCCAAAGCAACAAATTGAAATATCTTTTCTGTTCAGGATTTCAAATAAAACAACCAGTTGTTTTATCGAAATAACCGGTTGTTTCAGTTTGACAACAACAAAACTTTTCCAAAACATTTTGAAAACCAATAAGTGTCAAACAACTAGTTGTTTCGACAATTCAACAGGTTGAAAAACTTGCTTTAGCCTCAATACCTTTGAGTAGCAGTTTTTTCAACTAGTTGATTTGAAAAACAACTGACTAAAATTTCTCAGCTTTTTAGAAAATATTTCTTTTAAAAAAGATAAAGAGTCAAGTGAGCTTGGATCAATACAAGGTGTGAATTAACTAGTCAAAAACTATTAAACCACACACACAAACACAACTACAGGTTCTTCAAGTCTTTTACACAGATTCAGAGGCATCAAAGCATCTTGTTCAACACAAGTGCCTTCCGGATTTGGTAATTCAGAACTCCTATTTGAATCCGGATTAACATATTGGAGTATGTAATTTCTAATGTAATCATGTATTCCAAATTACATAAGACAGAATGTTAATCAAGATCCAGGTAGGAGTTCTGAAATGACCAATCCAAAAGACATTTGTTTTTATAATATGCTTATGAATTATGTACCCAAACCAAAATACGCACGTAAATATATAAGAAATGCAAAAACTCACCTTAGAGCCATAAGCACCACAAACCATCACGAGGAAATGCCAACCAGTGCCAACACAACCCACCACCACCACAACAACTACCAATGCCTTCAACACTCAACGCAACAACTTCAACACCACCACACTTCCACAACCATTGCCTCATTCTATTTAAAATTTTTACTTAGGACATTTGTGTAATTATGAAATTTATGGGGTGCGTGAAGAACGCAGAAAGGGTAGAGATAAATTAAATTCTAATTGTACTAAGTTCCCTTTAATTATTTATCTTTGAAGTTTTACTTGCCTTTTGAAATGTTTCCAAAATTTTCCAATTTTCTTGTTTCTCAAATCTTCTAAAAGGAGTTAGCAAAAGTTGGATTATCTAACGAAAGTATTAATGGACTCTACGTATAAAATTAACTAAAAGGAAACTAAAGTAGATGAAAAATGTTAAAAGAAAGTAAAATAAATGCACGTTCTTTTAGAAATTAAGAACAATAAACACTTATCACTATATTTATGGTTTTGTGGAACATTAAAGGTGCTAACAATAAGTGCATCTTGCATTATCTTAAGGAGTTTATAAAAGATTTATTCCCATCTATTTTTCCTGGTAGGAAACTCATTTGAATTTGTTCGTGTGTTTAACTTTTGAAGAAAAGTTGGTTTTAATCCAATCTTCATTCAAGAATATCGAGAGAAATCAATGGGTATATGGGTTTTAAGTAGTCTTCATGATGTTTATTTTAATATTATTGGCAATATAAATCAAATTATCACTTTTTTTATGTTTATGTGGTTTGGTTATGCTCTTATGCATAATTTTATTTGTTTTTTTTTAAATCATCTCCAATCCTTCCATAATTTTATTTGTTTTTTTTTCTCAGTTCCGTAAACCCTAAATCCATAATTTTATTTGTGATCCAAAAAGGACTTCACTCTCCAATTCTTAACAACTTTATTGAAATGTGAATGCTCCAATTTTGTAAATTCTTTTAACTTCAATGCACCAACTTATTCAAAATAACTTATAAACAGGATATTTGTTGATAAATAAAAATATGTCTCAATTGAATTTGAGCAACAAAGTGACTTAAATCATTCTTCTACCGTCAATATGATCAAACTAAGTGAGTTCTAAGTTTGTTCTGACTAAAAAGATGTGTTAATAGTTAGAAAAAAAGAGAATATTTAGAAATTATTTTTCACCAATTAATAAGCAAAGTGATAGTTTGAACACACTAAAGTAAATTTCACACAAAACTATCAAATAAAATTCTGGCAAGAGTGAATTTAACTTCAATGTCTTAAAACACACCTACACTATTAAAAAAAATTGAATACATTTTAGTTTTAAAATCCTTATCTGTTTTCACGAGCAAAGTAGGAGAGAGAAGAAAACGTGGGGCATATTAAGTTGGAATTGTCAAACCTTACCTCACTGCCCCCCAAATGCTTTCTTCCTCGTCACACCTCACACTCTCTTTCTAATTTCTTCCTCCGATAGTGCTAGCTCAGTGCGTAATTTTTAACAATAAAAAAAAATGAATGCATTTTCTTTTCCTCTTTGCTTCCACTTCAAATTTTCAAAAATATAAAAAACAAAACAACCACACCATCTCTCTCCAAAACAGAAAATGACACTAGCTGTCGATTTTGCTGCACAAGTTATTACTTCACTAATAATCACTATCCCTTCTTCTTCATCTTCTTCCACTCCCACCCTTCACCCTCAAACCCTAAAAATCTACTAATCTTTCCAACCCCACCTACCCTCTTGAAAAAAGATCATATTTTCGAGCATAGCTTCCCAATGGGTGTACCCAATGCAAATGGGTCGTGACCCTCTTCCTCTTCTTCTGCAATGGGAAAGGGCGAAGAAGAACAACAGCCTCTGCCTCCGTCCGAGGATTCGCCGCGTAATGCGGAGTGTCGGTGCCACTGTTCTCGGATTCAGAAGCTTGTCGGCGCCAGATGCATCCTCGTACTGGTCATGTCGGTCGCGCTGTTTCTCTCCGCGGCGTTTTGGTTGCCCCCTTTTCTGAGCCTCGCAGATCGGAGGAACCTGCATGGAGGTTCCAGATTCAAAGGTGGGGTCTTGTGGCTGGCGGCATTGTTTCGTGGGGTTAGATCTGTTTCTGTTTTTGGATTCGGAGGAAATGAGGTTTTAGGTTTCCCGGATTTGGGAGCGTGTTGGAGAAATGCGGGTGAAAGGAATTTAATTTTGAGCGTTGGGTTAGATTTTATCTGTGAAGGTGTGGAAAAACTGACATGGGGTTGGTACAGTTTAACTAGTTTTATGGTCTTATAGGTTTCAGCAAGATGGTCTACTATGGAAGAACAAAAAAGGAAAAATTAATTAGAGGTTTTTAATGGGTGATTAATGTTTCATTGGGAAATAAATTCGGTTATTTTGTTAGTTATTTAATTGGGGTATTTTAATTGGTTATTTCGTCTCCTAATTACGGTGGGTTTGTTAATTAGCCAATTGAAGGGATTTGGAAATTGTGGGAAAGAGAACTTGTTTGTCGGATCTTGTTTTCTTCGTTTTGGGAAGTTACTTTAATTATAGCTATTTTAAGTAAGGTTTTAGAATTTTTCTGAGCTTGTTTAGTTGCTTTTCTTTTTCAAAATGGTTTTGGAGATTTTTAGTTGTCTTGTGCGGCTTTATTTATTTTTTCTTTATATGCTATATTTGGTGATTGTGTATTTTGACTGTGTTTATTCACAAATTACAAACTAGGTATCATTATAAACGAGTTATGGTTGTAAATTATATAATATAGAAAGGGATTTTCTTTCTTAATGATGGGTATGCATTAAACAGTTTTGCTGTCTTAGGCTTTGTGACGCTAGTTTTATGATGACTTCTGTTGATGCTAGTTGAATGACTTGGTCTATCCAAGCATTCTTTACTTTTCTATGATTGAGATGGAAATATGGCAATAAACTTTATTTGCTGTGTTTTTCGTAGTTTTCGTTTGTAATCTTGAAAAGTTGAAATTGTGAAACCTTTTCTTGAATTTGGGTAATTTAGTTACAATAGCCGTAGTATTATTACTACGGCACTGTGACACCATGTGCTCAGCCACTAGATGTCATTTCAAAATTCCACCTCATTATGCCGCCAATGTGCTCAGCATATTTTCCACCATAAATGATTATTCTAAGTGTTCAATTGCCAGATATTTTCTTACTAATGGAATATTGAATGAATAGCCTGTAACATATAAGTGATTACCTGAAGATTAAGTAGTTTAATACGAGCAATTTTATTGTTTGGTTGGTTAAGTATTGTGGCTTTTGGAAATTGTGGTTCTAAATGTTTTTCCTTCGTAATAATTATAATATACACTTTGTGTAATACCTTTGCATAAAGATGGTTCTTCAAAATATCATTATTCAATCTCTCTTGCTTTCTCTTGCGAAAATTATAACAAGCATCTCCATACTCTTTACCAGTTTAGCGTGCTTTATTGAATTTTCCCCATGCATGCTTCAATTTATGGATAGATTTTGAGACATTTCTAATGAAGGTTTTTATTTACTCTTGCATTGCCATACTTAGAGTTTTACTATGATAAACAACTTCCTGAAAAGTCAAACTCTTTGTAAGCACTATTTGCTTAATGGCATTGTTTACATTGCAGATCATGATATTGTTGCAAGCTTTATCGTCAATAAATCTGTTTCTTTGCTAGAAGATAACAAGTTTCAGCTGGCAGATGAAATTTTTGATGAGATTGATGCTCCCTCTAGCAAAGTACCTCTCTTCATATTTCCCTTCCATATCCTTTATTATTGTTTACATACTAATACTTTCTCTTTCTTTTTTGGTCAAACTAAATCCAGGTAGCTGTCGTGTCTCTAGAATCCTTACCTGGGCCAAACAAGACAAGAGTGGTTTTTGCAGTTGATTCTGAAGATAAAGACACAGAAATGTCCTCAGCTGTCATCAGTTTGATAAGAGCATCATTTACATCCCTGGTTATACGCCAATCAATTCTCCAGCTTACTTCTTCATCCTTGTTTGGAGATCCCTACTCTTTTGAAGTGCTGAAATTGAAGGGAGGAATTACTATAATTCCACAACAGAATGCATTTCCTCTGCAGAAAGGGCAAGCAAAATTCAGCTTTAAATTAAATTTCCCCATTTATCAAATACAATCCAATTTTAAGGAGCTGACTAGTCAGCTAAAGTCTGGATTATATTTGACATCCTTTGAGGTTGGTGTTTTTATTTTTTTATTGTTTATGGTGGTTATCATTTTGTATACCTTTTGTTTGAGGTCAACTTTCAGTTCTTAATTATATGTTGTGTCAATGGTCACTGCACTGTTCTTGTGTAAGGGTTTTGCTTGTTTTGAGCAAGTCATGTCTGGCATTGGACTATGAAAGAAAGAACATTGCATATTGATAATATGAGCAAGCTTGTTTGCTAGCATGAGTATTGTCTTTATTGGTGTTGCAGAAAACTGTCCTTTAGGGGGGAATCCCTATACATAAATGCAATTTACTATCCTCAGTACTTGTTGATCTCGAACGATGAAATACTTGTCATAGGATGTCCTATGCTGATTTTTATTGGGTTTTCTCGGTGGTTGCAGAACTTGTATATCAGCTTATCGAATTCTGAAGGTTCAACAGTTGACGCTCCTACTGTTGTCCAGTCAACAGTTCTACTTGCAGTTGGGATTGCTCCTTCGGAAGAGAGGCTAAAGAAACTGGCACAAACCATCATGGGACCACATAATCTAGGCTTGAATCACACTGAATTTGGTAGGGTTAAGCAGGTCCGACTTTCATCTGTCTTGCAACACTCCCTTCATGGAAATGATGGTAGTGGCTCTGCATGGTCACCTTCTCCTGCTCCTCTGCCACATCCTCCACACCACCACCACCATCATCAACACCGGCATCATCATCATCACCATGATGCCCATCTTTCTCCTGCATTTTCTCCTATACCTGAGTCTATACATGTACCTGCACCAGCACCAGCACCTACACCAACACCTACACCTAGACACGCACTTACACATACACCTACACCTACGCCTCCATCCACGCCCAGGAAGGGTGTGACTCCACCCAAGGTTGGTTCTCCTACTGTGGCAAAAATTGCACCTGCACCTGCACCGGGGGAAAATTCTCAATCTCAGCCTCCTAATTGTCGATTTGGTTTTAGAAAAAGGTCTACCCATACTTCTGGGAAGCACGCTCATCCTCCAACACCTGCAGTTGCCCCCACTATTAATCCACATCATCCTGTTCATGTTGCATCACCAAAATCGCATATTGATCCCCCCACACATGTCTCTCATTCAGAACCTGCCTTGAGTCCTTTACCGAATGTAGCTTTTGCTCATGCTGAGCCCCCTCCTAAGAATGAACTTGCCCCAGAACATTATTACACGCATATTCCTGGGCTATCATCATGTAAGTATGCTCAGTAATATGGCAATAGTTATATAGTTTAAAGATGACAATAGTTTTCGAATTTGTTCTTGTGTTTGAGCACATCTTTCTTGATTGCTTGAACCTTGGAACTTGAATACATATTTTCCTTGGATCATACATGTGTGCAACTCTGTTAGACATTTCTCGTATCCAAATTCTGCAAGGTTTTGCATCTAATTCTAGGTTAACCAGCAAGCAGGATAACTTTTTAGTTCTTAGGAATTGTTTGGATAAACTTCTCTAGAAGCACTTATAGGAGAAAAATTTAAGTAGGAAAAACAAAAAGAAATCTTCTCTCCAAACTATTTGTAGTTGTCAGTCTTCTCGAATTAGCTTATTCAAAAAGATTATTTTTAATTTATGCACAAGTTAATTTAGTTCATGGAGAAACCTTTTTATTCCTTCTTTGTGTTCTCTCTTTTCCTAAAAGTGTTTCTGAAGTAGCTTATTCAAATATGCTGGTGGAGGAGTTCAACATATATGGCTATAAATCAATATTGAAATATTGTTTCTTGTATGCTAATATCCTGTTTTTGCAGCTTCTGCAGGTTGTCTTGGAACTGCTAAATGGTCATTTTTAATGCTTATAGTACTTGTGTTACGGGTATAACATAGTACTGGAGTTGTATACTTGGCCAAACAAACTAGAGTACTACAAATGTGAGCTGCCCAAAAAAGGCGAGCTTCTGCACATCCATCTAAGTGGATATAAGCTGTCGTCATCAACATGCGTGTAAATAGTTGATTAAAGATATCCACATGCTGTAAGTGTTTTCAGGTCAAAGTCCACAAGTGGCAGGCCTTGATCACACAAATTACTGCTCTTTTGTGATGTAAGATGAAAAAAAATGAAAGAAAAAGAAGAAGAAAGTAACAATTTTCTTTTGTTTCTCATCATCCCTTGCAATAAAATTATTTTGTATGCTTCTGTAAGCCAACCAAAGGCTATGTTGGCAGAGATGACCAGGAAAAATGTTCAACCAAAGATGGCAATGTAACACGGTTTTGATGTTAAGATTCTCTCCCCTTCACATCCTATTCTCCCATGCACGAGCTAAATAGATAACAGCAACAAAGTATCTTTGTATAATCTGAATGGCGGTGGCAGATATTAAATCTCAAAAACAAAATATGGGATGCATGTGTTTAGTTAAGGGATTCAGTTGATCTGTTAAATTTTCGTTTTTTGTTGGGAATCTTATGAGCCTTCTATCGGTGACTACTATTTTGTATTTGATGCATTTAATGAGTTGCACATGATTCTTGTTCATAAAGTAAAAAGAAGGCATACAATATATCCTTATGCTTACGGTTTCCAAGATAAGACAACAAGGCAAAAGACAGTGTCATGTGAATTGCCTTTGACTTTCTGGAGTGATGAATGAAACCGACTTTTCAAACCATAATAACAGGATGATCTTAAAGGGTGTTGAATACCTCATCTTTATCTTCTTTGTCTGATATTTCTGATTTCTGAAAACTGGCTAATGTCTGATAAGCAAGTGTATAGACTCTTGATCGTCCAGAATTTATCATTCCAGATGTCTTTGTTTAAATATTCATCTGTCAAAGGTCTTGTCATTGCTTTTTATAAATAAGAAATTGGCTCAAGATAAAATACATCGAAAAAGTTTTAATTTTTTATTTCTCAATCTTCGCACCCGTGACTTTTTCTTCATACTTACCAAAATACATTCCAACCTTTCGAAACCAAGCATTACTATATTTTATATTATATCATATTTATTGACAACTAATCTTCTTTTAATTAATTTTTTTTATCTATAATATTTGAATTCGAAAAGTTGTTTATGGAAATCAACTTAACTTCACTTTAACTAATGTAACGTTAGTATAAACTTTTCTTTCTTTATTTTTATTTTTTTTTATAATTGAATTACTATAAAAATGATAAAATATTTTCTGTTTATAAGAATTACATAGGTTATGTTTATTAAGGACAATCATGATATTATATTTATTAAGGACAATTATGATATTAGATATTTCGTCTTAATACACTTTAAAAATAATAAAAATATATTTACAAAAAATAATAATATTATTGACAAATAAAACATGTGTAGGAAATATATGAGATTTTAAATTTACTATTTTCAATAGTTTATACTTAATATTTTTTGCAAGATAAAAAACTATAAATATATTGAGATCCTAGATGATTTGAGGATTTATAAAAAGTCTATTAAGCTCCTAGACAATCTATGATCCATTAATTATTTGATAACCATAAAATTTAATGTAGGGTAAATGACTTGATGATAACAAAAACTAATTGAATGGTTTCTAAATGAAAATTGTTTAATCAATGAAAAATTAATTCAAATTTCCTTTTTTTTATGAGTTCTATACTTGAAGATTTTGTTAGTAGTAACATGTTGATTGGAAACAATTTTTTATGCAAGATTATTTCTATGAGCTATCTTCACATACAGATGTATGATTACATAATTTGAACTTTGATCAATGTTCAATATGTCCCGAAGTTGAAGAAGACCTTATATTTATTGGAGTTATGGATGTGAAAGGTTATGGTGTTGTGTTAAAGCTGAAGTGGTGCAAATCATGAGGAGGAGTGATTTTATAATGATGTAAGGAACTAAAGAAGAAAAGTTTTCTATCCTTCAAGGATCACTTGTAGTTCCATTGAATTTGATACCTCCAATTATAATTATTTATGGCACATGCGTCTAGGCCACATAAGTGTATGTAGTTTGAATATTTTGTCCAAAATAGGGGTTATTGAGTAAGTAGAAGGTGTAAGTTTTTTTGTTTCATGAATACTGTGTTTGGAAAGCAACACATGAAGAACTTTTCAATAAGGTTGCACAAGACAAAAGTGACGATGGATAACGTCCATGTTGATTGTTGGAGGCCATTAAAAGTTTCATCATTGGGAGGTGCAAGGTATTTTTTCTTAGTCATTGATTATTTAAGATTTACTTGGGTGTTGATGATAAAACACAAAGAAGCCTTTGAGAATTTCAAACATTGATGTGTGGACTTTGTGGGAGGTTGTGGTTGAATCTTCTCGACTTCCTTAATTAGGACTTTAACTCCCCTAATAAAAAGGGTTGCATATTAGGGTTTTGACTTTCAAGTCAAACCATAATTAGGTCCAAAATTAACCCACTTATGCTTCTATTTTCTTACAAAAGAAAATGAATAGACACAAGTCTACAAGTTTTCCAACAAGTCACTCAAAGTTTTGATGATAAAAAATATTACCTAAGTTTGTCAAGGGTGAATCAATGTAAGTTGCTTTAAGTAAAAAAAAAAAAAGATGTAGTTTATTGTTTGTTAGACATTTTATGAAGAATTTGCAAATGATCTAAGGCTAGAAAACTTGTAGAAAACATCATTAGACCCATGAAGAAAAAAGAAATGCACAAAGAGTAAACGAACATGATTTCGACAAAAACTTCAATGGTAAATTGGACGCCTAAGAGAAGACAATTTACTTGTTTGGAGATTAGCCTCATATAGTTGTTCAACGTAGCTGCTTAGATAAAATGTGTCCATTTTCTCAACATAAGGAGTATTATAGTGAAGTGTTAGCCTAAAATCAAACATTTATGCTGAAAAATTTGACACCAAGGACAACGTAGAAACAATAAGTCAACATGAATATTTTTAAGCCACCTATAAATAGAAGTTTTCCATTCATATGAAGATTGGTTAAAAAGTTGATGTAAACAAATAAAAAATGATATTACGTGCATACACTTACATTCATCTATTGTTTAATAGCTCATAATTCTTAAGAGAAATCGTCTTCCAAAAGACTTGTAAAGATAGTGCTTATATTGTAAATCTTTCATGTGTGTGTAACATTATTCTCTAGAAAAGGAGTGTTTATATTTAATATCCACGCATTTGAGTGTGAAACCTTGAAAATAACATTTTATTGTTGTATAGCCTAGACATGCTTTGTGCACTTAATACAGGGAGGTGTTGTGAAATCATGCTTAAATTCATGAGAGTTTAGCAGATTGATTGGAGAGACTTTGAGTACTCTTGTAAGATAAAAGTGGTAGTGAAAAATACTTGTGAATATGTATTTTAAGACTCCAGCAAATAGACTAATTACTCAATGTTTAAGGTGTTTGGGTGTCCAACTTACTACCATGTTGATAAAGGTAACTCTAAACCCAAGTCCAAGAAGGAACTGTTTGTAAGCTACAAGAGTGGAATGAAAGGTTTTAAGTTATGGTCATTGTTTGAGAGATGCGTGATTATGAGTAGATACACTGTGTTTGACAAAATATTCATGTTATATATGAAATTTGAGGAAGCACAAGGTGAAAAAGTTTGGTGAGTCAAAAAAATTTCATGAGTAGGTGGATTTTTATTTATAAGAACTATTTAGTAGACCTTAGATGTTTATAGACAATGCACTTAACTATCAAGAGTATAAATAAATGCCTAGCCCTCAAACCTATGTTAGAAGGTCTTAAAGGTAATGATGACAACTATATATAGGTTTGATGGTAGCCTAACATATATATATTGATGGCAACAAAAGGAACAAAGTCATCAAAACCGACTAACATTTTGTGATGCAATTGTCTACATTAACGCTGACAAGTAGGCAGTTTCCATGCATGAGGAACTGAAATCTTTATATAATGACTTGGGTATTGGTGAATCCATCTTGAGGTAGAAGTGTTGTTGATTGTAAGTAGATATTAAAAAAGAACACTTTTGCAGTGTTTAATGGTAGAGCGTTTAAGGGACCATATACATTAGAGTTAGTTAGGGTGGAATATAGTAAGTTATTCTCTCGTTTAAGCAAACACACATCCCTTAGGATCTTACTTTTTCTATTAATAATGTTAGACATGGAGGTTTGGCAGTTTGACGTAAAGACAACCTTCCTCCATAGCCTATTGAAGAAATATATTCTAATGCTATAATTGGAATATTTTGAGGTGTCAAATAACGAGGAATATTGTGTAAGCTGAGGAGGTCATTATGCGAACCAAAACAATCATATATAGTAGTGTAAGAGATTCAATTAGTTCATTGTCTCTCAATGTACAAAATGGTCCTCATGATCGACGTGTCTATCAAAAAAATGTGGAGAATGGTCATTTCATGACCTATTATTCTATATGTATGACATGTTGATAACATCTTGAGACAAATTTGGGATGAGAAAGTTGAAGTAACTACTTGGTAGTGAATTTGAAATGAAGGGTATGAGTACAATTGAAAATATTTTAGGGATGGAGATCAAGATGGATCAAGTCTAGAAGAAACTTTTTTTTGTGTCAAAGGAAATACATCTAAAAGGTACCTAGAAGTTATAGAATGGAAAGTACTAAAAGTCCTGAGCACACCTTTGACAATATCTATAAATATTTTAGAGCTAAATTTTACTCAAACATAACTTGTGTTTCTTGTGCTAGTGAAGTGGGAAGTTTGATGCATGAGATGTTGTGCATTAAATCAAACCTTGCTCAAGTAGTTAGTCACGTGAGTATATATATGAACAATTCATAGAAGAAACATTTAAAGGAGGTGACATGTATCTTTAGATAATTGGAGGATACTAAAGACATTGGTACCATTTTTCAAGGGTTATTCACAATGTTCTCAAACAACGTTCTTTGAATCTGATTATGTTGCATTTGGTACCATTTTATGGTTTGTTAGAAATCTACTCTTCAATTGATAATAAGTTTTTCAACCAATCAAAGTATCTAGGCATTTCTAGAAACAACTAGTTGGGCTTATGGTTGAAATGTTTAATGAATGATATTGATTTTTCTTAGGAGAAAGCAATCAATTTGACACCTTAGAAATGATCTAGCCATAAAATATATAATAATAGTTATAAATAGTAAAATTTACAAAAGAAAAGACATTTTGATAACATAAATAATTGCATGCATTAATTTTTTATGACAAACAATTTAGATTAGATGGAAGTCTACTTCTAAGCTCCTACCAAATATATCACTCCAGGTTTTGGTTTATCTAAAGAGTTCTCTTAATATGAATCAAATGAAGTTTTTTAAAACATAAAACTCAAGAACAAATGTAGTCTGTCAAATTGCTAGGAACAAAGAAACTCATAATAAGAATAAACACACATGCTTAAAGTGTTAGATGTGTGAAGAAGAGACAAGTAAAAAATAAACACAAGAAGTACCAAAGGATTACTTCAAAGTCTAGACAACCATTCAAAACAAAATACATATTCCAAAGCTCATACCTTCAAACACATGGAATGACATGATCTAAAGACCATGCACCACATCATTCAAACTAGATCCTAACACATGCACAATCTATCTTTGAATTTTGTATGCTGATTTTAGTATGGTCAACACATACAAAATAATTGCTAAAATAAATCAAGTCCTTTTACTTAATAAAATGAGTGTTAGTGAAATGTTAGTAAAAAGTCAAACATATCTAATGGAGAGCTCTGATATAAAGGACAACATAGAAGCACTGTGTCACAACAAATATTTTTATGAAACTTATAAATAGAGGTTGCATCATGCATATGAAAGATTAGGGAAATTGGATAACAAACATGCATTGACTTACAATTCTTTCATTCCTTATAGTCTTCTAAGTGCTTTTAAATTCGTTTGCTAGATGATGTACATAAAGAGAGTGATCTTACCTATAAATCGTTCACGTGTGTGAATTTATCTCTTAGAACAAGAGTGCTTCTTACATTCATATCACTTGTTTAAGTGTGAAACGTATAAACAATATTATTTTTTGTATATTTTGGAGAGACTTTTTGCACTCATGTTATAACTTAGGGGAGTTTTCAAAGTTTAGGAATTGTCTCTTCATTTTTTTTATCAATAACAAAGAATTAATAAATAGAATCACTTCAGAAGTGGTCCAACCCTTATACAAATCATAAAGGAAGGAAATTCAACACCTAACTAAAGAGGCCAAAGCATTAAAAGAAACCAACACACTAAACCAACCTGACACTACAGAGACCAGCAAGTTCACACTTCACAGTTCACACAAACAAAACAAGGATCACCAAAACAAAAAACCTTACCCAACTTCACCAACAACCAACACACCACCCCTCCGAACCGTCCAACAAAAGATAAAGACCTGCCAACCTTAAACTGATACAGACAACTTATAATGAATTCAGACAAGATAAGGGGGCAAGACACCAATCAGAGAAGGAGAAGCAATCAGTGGGAATTTTAGAAGTTACCCAAGACCAAGCCTTCAACTGGGCCAAAGTGAAGATTTCAGAATGATCCACCACACCACCTTTGAAGATGACCTTATTCTTATGACACCAAATCTCTCTAACCATCAAGATCCATACTCTTCCCAGGACAAAGTTGATAGACTTAGGTGCATTACAAAACTGAATGAAATGTGCAAAGGGATCAATGAGAGCAACCGACGACACTCCTAATCATGAGAAGCACTAAATCCACACTAACCAAGAAATTCTACACTTAAAAAATAGATGGTTAATAGACTCCTCTTTTAAACCACAAAAACAACAAATAATACTTTCGACCACCACCTTGTGTCGTGCCAAGTTAACTTTAGTAACAATCTTGTTTTTCAGCACCCTCCAAGCCATAACCTGGGCCGCAGGCAAAGCCTTAATGTTCCAGAAAAAAAAATGTAAAATCTCAAAAGCCCCCATCACTTTCTCCGCTTAACACGCCGTAAGCAAATTTAACCGAGAAATCAATAGATGGACCACCTTTCCAAGACCACTTGTCATCAAGAACCGATACCAGACTCAACCTTTGAATCTCCTTTTTGTTCTTGATTTCTCCTCTCTTATTTTTCTTCAATAGAGAACTAAATCTTAGGATCAATTCACGTAATTAAGATAAACAAACAAGTTGAATTATCGCTTAGAATTTTTTCTTTTTTCTTATTTTAGTTTTGCACTTTATAATTAAAAGTTTGCGTTTCTAATTTTTGAATCAACTTAAAAATCAATTAAATATGGTTTATATTGAATTATACTTTGATTTAGTTTATATAATTAAATTAATTGATTAATTAAAATGGGTACGCCAAACTTCTTTTTTTTGCTCTAGTATATATTGTTGTCCCATTATATCATGCCATTTTTAAAAATTCATACCCAATTTTCCTCCAATAACAATTTTTTTAACAAGTCTCAAGAAACTCACTTATATACATATATATAATTGTTTTCTCTTAATTATATTTCAAATAATTTTGTTAGAAATTTATTTAGTTTTACTTGAAAATTCATGTTGTTATTATAAGGTAACCAATTCTTACACAATAATTTTTTTAAGCTGATTTTTTTTTTGAATTTGTGACGTATCTCTTTAATAATGAATTTTCCGATTTTTTTAAATTAAAGATCTATAAATAGAAAGATCCTTATGCATTTTTGAGAAAATATATGTAATTTATTAAATGTTCACATTAAATGGAGTGATATAATTAATAATCAATATTTAACATTCAAGAGGAGTGATGTAATCAATGTTCAATATTCAGTATTAACTGCAGGTAATTTAACTCTAATTATATTGTCAATGTATGCTAATATTTCCTATGTATATGGTGGCACTTGACTATCACATACTTTTTCTTTATCAACATTAAGTTATAAACTTAGTGCAACAATTTTACATTTTTATAAAAAATGTAGGACTAAATAATATTTTAGTTCTTTCATGGAATCAATTGCAGATCAGATTTACTCATTCAGTCAACAACAAATGATTTTAGAATCCAATTATTTATTTTCATCATTATTATTTTTTAATAAAGAATCGTTGTAAATTACATAAATAGTAGTTTTCGTTTTCACCGTTAATTCCTGAAGTTCATTATAGAACGAGGATTAGGGAGATTCAGCTGCTGAATTACACATCACATATCAGTGATGAAACTGTGACAGCAAATAGCAACCCATTCTTGCCCGCACTCATATCAAGAAATAAATATCACACAATATTTCTCTCTCTCTCTCTCTCTCTGTCACACACACACCACTACGTATCAATCCTCAGAGCTAGAACCGTCTTTCTTCTCTTTCTTCTCAATTTGCACATTCTACTTTTCTATCAAATATCTCCTTATTTTGTTTCTCTTCGAACCAGACAAACGCTTCTCAAACACTTCATTTGAAGTATTTATATTCCCTTGTGAAGACCCGCAATAGCATATCTTCTGCTTGAAGAAAAGGGGAGTTCTATTACGCTTTCTCTCTCCACCCATCTTTGTTTTCACTTAAAGGTTAGATTTTTATTCAAATCATTTTTCATGGTGAATCCTTCTCTTTCTGGGATTCTGTTAGATTTAATCATGTTCAATGGGCATGTGGTGTTTTGATTTGGAATCCAAGGCAATAACATGTTATGAACAAATTTAAGCATTTCATAATAATACTGAAAGACGTGTAACTTGAGTATTGCCTGATCATTTCATTTCATTTCCTTTTTCTTGCTGGTCTGAGTCCCATAGAATGTGAGCTTAGTGTCCTTGCAGTTTGACTCTGATCTTTCATCACTTTTTTTTATTAAAAAAAATCAATTTTTGGTCAGAAATTGAGTTGTTTATGCTCTGTCATTATTCGTTTTGGAAGCTATGGTGAATCCAGGATTGTTTTCTGGGAATAAGTCCGTGAATTCGGTGAAAGTAAGCTTTCGGATTCCGTATTTTACACAATGGGGTCAAAGCTTGCTGGTGTGTGGCTCTGTACCCGTGCTTGGTGCCTGGAATGTGAAGAGGGGTGTGTTGCTCAGTGTAATTCATCAAGGGAGTGAGCTCATCTGGGGTGGAAGCACCACAGTGCCAAGAGGGTTCCAATGCCAGTACAGCTATTATGTTGTAGATGATAAGAAAAATGTACTAAGATGGGAGACGGGGAAGAAGCGCGAACTGATAATCCCTGAAGGGGTTCAGAGTGGACAGGAGATCGTGTTCCGTGATCTTTGGCAGGTGCTGCCTTTCTCTCATTCCACTTTTCTGTGCCACCATTTCAAGTAATTCTTTCTAAGGTTGCTTTTTGTTGCTTCTGTAGAGAGAGATATCCTAGTTTTACTGCCATTCCTGATATAAATTTTGATTAATTTTGTTAGACACTGTAATACACCTTTTCAGTGTGCTCTTTACCTGGTAGCTGTAAGAATGAAAGATATATTTTTAACAAAAAAAATATTGAGCACATTGTGCAGATTCCAAAGTTGCTTTGCTCGTTTTTTTTTTCACTTGGGTTCATTAGTCTGATATTTTATCGGTTGCTATTACTAAGTGGACTTGCACTTAATTATAACATAACATAATTCTCCTGATTATGCAACAGTTGCCAATATAATAAGATAATTCATTGATAAGCTATTATTCCTTGATCTTTTAGCTCATAGTTTTGCCAAAAATATTTCACTTGGCAATCTCTCAAAGTTTGTGTAGAAATTACTTCTACAAGTTAATAGTTGTCATTTATAGTATAATTCAATAAATTTTAGTTAGAATAAAAGTTTTAGTTTTTAAAACTGTATTCACGAGATCTCTACGTATTTTATTGTCAAGTCCAGGCTGCCTCAGATGCCCTTCCTTTCAGAAGTGCTTTCAAAGATGTTATTTTTCGGGAAAGCTGGGATTTGAGCGACACAACTGCAGGAGTCAACCACATTAATTTTGAACCAGAAAGTAAATCTTTTCAAATTAAATTTTTAATCTCTTATTGGGACTTTTAGGTGGTGAATGTGTGTAGAGTGTTGGTTTATTATTTTGCTGTTTACTCTTATTTTTATTTCTGATGACTAGGAGAAGCTGTCCTGGTCCAATTCAAAATTTCCTGCCCTAATGTTGAGAAAGACTCATCAGTGAGACCTTTTTTTCCCTAATGACTAATGTTGTTTATCTGCATGCACTGTGAATTCATTAAAAACATGTATATGTGTATAATGATACATCTAGGATTTGTGGTTAAAAGGTTTCCACTTACCTTAAATTAGCGACCTCTCTTTAACTTTTGCAGATATATGTCATTGGTAGCAACACAAAGTTGGGTCAGTGGAAAGCTGAAAAGGGACTAAAACTCAGCTATTTTGGTGAATCTGTCTGGAAAGCTGAATGTGTGATGCAAAGGAGTGATTTTCCATTAAGATATCCATTTTTGAACTCTTCATCATAAACTATATGAAGAAATTATGATGTTACTAGTTTCATATGTTACAGCCACGATTTTCATCGAGCTTTATATTTTCCTTAACGGTAAATCCACATATAGATATGGAAAATATGATAGGAATGGGAAATTTTCTATAGAGACTGGTTCAAACCGAGAAGTTTCTACCAACTCCTCAACGAATGATGTGAAATATATTTTTCTCTCAGATGGCATGCTGCGGGTAAGTTGCTGAAATTACATATTGGTATGGAGATTGTGCTTTTTTGTTTTTGAATTTTATAGCTTTAAATTGTTGGTTTTCTTTGACAGGAAACACCTTGGCGTGGTGCTGGCGTAGCTATCCCTATGTTTTCTGTCAGGTCGGAATCTGATCTGGGTGTTGGAGAGTTTCTTGACCTGAAGTTGCTAGTTGACTGGGCTGTAGCATCTGGTTTCCATTTAGTTCAACTTTTACCTATCAATGATACATCTGTGCATGGGATGTGGTGGGATTCTTATCCATACAGGTATGGAAGCTTCAAAATCATTGTAGAGATCAGATAATAATGTAGGTACTTTTTAAATATCATTGTAACTGGCATTTTGCAGACATGACTTTTACTCTACATTAAATGGAGATATAAAAAACTGATAAAACATTAGAACTTGGCCTTCCACAAAAGAAAAATGGAGACAGCTTCGCAATTAAGAGTTAGCCCTATTTAAATAGGGTGAAATAACAATAAAACACCAAAAAGGAAAAAAAAAATACTCCTGCTCCCAAATACCAAGAGTACTGCCAAATACTCCTTATTTTTCTCAATAACTGGCCTCCCTTCTCTCATTCTCCCTTTCCTATTTATCCCACCTTATGGCAGTAACATCAGAATCATTCTCCTCTCCACTTTTCACACCAGTTGTCCTCCTCTCATCTATGTACAGTGACTACAGTCCACTATTTTCTTTCAGACCATTCACCACATTTGAAGGCAGCTCATGCTGTTTCTTCGTTCTACCGTTGAGGGGTACTAGTGCATTAGAAACTCAGGCAAAAATATAACATAAGATGTAGGAATTAATTTTCTTAAAATTTGTTTAAAGTTGCTAAACACTCTTCTTTGATCTCCTTACAACTTTGGGTTGGCTTATATTTGATTTTCTAAGTTTGAATTGCCATTTTGATTTAAAAATCTTTCAAACTCTTGTTAGATTATAAGATACAATCACCATTTTGTTTCTCGACATTAAGCACACTTATTGCAAATAGGATTAGCTAAATCCCTGATTTATTTCTACCTTATTGATTTACCTATAATTTGTCTACAATATTATTTGCGATTTACTTGTTTTATTTCATTTATTGACAAATTCGAATACTTGTAACTTAGTTATGTATGAGGCAAAGTTTCCTTGCGTTGCTATAGGTAAAATTTCCTTGTATAATGTTAAAGATTCCTATTAAATGGGATTTTCTTGATGATGAGAGGCATTTAGTCCAATTTGATTTGGTACTAGAGCTTCAGCTCTAAAACTTAAATCTCTTGTTACTCTTAGAGCTTTCGCTTATGCACTTTTTAACCCAAATTTTTCTTGGGTTCTTGTCTAGGGTTAAGATTCTTGAAATCTTGTTTGGTGTGAATTTCTTCCTCTTGGTTAATCTTGTTGGAGAAACCTCTTATTGTATTAGGAAGAAATATTTTAGTTAGGAATTTCAATTCAAACTGTTTGTGAAAGGGAAGGAATTAGGGGGGTGTGGTGGGTCCGGTCTAGCTCCCAAAAGATGGGAGGCTTAAGATGCATGGATCATATCTTGGATATTATGTTCAATTAAACCACATATGGTGCTCAATCTGAGATCATTCTGTTCTGTGAAAGAAATACGGGAATATTTGAAACTGACTATTAGTAAGAATTGTTAGTGTATAGTTGTCCAACTGTTTGCCTTTTTTGTTAGTGTAGACCTGACCATATGTTTGGTTGTATGTTGGTGTACAATTGTCCAACTGTTTTATTAAATGTTACTGTACATGTGTCTAGCTGAGAATTGTTAGTGTACATCTGTCCATTATAATATTCACATTAGCTAACAGTGCAAGTGGTAGCACACAGCTGCTGAACAATGCAAACACTATAAATACTTGTAACATTCATTTCAATGATTGTTGAACAATTAATAAAATTTCTCTCGTTCTGTTTCTCTAAGATGGTATCTAGAGCTTCTTTTTGACGATCCAGTTTCTTCGTCACTCGAAGTGATTGTCCATTTTGCTTCTTCTTCTTCTTCTACCATTCTTCATTCTCGTGGTGCTGTAATTGTTCTTGCTGTTTGTAGGGATATCGAGTGCGGAAGCGTGATAATTTTAACCAAAGATTATGAGAAATTAAAGTAACAAGTAAAGTGAGAATGATACCAGAATTTTTTAGGTGAAAAACCCCTTTAAATAGAGGTAAAAAACCACCGGCGAGAGAGCCAAAACTTCCACTATAATGGTACTGGGAGTACAATGAATTCCTCTCAGGCTAATGATAAATAGCCCTAAAACAAATCCTCTCTATATGGGTTAAACACTTACACCCAAGAGCAGAAATAGAGAGTATAAGAAAAAAGAGAGAGGAAGCAAGTGTGTTGCTGTTTGTTGTGTGTTACATTGCTTGAAGGAAGTCACTATATATAGTGGTTCTAGGAGACAACAATAATAAATACAATTAATGGTAATTAACCTCCCATTGATTGCAATTGATTGCGGCAATTAATCTTCCATTGATTGCAATTGATTGTGGCAATT
>Ga0123342_1002759_pt1 | contig 28905 bp, 6 predicted proteins | sample Turbeawhitnodule_FD_89960 | JGI IMG/M metagenome (GOLD analysis project Ga0123342, IMG submission 89960) | Root nodule microbial communities of legume samples collected from Mexico - Turtle bean Mexico white nodule | ecosystem: Host-associated > Plants > Roots > Nodule | place: Mexico: Nepantla... | reverse complement strand
GATTACGAAGCATCCAAGGAACATTTGTCCTAGCAGTAAACGCAACACAAACCAAAGCAGAATCACATTCCAGCCAGACATTAGTAAGCCCCATCTTTTGAGCTTCCTCCATAGCATGTATAAAAAGAAAAATTCTTCATAATTTAAAGATGTGTTTATTATTATGTCTCCAAATAAGGGTTTATAATCTATTACGTGTTAATAGATAACAACAAAAATATTAAATACTCAAGTTATTCACACTTTGACCTTAATTATTAAGTAACTGTAACGTTGTATAAATCGTTACGATTATATTGTCACGTTATTGATCTATACTTAGTTCACAAGTCTATAAATACCTCAATCATCTCAGAGAGTATATCTATCTTATTATTAATGCACTCATATATAAATCACATGAATTCTTACTGACTTAAGAGTTAAAGAATCTCCTACGGTCTAAATATGCATCCAACAAACAACTCAAAGATTCTTATAACGCTCACATAAAAAAGGACAACCAATCTTCGATAAAAACAATATTCATCCATTATAATAAGATAAATAAATATTTGTTTATGCTTTGTTTGTATCTACAAATGAATTTGAGGGAAGAATATATAAAAGTGAAGTTGTTTGAAAAAAAAAAATTTAAAAAAAAAAATTATACAAAATTGTGTACGACAAGATAACTGTAGTTGATTAAAAACTTAATTAATTAAAACGTAATATTACAATTTTATTGTTATCGTAAAAATTAATTAAAATCAAATATATTTATTTATTTATGTATAAAACCCACTCAGATTAAAATATGATCTCATTATGGTTGAATATCTCAATTAAAAAATATATATAAATTATTTGAAATAATATATAAAAATTATTAAAATAAATTTTAATTAAAACATAATATTTAAATATTATCATTGTAAGTAAATTAATAATTTTTTTATATTAGATTTAAATAATAATTTTTTATATCAGTATAAAATATTTTTTTTATTAATAACTATATTTATTTTTATTATAAATTACATTTATTATTTATTTATATTAACAATATTATTAAATATTTTTATTTTTTAATATTATTTTATTTACATTATATTATAAAATTAATTATTGATTAGTTACTCAAGTGTAACATATATCATGAATGTAACGTATATCGATTATATATATATATATATATATATATATATATATATATATATATACTCAATTATATCTTACTTATACTATTTTGTAGCATTAGAATTTTTCATTTTTTCATTTTTTTTTGTGAAATTCCTATTTATAATCTTTTATAAATGCATCAAACTAAATATGAGCACCTCTTCCAAATTAATCCCATGAAGAGTTTGTTGGAGATCCCATATCGACTAGAGATTAGAGCCTTTATAAGTGGGTGCAAACCTCAACTCTATGAGCCGGTTTTATTGGGTTGAGTTAGGTTTAAAGTCCATTTCGTAATATGGTATCAGAGCCATTTCGAGCCTATCCTAACGAGTGTTTGTGTTGGATCTATCGTGCCACCCGCTATCGGACCACTCATAATATATAGTCCCACGCACGAGTTAGCAGTCTCGGCGTGAGAGGGGTGTTGGAGATCCCACATCGACTAGAGATTAGAGCCTTTCATTGTATATAGTGGATGCAAACCTCACCCCATGAGCCCCGATTTTATGGGATTGAGTTAGACTTTGAAGTGAATGTCAATGACATACAATCTATAGAAGAAATTTGAATAAAAAAGTTATTATCAATTATTCAAAAAAAAGGTAGAGAGCAAATTTATATATATAAAAAAAAATATTATGTGAGGGAATAATTTGAACCCACTAATCGAAACAAAGTATACTTGTGTAGGAATAGTGGTGGTAGAGAAAGATGTCCTAATAATGTAAAAGAGTGTTTAACAGGTGGAAAAAAAATGAAGATATTTAGAAAGAATGAATGGTTCAAAGCAACACAATTAATGAGAAAACCGGACAAAACAAACACATGGGACCACTTTCCAACAACTTTCTTGTTCCCTCTGCCCCTGCCTACCATTTTTCACGGACTTTTCTTATATTCTGCACTGCACAAACAATTCATAATAACATAAAATATAATAAAAATTAATCCTATTATTAGCCTCCTCTTACACGCCACAACCACTCAAATTATCAAATTTCCCTTTCATCCACACACTATATTCAACACTGATCTTCATCTTTCTTTCAATCACTTCTTCTTTATCTATAATCTTTCATATCCACATCTTACTTAAACTGAACCAAAATCAATATTCTCTCTGAATTTAATTTTATTATTTTATTATTTAATCTAACATTATAAAATAACTTCTTTAGATGTAAACATACAATGTAAAGAAACACTATATTACTTAATAAAAATATAAAGTAAATATGTCTAAAAAAATGGGGAAAACCAAAATAAAATGTCAGATCTTATTTTATGTTCTCTCCTTTGTACATCTTTATCTTCTCATGTAAATAGTGGTCAATTCAAAATATCATAGTTTAATTATTGAAAGTCACGAAACTGATATTCACCACAATTTAGTTGAAATTTCTAAAGCAATTATTCTTGCAATCTTCATCATGTAAGCATATATATACTCTTGTCTGTATTCTTCAAGTTACATTCTAATAACTTATTTCAGAGAGTTTAATGATACAAATTCAGAAATCCATGTCAAACAATCTTTTGAATTCAAATTGAAATCAAAGTTTCACTTTGTTTGATATTATTTTGTGAATGTTTGTTGACTTCTTTTCCCATATAACATTATTTCCAATATTAAATTCTCAAGTAATATCTTTTAATTTTCAAACTAACGCTCTTTGAGAATTTAGTTAATCGAAAATCGATTTCTAACATTCATTTTTTATTTGTGAAAAAAAAAACTCTCTTTAGAATTTGACTTTTGGGAAACCAAATTCTAAAAGTATTTTTTCGATGATAATGAATACTTAACAAAAAATAGTCATTCAGAGGTGAACGAAATTCAATTTTTGAAAAATATAATTTCTACTTTAGTGTATAAATGTTCATTTGTCAAAATTAATCATAATGTTGTATTTGTCAAAATTAATTATACAATAACTAAATGTTTTATGGGAATCATAATGTTGTACCAAATTAAATATTGATTCAATAACCAATTTTCAAAACATTTAATTATCATATAATTAATTTTAAATAAATATTTATATGTTAAAGTCAAAATTATATTTTTCACCTCAATTTTGATCATGCTTGTGTTCATTATCATAAAAAAAAATACTTTTAAAATTCGGTTTCAAAAATCAAATTCTAAGAAATATTTTTTCCCCAAATAAAAAATGAATATGAAACCGCATTCTCACCATAGGAAAAAAGAATGCTAGGTTGGGAATTAAAACAGAAGTGCTAGTTGGGAATTTAATATTGGAAACAGTGTTATTTACGCAAAAAAACTCAATGTTTGTCATGTCTTAGGTTTAAGTTTTTTTTGCTCACACAATTTAAATTATTATTTTTTTCTTATTAGTTATGAAAGTAACTTGCTGAACTTTTTTTATGTGTTTCATATAATTTTATATATATATATATATATATGTATATATAGAGAGATAAATAAATACATTCAAATGTTATTTTTTAATTTTGATGAAATATTTTATTTTTCATTGTTTTAATTATGGATATAATAATATTTTCCTATTACAGAAAATATTTAAATGCAATTTATTTTTAATATTCTTTTATATTTATAATAGGATATACCCATATAGTTGTATTTATAATAAAAGTATTGTATCTTCTTTCTTTTATTAAGAGTGATTGTAGTCCTTTGGTTAAATTGATTAATCTTGTTGTGACAACCTTTTCTATATGGATGATATGGCGTATGAGGAATTATGCTAGATTTCAGGACAAGGTTGAGGTTTCTAAGGCTATTTCGGCAATTAAAGATTTAACTTGTCTAGTGGGAAATTCGTCTAAAGGTTCAATGAAGAATGATATGTTGGATTTCAACGTAATTAAGTTTTTTGGTATTAAGACTCGTAGTGGGAAAGTTCTATGTCCTCTTGCCGTTAGATGGGAATTTCCTTCATCAGACTCGGTTAAAATTAACACTGATGGGGCTGCTAGGGGTATCATGGTCTTGCTACTTGTGGGTATTTTTCGCGGGAGTATGAGAGAATTTATTGGTGTTTTTTTAGCGTTTCTTGAAATTCATACTGCTTTGGTTGCTGAGTTTTATGGAGTTATACATGCTATGGTGGAAACTCAAAAGATGAGACTTACTAATGTTTGGCTTGAATGTGATTTTGCCTTGGTTTGTGCTGCGTTTATTGCTAGGACTAATGTTCCGTGAATGCTTCGTAATCAATGGAATACTTGTCTTAATTTCTGTGGGACAATCAGGTGTAGGATTACTCATATTTTTCGTGAGGAGAATGCATGTGCTGATAAATTGGCTAATTTAGGGTTCATTCATAAAGAATCATTTCATTGGTATAATAGACTTCCATTTAGTCTGTTCTTAGAATTCTTTATGAATAGGTATAGTCTACCTATGTATCGTTTTTTGTTAACATGTGGGTTTTGGTCTAGTCCCCCCATATTTTTTGTATTTTCTTTCTTTTTCTTTTTTTAATAATACTTTTTTTCATGTGATGAAAGATGGTTGTTGTTACTTGAGGTGTCAGCCTAACTGAGATGTCAAGTTACATAATGATGCCTAACATGAAAACATTTATAAAAAAAAAGAGTATTGTATTAAATTTTCTTTATGCTTGTTTAATGATGAAAGTGATTTATTTTGGTACAGTAATAATTTTTTAATTTATTATAATATTTTATTTTATTTTTAATTTTTTTTATAAAAAGTTTTCATGTTAGGTATGCTATTTGACATCTCAGCTAGGTTGACACCTCAAAAAAATACAAAAATATGGGGGACTAGACCAAAACTCATATATTAATAAAAACGATATATAAATAAACTATACTTATTAATAAAGAATTCTAAAAATAGACTAGATGGAAGCCTACTATAGCAATGAAATGATTCTATATGAATAAATTCTAATTTTTTAATTTATTCTAATATTATTTTCATTTGTTATTGTTTTTTAAAATTTTATGCGACTTTACACTCATGAAAAATGGTGTAACTACAATAAATTTTTATCTCGTGTTATTTAAACTTGATTAGACTAAATATAGTTTGTCGATACTCAATAAAATGAAATCAAAATAATAATTTAATGTATTTATTATGAGAAATTTATAAGTATATGATTACCAATTCTCTAATTCTCTTCATATTTGAAGAACTCACCAATTCAACTCGCCCAATTCCAACTGTATCAGTTTTATCTTATCTCTTTCCGATTTCCAAATACATATTGAAATTCATTAGTTCAAAGTAGAATTAAACTTTCATTCAATTTATTTATTTGCATACAAATCTCCAATTAAGTAATCAAAATATCATATTAGGAACAAAATAATATTTCTACAGCTAAAGAACAACAGTTCTTACCCACTAACATTTACGTTACTCAAATTTGACAATAAAACTTAGATTTCCCTCATTTCTCTAGTTTTCAAAAACATTACTTCCTCCCATTTTTAGGTCTAATTTCATATTCAAAATTTTAAATAAAACCGAAACACTACAAATAAACAATTTAAATATATATATATATATATATATATATATATATATATATATATATACACACATAAATAAAAGGACCTAGCTTGCCTGATTTGGGATTCCTTAAAAAGGAATAAAATATTATAGGGTATAATAAGCAACAAAAGTCTTTAAAACTAAAAAGAGAAAAATGTTAAAAAAAAACCCTTTTGGTCGAACACAACTTCTATCTAGGGTTTGAATAATATAGTTATTTATTTATGTTTTAATGTTTATTTATGAGTGTAATTTATTTAAACTATACAAAAGAAATCATTTTACACGTTGGCAAACTCACTAAAAAAAGCATTTTTAAACAGATTTATAATTCATCAGTTAACACAATTACATTGAATTATGATAGTTTTCGTGTGGCGATAGTTTTCATGTAATTTAATAATATAAAATATTTTTAAACTTGACAGTGAATACCAACACTTTAGTGATTTTAGTTTTAATATAAATATTTCAAAATTTATCATTTTTTTTTTGTTTTTGAAGAGATAATTGTTTTTCATTGATTATTAATCACTTTTTACTAAAAAAAATAGTGAGTACTATAGTTTATTTTAATTTAATATAATTTTATGACATAGTTAATCTAAGTTTTAGAAAGTAAATTATATGAAAATTATTTTATATTTATTACATTGTGAAGATTTTTATGTAAAATCAATGATTCACATATATAAATTTTAATTTTTAAAAAGGATACGTGTTGGTTTCCTGTTTAATTGTATAACTTTTACCATTTAAAAAATATGTGTTTATAATTTTTTTTATAGATATATATATATTAATGAATATTGTACCAGTTGTGATCATCCCATTTCTTTGAGTCTCTTTACTTCAATGTAGATGCTTGGTCAGTCGGGGTTACCTAAAAGGTACTCCGACGCTTAAATGAATATTATAGTTTAAGTGTGTTATTGTAGAATGTGAAAAATGTACCTTACTTCTCCTACTCCTCCTCAAAGAGCTTTATTTATAGTATTTGTTTATGGGCTCCGACCCTTTATGGGTCAAACATCAATTGAAACATGCACAGTGGTTCCTTAATTTTAGGAACGTGTATATTTCAGTTTAATCAGTTTTATCTTTTATTTGTTATGTTGGAGATATTTTTCGTATACTTCGGAGTATGAATTGACTCATTCAACGTCATCATAATCATTGTTGTTTATTTATTTATTATGTACATTTATTTGCTCATTTGACTCAGATATTCAGTCACCAAGATCAAAATTAGCTCGTCCAATTACAAATATTCTAAACTTGTAAAACTTGTACACCAAATTACATTAATATTTTTTGATAACTTAAAGTTGTATGTCAAACTATATAAATAGTCTAAAAGCTCTCAATTAACAACTAAATAATGTATTTCAATTCACTTACAATAATGAATTTGCATCAACCTTTTCATGCTATCATAGTTTGGTGTCAAATAGCATGCATCATTTAGTTGACTAGGTAATAAAAGGTTTGCATCGATATCTTATTAGTTAGTACTAGAAAATATGTATCATCTGATCGATTAAACAATGAAAAATTGTGTATATTAATTTAAGTATTAACTGCATTAAGCTATATTGCTTGTGTTTGAATCTTTATAAATAATTCAAAATATTATGTTTCATTCTTTATATAAAATAGTACTAAAACTTATGCTTAGAAGTACTAAGCGTTGTAATTAGGCAAAAATAATATTGAACTCCATAATTTTTTACTAAACAATAAAGCAAGCGGATTTTAAAAAAATAAAAATAAATCAAATTGTGGGTAAATTTCCTATCTAGCATTATTTACACTTTTATTTTTCCATCTAATACCTTTTTGTTTTTATTTTCCTATCTAGCACCCTTTTGTTTTTATTTCCCTATCTAGCATTATTTTAAAAATAAATAAATAAATAGTAAATTAAAAATATTAATAATTTTAATTTTGAATACATTAAAAAATAAATACTTTTAATGTTTAAAATAGTTAAAAATATAAAAAATAAAAAAATAATAAATTTAAAATGTTCAGTTTAAATTATTTTTTTAAGAATAAAAAAAATAAAATATTAAACTCTACATCAACATAAAATTTAAATCTATAAATATAAATTAGTACTTATTTTTCTTACTATTAAAAAAAAATTATTCGAATTTTGTGTTTGTGGAAGTTGTCTAACTACCCACTATTGAAATACTCAAAATCATGATCAATCAAAAGCTTATTTATCTCCAAGAATATTTTATAATCTCATACAAGTCGATCCTTATAGGTAACATAACATTGAGTTTATTAATTTTTTAATATTATTTTCACTGTCTTGATGTGTACCTTACTATTTGAAGACTAAACTTATACAAAAATATACTACCAAATATAAATAACATCTATCTCGTATTCATATTCATTCTACCTTATATTATAATCATTTTAATTTTTTTCCGAGTTCAACATAAAAAATATCTCTACTTTGAGATCAAATTTAAATTTGTTCCCTTGTGAGAATAAAATTGAGGATGATTGAATACATCTAAAAAAATTCACACAAAATTAAATATTTACAACCAATAATATTATTTTGATAAAGTTTGAAACTACGACGTGATAATTTTTTGTTGCAATGAGTAAAGGGAGGGATGAAACCCATGTAGATTTAAATTCAAAACAGCAAGAGTATTGTGTTTACAAATTGATAAAATGTCCAAACTGTATTTGTCATATTAAATAATTAGCATTCATAGAACTAAAGGAATATAAATTTGGACAACGATTTTTTCAAATGTTTATTTGATTAAGTTCAAAGGAAATTCTGTAAATAGTTATATTAAAAAAATAGTTTATAATAAATTATCATATATATAAATATAGGTATTACTATATGCTGTAATTTGCTTTCTTTATTAACAATAATAAGGTGATTAGATTAATTTTATAAATCAGTGATACCAGAACAAAGGTATTTACTTATTATAATTAACATTGGAAGAAGAATATATGATGGAAGACTATGTTATACGAAAAAACAATAACAATGGACATTCAATTCGTACATTAAGAAAAGTGTGGCTGAATGGATTGAATAATGTGTACGAATTATTGTAAATATTTTGTACCATAAATCAATGTAGTACTTTAAATAAACATAGCATACATTTGGTAAAGTACATTTTATTTTGCTGATTAAAAAAATAAAAGTACATTTTATTTTAAATTGATGCGGTTTTCGGTTTGGCGTGGAGTAGCGCCAGTGTCTCTTGAACCCACATGTTTTCTTCTTTCATCTCATCATTTCAATTTTTAACAACCACCACTACTAGTTAACGTGTTAATTTCAATTTGGATAAGGAGGACATGTGGGTTTGAAAGGAAGTAGAGAAGTTTGGTTAGGGGAGAATGAGACGGTGTTTAAAAAGTTTTAGAAGAGTAAAGTTGTACTTATTGCTTTGGTTACGACTTGGAGAGTATTGGAAAACAAGTAAACCACCAAGGCTAATCTGGAAAGGCGCGAAATCATTGCTGCAAGTTCCATGTGTAATCTTTGTGAGATTGAGAAGGAGACTAACATTCATTTGTTATTTGAGTGCAAATTTGGTTGGTTATTGTGAAATCATTGTTGTGCATGGTTGAGCGTGCTGAGCGTATTTCACAACGTTCAATTGTTAAACTTTTCCCAGTTTAAAATGAGCAACGTGCCTGATTCGGTGAATGAGGTTTAGGTGTTGTTTGGATCACAATAGTCAACGAGGTTTAGAAGCATAAAACAAAGTTCCATCGAAGTTTTAAAGGGGAGTAGTGGATGTTCTAGAAGTTTTTGCTTTGGTTCAATTAAAGACTTGGTTATGAGTTACATCGAAGTCATAGTTTGCGAATTTTTCCTTTTCTGATTGGTGCATAGATCTGTTGGTTTGTATGAAGATGATCTCACGACGTATTCATTCAAACTATTTCCCTAAATGTCTTCCTCTGGGTTAACTAGGAGAGTTCTGTTTTGACAGGTTTTGAAGTAAGTTTTGTGATGAAGATTATAGGTGAATTATTGTATAAGGGTTGAATCATCCTTAAAGTGATTCATATTTATTTATTGTTTATTATCGATAAAAAAAACTACTAATCAAAATTATTTGAGTTTTTTATTCATAAAATAATACTTTAGTTTATATTATTGTTTTGTTTAATCCTTTGTAGTTTTGTAACTAGTATTTTGCAGTTGTAAAAGCTCAGCGCTACTAAAAGCACCTATATATACGTTGAAATATCTGCGTGAAGTTTTCAAAAAAAAAAAAGAGTAATTGTTCTTTAATATTACTATCTATGCCGATTAATTGTGCCTTTATCATCAGTATTTTTTTTGGTACGCCTACCTGTACTGTACTTCCCAATAAAATATACATATAAATTCTTTACATTCAAAACATTATAAATTATCAACAATTTTAAAATTTACAAAACTATCTACTTTCTTTTCAAAGCATGATTATACTAGGATCACAATCATAAATAAAACCGAAAAATGAGTTACCTATTTAATTTAACATAATTACAGATAACATAAAACATATGTAATTTACATATTATATATATATATATATATATATATATATATATATATATATTGTAATAGTATTTTCCAAATACTAGTGTTTGACAAATCTAATTATTCCACTGCGTATCTCATAAACCAATCTTGTATGAAAAGTAATTTTTTAAAATATGACAGTTAATTAGATGTGAATTTAATTTTTTTATTAATAATAAATATTAGTTTAGATATAAAAAATGTATTTAATTTTTAAAATAATATTTAATTTAGTTAATATAGTAATTAATTATTTTTAATCTTTAAAATTATTTATATTAATGATTTTTTATAGTAAGAAAAATTTTAAAAATAGAAAAAACTCCATAAAATTAGAGAAAATATAAAAGAAGGGAGAATAAACATGGTTAGGACAAAAAGAAAAAACAAGGGGTAAGACTCTTAAAAAGCTGCTATTAATATTCTCTTTAGACCAAACTTACTTAATGTACTGTGATTAATGGATTTATCTCATTTCCACTGCACTGTAGTATCTTAAAATTTTCTTTTAAAGGCATTGTTAGAAATCATATATTTATTATCACCCTAATTAGTTTGAAGAATCATAGACAATTAAATCTCTTTAATATTAGATATATTCCATTCTATAAAAAAAATTAAAAATCCCTTTTAGAGTTTTACTTTAATAATTTATATTTTATTAAATAAATTTCATATTAATTATCAAATTTTAAGTTTAATTAAAAATCAACAACAAATACCTATATTTGTTGTTCAACTTTATAATGAACGAAATTATACATTAGTAAGAAGCTGCCTTTGTTTCATAGAATCTTTGAAATAACGTCATTTAAAAAATAATGCTAAAACAAAACATTATTAGTATTTTACTTTTTAGAATTATTCTTGTGAAAGAGGTAATAAGATAACAAAGTTTGATTTTGACAACTACGTGACTGATCAGAAAATTTAAAACGATAATAATTTTTATATTATTTAATTTTAATTTTTTTTTATATATATTTATTACTAAACTCATCATATTTTATAATTTTAAATAGCGAAATCAAAATAAGAGCGTCTCTTTGTTTCATTGAAAAAAAATGATAAAAACTAATATGTTAAAGAGTAAAATAAGGAAAATAGAATACCTAAAATGACAACCTTAATTTATAACAACAATAAAAAAAAAAACATAACGGGTTGGGACATGTGCCCCACGGTGCTTAAAGTGAGTCCGTCATGGTCGATTCCTGATCATATTATTTCACATCTTTTGTTTGTTGCTGGAATAGCAAGTTCCGGAATTTAAGTTCGCAACTGAAAGTACATTTCTGGTTTTTTATCACTTGCTAAATCAATGACTTATGTAGTTTTGTTGCTAAGTAATTTGTTTTTTCATACTCGTTAATAGCAGAGGTTTTAGGTAGATTATGTCGTCCTATATTCAAAATTTAGAATCCTTACTGAATCATCGTACCAAAAAAAGAGCTCTTTATTTTTCATCCTCATTCTTCTTCTGTTACTCACCATTAATAATTTTATAACTAACATAAAGAATTCCGGAACCTAACTTATCTGTTTTTCTTGAATTTTTATTGGTCATCATTATTACTTTTTTAGGTGGTGCAAATTAAGGCATTGTTATCTGGGTCTTTTATAATTTTATTGGTTATATGACGCTAAAGAGGCACATAAACTAGAATGGCAATAAAAACATTAATAAAAGTTTTTGTTGTGTTATGTGAGAGGGATAAATGGATGAGATTTAATATAAAAAAATTATGGATAACTTATATAATGAATTATGGTATTATATTTAACTCAAAACGTTAAGATAATTAAATTATATATATATATATATATTATTTTTTAAATATTATTCAACTTTCTTATTTAATGTAATGTGGAACTTAAATTTATATTTTGATTTCTAACAATTTTTTCTCAATAGAAACACCTTCCACGTTAGTACCATAAGTAAGTGACCCTTACGTATTTCACATTTTACTTGTAATAAATTATGAATTATTTGAAGCTCATTTATAAAAAAAAATCATTTTTCATCTAACTTGAACCAAGTTACTTGTCTCAATGAAGTGAAATAAAATTACTATTTGTAGAGTGTACAGATGCAAGAAGAAAAAAAATGGTTTTAAAGGGGGAGATTCTTTATTAAATAACTTGGTCTTAGTTTCATTTTCATTGTTCAAAGTGTAGTTAGTGAAAACCAGTTTATCTCGATTACTATTATCTTTGATTGGTGGATTATGAGATAGGTTACCGAAAATGAACATGAATTTCAATTTTAGATAATTTGAGAATAAGAGGAAAAATGAAGGAAATTAATTATTAATGATTATAACATGGTAAAGATATAAATACGAAAGTGATGGCTGTTACATTTGCGATGATACAGTAGAAATTGGTCCCCATGCTTGACTGCATAAAAAATGTTCAGAATGGACCAAAATCTTAAACCTCTGGCCGGAGGGTAAAAACGTCTAAGAATTTTTGATAGCTAACTTTCATATAAATTTAGCAGAAATTATATATCAATAAAGTCGTTGTAGTATAGTGGTAAGTATTTCCGCCTGTCACGCGGATGACCCGGGTTCGATCCCCGGCAACGGCGTTTTTGAGATTTTTTTTTCAACAATTATTTTAAAAATTCAATATTATTTGCTTATAATTTGAAAATATCATAATAGATTATATATATATATATGTATATTTTGTATACTATATGTATGGATTTATTCATTTAATAGTTTTTTAAAATTTCTTTATTTTTAAAATGTTATTAATGTTTGTTATTTTTTTTTACAACAAAATATAACTAACAATTCAGAGCTAAGTATCTATAAGTGTTTGCAGTTAGAGGATACTACTAACCATTGACATTACATTTGTGTGATTTGAATGTTAAATGCAAAATCTTTCAACAGATATATTAGAGTGGTAGCATGTGATAATACTTTTATTTTAGGGAACATGTGTTGAAATTATAGATAGCAAGATAATTTGATAATACATATAACACTTTTATTGTTTTTATTGTTGTTAGATACATGTTTTTTATATTCTTGGTGATTATTATTTGATAGTACTTTATTTATTTATTATGCAATATAATTTTGGGTTAATTATGTTTTTGTTTTTATTAATGTAAAATTGATTTTTTTTCTCTAATAATAAATATTCAATATAGTAGTCTCATTATTTTCTCCTTTGTTACAATAATTGAAATAACATTAATTCATTTAAATGAGGGATTAACATTTAATATTGAAAAATATCAAATACAGAAGGTTGGAAAAACATGTAAAACATAAAAAAAAAACACATAAAAAATATACATAACAACTCGATTGGTTTATGGCTAAAATAAATATTTAAGTAGGAGACATATTTTTGGCTTGAACAATAATATTATAAATTTATTAGTCAGCATCAACTATTTTAACATTTTATTTCAAACTAAAATTATGTTTGTCACATAAAAAAAAAAAAAAACTCATTTAAATAGCTTTCGTATTACAAGTATCACTATAAACTATGCCTATAATTAAAAAAAGGAAGAAAATATGTGTTAAAAGATGAGATAATATAGTTTTGAGAACTTATTATCTTTTAATTGATTTAGTTTTTATTATACTTTTTAAAATTTCTCTTTTCTAAGTTAAAACTTATAAAATCAGTTAAAATAACAAACTAAAATCATACATAAACCTAAATACAATAATTCAAAAGTATATTAGATAAAAAATAAATTATCAACAGGTACAGTAAAGCATTTACCTAGTAACATTTATTGTTTAACTTAAAAAGGTTCCTATCATTTTGTCTTGTTTTGAAAAATGTTACATAACCAGTTCATTTCTTCTTAGAGTCACAACATCTTCATCTCAAATATATTAATATGTACAATATGTTTCATAAAATACACACAAAAAATTCTTCGGTTATTTTTAAAATTTATTTTACCTTATATTCCATCAAATTTATTTTAAAATGCAACAACTTAAATTGTATTGGTTTAAAAGTGTTAATATTTCTTTTTCATCTTTATGTTTTGTGGTTTTATAAAACACCTACTCATATATTTTGAGAGAATCGTCTTAACTCTTACCAGTTTTTGTGTGCAATATTATGATATTATTATCTTTTGAAATATTCACTACAAATATAATTATAATTTTGATACATTATTAGCCTAAGAAATTTTATAATTTTATTTGGAAATTTTTTTATAATTTAATTGAAGTATTAATAGTGTTTGTTTAAGTGATTTAGTATTTGCAAGGAAAAGGAAATCATCATTTGTGTTTGGATTTATGTATTTGAGACAATTTAAAATGATGGAAAAGAGTAGGAGAATGAGTTTATTGTCATCTCATCCATGAGTAGTATAGTGAGATCAAAGTGCATTTATTTTTGCTCAGTACAGTGTTGATAAGTGAATTTTTTTGTCTTTAAGATGAGACTATTATTGTTTGGAAAATAATAATTTTTGTCTCAGTAATTTATTGCTTGATTTAATTTTTGTATTTTATTTTCTCAGTAATAAATTTGCATGTGTCTTTATTTTAGTAGCTTGGATTGATTCAGTCTCATTATGGATTTGTCCCATTTTACAGGGTAAGATATGATATTGGTAGGTTTGTTATGAGTTATAATTTAAGAACATAATGATTATGCTTCTCAACTTCATTGTGTGTATTTAAGAATAGCATAATCAATTAAAATAACTTGCATAAACAGGAATGTATGCAAGTATAAATGGATTATATAAATTACCTTACTCGATTATGCCACTTCATGATTTTATTTTTTTTAAATAATCACAATCATACTTCAATATTTATCATATGTAATTTTCTTTTTTACCAATGTGGATGCTAAAAATTGTGTAAATGAGACCTTTAGTGTTGTTTACCATTTTGTGTGAAGATTTTTATAATTTGTAAACTATTTAATTTTCATAATTCATAAACTAACACATCATAACCCAAAATAAATTGAAATAATTATAGTATAGTTAATTATGTAACATGTAATGTAATGGAATTTTAAGTGTATTTTTTTTGTTTAATTGATATTAAATGAGAATTTATTTATAATTTGAAATATTACAAATTTTGTAATACACTTTTTTTATTTGTAAATAAATTTTCAAATTTTACAAATTTTTAATACACTTTTATATTTTTACATTAGTATGAAAATGTTTCAACCTTATTTTTAATTATATATATATTTATTTTTTGTAAAAATGATTATTTTTCTCTAATCAAACGTTGAATCTTTTGGATATTTATAATCAATTATTGGAATGAGTATTTACTAGTTTTTTTTTAAGTAACAAATGAATTTTCAGTGTCAAATATATTATAATTGTGGTATCATAAGTATATTATAACTGTGGTATCATAGGTCAAGTTCAAGTAATTTGTAAACTATTGTGAATAGGAATAAAATAGATATGAAAACAATCTTAAATAATAACAAACATTTAATATAACAATCTCATTATTTTGTCCTTATATTATTATAATAGTTGAAATAACATAAATTTACTTAAATAAGGAATTAACATTTAATATTGAAAAATACTAAATATAGAAGGGCAAGGAGAACATGTAAAACATAAAAAAAAAACAGAACAACTAGACTGAAAATCATTGTTTATGACTAAACTAACACTACAAGAAAAATAGGAATTATATACAACCAAAATCCATATGTAAGATCCAAAATCCGTATGTAATGTAAAAAAAGTTATTTTTAACTTTTTCATTATTTCTAATTATTATTTATGCCTATTTATATTATTTATTAATGTTGGAAGCCATCTACACTTAATATGACTATTTTTCTTTGAATAGTGTTTCTTCTTATCTAGTAGTAATAATTTCGATAGCAGTCACAACGCGACAAGATCCAACTTGCCCTGCCATCCACCACTAGAAGGTTAATTTTACATACAGATTTTGATCCGTATGTAATAATCCATATATAATTTGCGTTTTTCTTGTAGTGTAAATATCTAAGTAAGAGACATTGTTGTTGGCTTAAACAATAATATTATAACCTCCAGGAGTTACATGAACCATTTTAATATCCAATTTCATACTAAAATTATGTTTGTCACATTAAAAAAAGATAAAGATGTATTTCAATAGTTTTGGTACTACAAGTACCACTAGAAAATATGTCTATAATTAGAAAAAGTGGAAGAAAATATGTGTTAAAAGATTAGATGAATATAGTTTTGAGAACTTACTTTCTTTTAATTGATTTAGTTTTTTTTTTTAAATTTATCTTTTCTAAGTTAAAACTTATAAAACCAGTTAAAATAACAAACTAAAATTATAAATAAACCTAAATACAATAATTCAAAAGTATAATAGATAAAAAATAAATTGTCAACAGGTACAGTAAAACATTTACCTAGTAACATTTATTATTTAAGTTAAACAGGTTCCTATCATTTTGTCTTTGTTTTGAGAAATGTTACATAACCAGTTTACTTCTTCTCATAGTCACAACATCTTCATCTCAAATATATTAATTTGTAAAATAATGTGTTAATAAAAGACACACAAAAAAATTCTTCGGTTGTTTTTTAAATTTATTTTACCTTATTCCATCAAATACAACAACTTAAATTTTATTGGTTTAAAAGTGTTAATATTTCTTTTTCACCTTTTATGTTTTGTGGTTTTATAAAACACCTACTCATAAATTTTGAATGAATAGTCTTAACTCTTATTAGTTTAGTTTTTTGTGTGCATTATTAACTTTTGAAACATTCACTTATGATTTTTTTTACATGATTAATACCTGAAAATCACATATTTAAAATTAAAGCATGATGTACAAATATAATTATAATTTTGATAAATTTTTTTATAATTTAATTGAAACACATTAATAGTTGTTTCAAGTGATTTAGTTTAGTATTTGCAAGAAAAAGAAGTTATAAATCATTCGTGTTTGGATTTATGTATTTGTAACAATTTAAAAGGATGGAAAAGAGTAGGAGAAGGAGTTTACTCTCATCTCATCCATGAGTATTAGTGAGATTAAAGTGCCTGTAGTTTTGCTCAAGTACAGTGTTGATAAGTGATTTTTTTTGTCTTTAAGATGAGACTATTATTGTTTGGAAAATAATAATTTTTGTCTCACTAATTTATTGTTTGATTTAATTTTTGTATTTTATTTTCTCAGTAAGTAATAAATTTGCGTGTCTTATTTTAGTAGCTTGGATTGATTCAGTCTCATTATGGATTTGTACCATTTTACAGGATAAGTTATGATATTGGTAGGTTGGTTATGAGTTATAATTAAAGAACACATTATGATTATGCTTCTCAACTTGGTTGTATGTATTTAAGAATAGCACAATCAATTAAAATAACTTGCATAATATGCAAGTTTAAATGGATTATATAAATTACCTTGATTATGTGGCTTCATGAATTTTTTTATTTTATTTTTAAATAATCACAATCACAGTTTATCATTTTGTAATTTTCCCTTTTTATCAATATGGATGTCAAATATGTATAGATGAGACCTTTAGTTATTTACCATTTTGTGTGAAGATTTTCATAATCTGTAAACAATTTAATTTTCATAACTCATAAACTGACACATCATAACCCAAAATAAATTGAAATAATTATATAATATGAGATGTAATGGAATTTTAAGTGTACTTTTTTATTTAATTGATATTAAATGAAAATTTATTCATGAATTTGGTCCTCAATGCAGATTTGAAATATTACAAATTTTTAATACACTTTTATATTTTATATTGTTATGGAAAAAATATTTCAACCTTATTTTCAATTATATATATATATATTTTAAAGTTTAGATAAATGTTTATATTATTTTTGCATTATATAAAGTATTTCTTTCATAATTGTTCATTTCTTATTAAATTATAATTATTATAAACTTGTTGCTGAAATCTACTTATTTTTCTCAATCAGAATAATTTCCATCTCTTTCTCTTACTTTCTCCTCTTTTTCACCCCTACTCCAATCCAAACAAAATGAAGAATATGAATATTTTGTACACTCCCATTTAATCATAATCTCTTACAAAATTAAAGTTATTGATTTTTATAATAACTACATAATTAAAGGCAAGTCCTACATTTTAGAATAACACCTATTTTTGTGTGTAAAAAGATCTTTTCCACTAGCAAAGTGTCAAAATAAATTACTTGTCTCCTATTATTTTAACTTTCTTCATTCTTCTCTTACAATATTTTTCTTTGAATAGTGTCTCTTCTTATCTGGTAGTAATAATTTCGGTAAGCGACAAGATCAACTTGCCCTGCCATCCACCACTAGTTTTGTAGCATCTCAGAGTGTTTCATGATTTTCATCTCCAGTAGTAAGGAGCACATCCTCAATAATTGAAGTAACAGAAAAATAATAATCAGATAATTGGATTAAACTAACCCAGAAAAGATATTATTGTAATAATTAGATCTAAAAATCGAATGTGATCACAAAATAATGCACAATGCTTAGCATACAGAAGACTCAAAAGGAATAATTAACAGTGAGAAGGAAAACAACAAAGAAAGAAATTAACAGTGAGAAGGAAAACAACAAAGAAAGAAACAAAAATGGAGAAGGGTTATATCATGCCCGTGCCAAGATCCTTCACGCGGAACCGGGTCGGGTCTTAACATGGTGATATCGCGCATGTTGTGTTAATTGTGTGAGCCGTTACGTTAAAGGTGAGAAGAAAAAGAAAAGAAAAGGCAAAGGAAAAAGTGTTTGGGAAGATTGAAATTGGAAGGTGGATCCATCAGCACCCGTTGTGGCATAACCACTTTGAAAGGGCTTAGTTTGAGTAGAGGTGAGCTAAGCCCATATGTGGGCCCCATGGGCAGTAATAATTAGGTGATCAAAAGGCAGTGCACATGTTATGCAAGGCCTCCGCACCACCATGCCTTTTATAGCGTCTACTTGTCAATCACGTCCCATCTTTTAACGCTGCTGATGCGCGTGGCCCTCAAGATATTCGGTGAGGGTTTCCGCATCTTATTATAACCTCCCCAACTAGCTTTAGAGGGAGACAACACCTTCTATTCTTCAACCATTACAAGAAGTGGAAGCAGCGCATTCCTCGTGAGCCTCTTCTCTGTCTTTGTTTAGATCGGCTGCTGGAACTCACAATGACTTCCGACGGAGCAACGTCGGCAGCTGCGGCTGCCAATCGGAGGAAGCCGTCCTGGAGGGAAAGAGAGAACAACCGGCGGAGAGAGAGGCGGAGAAGAGCCATAGCTGCCAAGATATACACTGGACTTAGGGCACAGGGGAACTACAATTTGCCCAAACATTGCGACAACAACGAGGTTTTGAAGGCTCTGTGCATCGAAGCTGGCTGGACTGTTGAAGAAGACGGCACCACCTATCGTAAGGTATTTTTCTTCTTCCTTCTCTCAACTTCTTCATTCTCTCAACGTGTTTAATTTCATCGAGATCTCACTTTTTCAGATTTTGCATTTACTGTTCACTGTTTGATTCAAATCTTGCTCCAATAACATGAATCCTCACTATTTTTTTTATCTTTAGTTTTCTCGTGTCTGTAAGAGAGAGACTATGAGTTGTTATTTAGAACAAATAGGTAACACATGAATCAACAAGGTAAATTTTCCTCAACCAATGATGTGTATGCTTCTATTCATGCTTAATTGTTTAAAATGATCATGTTCAATTATGAATTCAATGTTAAATTGCCTAGAACTAGAATAATCTCTTTCAAATATGAATAAAAGTGATTTTGTGTGTTTTATTTTACAAATAGGAGAATTGATGTTGACTTGAAATTTGATTGTGTTGAAACATTTTTTTTGTTAATTTTTGCATGTAGTAAAAAAAAAATAGACCCTAACTTTGGGATAAAATTATTTAAAATAATTTGCTTAATTTCTTAACCTATTTTTACTAGAAGTGAATGGTGCAAATGTTAAACGCACACCGAGGTGTAATTAAGCAAAATTGGGATGTCTAGTGTAGATACTTTGTAAAAGATATGGATGTACTGATTTGGTTTCGGGTATGACTATTGTTTGTGGAATAGGGATGCAGGGTACCATTTCCAGGGGATGGCGCTGACACCTCCATCAGAAACACCCCCTTTTCATCACAAAATCTGAGTCCTCTTTCTTCTTCGTTTCCAAGTCCAATTCCTTCCTACCAAGTTAGCCCCTCCTCCTCTTCTTTTCCGAGCCCTTCTCGTTTGGATGACAACAACGCGTCAAATTTGATTCCTTATATTCGACATTCTTTCTCTGCTTCTCTCCCTCCTCTGAGAATATCAAATAGCGCCCCTGTGACCCCGCCTTTGTCTTCGCCAACTTCAAGAAACCCCAAACCAATACCCACATGGGACTCCATTGTCAAAGCCTCCATGGCATCATCATTCAACCACCACCACCAAAACCACCCTCTCTTCGCTGCTTCTGCCCCGGCTAGCCCCACACACCGCCAGCTTCATGCCCCGCCCACTATTCCCGAATGTGATGAGTCTGATACCTCCACTGTTGAGTCTGGCCAGTGGTTGAACTTCCAAGCATTTGCACCTTCTGTTTCTGCAGTGCCCATCTCTCCCACCTTGAACTTTATCAAACCTGTTGTGAGTCAGCAGCACATGCACAACCTCAACCACCCTGATAACCGTATCCAAGAGATGAGAAACTCAGAAGTGCAATTTGGGGTGCAGGTGAAGCCCTGGGTTGGGGAGAGGATTCATGAAGGGGGATTGGATGATTTGGAGCTCACACTAGGAAGTGGGAAGACGCTTGCTTAGGCGGCAAACACTGTTTCCTGGATTATGTCAGATTGAGAGGGTGAGGATGAGTGAGACCCTACAATTGTTTATTTAATTTTGGGGTGTTGAAACTTGAAACTCAAGTAATTGTTAGTAGATTGTCATGCTCTCTAGCTGCAAGCAACACTTCTTATGTATGTAGTCACATACTAGTTATTGGAATCCGCAAGTATAAGACTTCAGGGCGCTTTATGGTTACAGTAACTACGTGCAAAACCAAGACTCTTCCTTTACTCATTTTTTTATCATATCAATTTTATTTATATTTTTAAGGATTTCAGTTTTTAAAAATATAAACAAATAAAATCAGAATAAATAATTCATTTGGTTATCTGTTTTTTATTGGATCCTTTTCTCCTCAACCTTCCTATCTATCCAAACATGCCCAACAAAACTGGTGTTTGTTTATAAATGGTCAATAGTACTACAGTTACTTTTGCACAGTTTCTTCCCAGAACAATTAAAATGGTCAGAAATCTATGTTTAGCAAAACAATGCAATCGAATTGTCTTGTTTAGTGGACTTGATTCCACTCTGATTTTAGTCTGTCAAATCACAAAACCCAACTTCTAAATAGAATTTTAAACAGACCTATCATAGAATTCGTACTTATTATAGAGATTAAAAGATTATCAAATTGAAGCATTTTGAAAAAAAAAATAAAATTCTCAAACTAATTAATTTGCAATCATAATATCGGTTGGTGAAGTGAACTAGGATAAAGCAAGAAAATTGTACTAGGAAACCCATGATAGGCAAGGCAAGGACACAGTGAACAAGGATAAGCAAGAAAATTGTTGTACGAGGAAACCCATGATGGGCAAGGCAAGGACGCAAACAAAGGACCAACGCAAAAGACCCTAGAGATGGAAGTTTCTAACAGTCCCCCATTATTATGGATTAGGTTATAAATGATGATAGTATTCCAAATATGTCCATGAATATGAAATATAACGGACATGGAAGCAATGCATTATCAATTCTACATGGTGGCAATACTAAGCTGAAAATTAATTACAGAACACCGAAACAGAAAAACAACTTTATCAGTCAAGTGTAGTCAAAGAAACATGCACCTTCAGATGCGAACACCAATAACAAGATGGGGCCTGTCATTTTCTGGTTAGGTTAGGTGAAACACGACCAAATTAACTAAGAATAAAATTATAGCATACAATACAATTACAAAAGTAAAATGACAACAACAATCCACCATGTCTTCAGTGATTCTGTTTATTTCAGCTCCGAAGTTTCATTTTGTAACTTATTACTCTCCTTAACCTCAGTTTTGAATTCGTTTTTGGTCGTCACGTTGCATTCTTGGTGCCTGAAGCATGTCAAGAGGTGGTCATTAACAAGTCCCGCTACTTGCAGGAACGAATAAACCACAGTCGGTCCCACACATTGGAAACCTCTACGCATCATGTCCTTGCTTATCACTTCTGCTTTTGGAGTCTTGGCTGGTACTTGCCGCCCATATCTGAATTCATTTCTTATCGGTTTGTGGTTAACAAATCTCCAACAGTAATTGCTGAACGAGCCAAACTCCCTCTGAACCTATAATGGATAAATCATTAACCAATGTGATTTTGAGATGCATTAGTTCCAACTTTCCTCACTTTAAAATTCAAATCTCCACTCATATATTTGCTTCAAAAGCAGCATTAAAAGTTACCTTAAGTAATTGTTTAGCATTTTCCACAATGGCACGAAGCTTTGGTTCTGATAACAATGAGCTGTCGTTTATTTTCAGTGTTAGCAATTTCTTTTCAGTAAACTGTGCAACTGATGATGGGTCAAAATTTTCAAAAAGCTTCCTGTTGCACATGTTCAATTCTAAGAGTCAGATAATACGTATTTACATAAAGTGTCACGGTTTAAAAAAAATTGGTTGATTTAGAGATAGACATGCCTGAATATGTCCCTCTGGTTAAGAATTGTTGACCAACGATGTTCTGCCAATGCTTGTGAAAATACCAGAAGTTCAAATAGCTTTCTATCATTGTTAACTGGAACACCCCATTCCTCATCATGGAAAGCAGTGTAAAGGGGATCTGTTTAGAATGGAGTAGCATTGCTTGAGAAGGTAATTATCAATGGGACAAGGTAAATAGCTTGCATATTTCCAGTTAATTTAAGAATATTGAGAAATTGATAAGTGATCCAAACACTAATTTTCATATAACTTATATTCACAATTTATAATTTATTAAAAAATTAATAATACTTAATTATATACTGTATCTCTAGAAAAATAGTATTCAGAATCACTTAACAATCACCCACTAATAAAAATTGGAAATTTAGAACTATCACAAAAAAGAGAGTTTACAAACAAAATCCGAAGCTAAAAAGAGGTAACGAGGATATTTCTTCGTAACTTCATTGGGGGAATTCTGCCTGAGTTTTTAGTTATGTAATATAATTTTGTCTTTAAATGTAAAGATAATTTTCAATGAATACAATTTGAGAATAATTTTAGAAAAAATCTCTCTATATTATATGAAAATAAAAATGTTAAATAAATTGAATTATGTTTTTTTTGTAGTTTAAGAGTTATTAATTTTACTAATAATTAGTCAAGAGGAGATACTGTCGTGTAAATAAGTGACATGTAATAACTACTACCGAACAAAACCATTTTTGGACCATAAATACCACGAGAAGCGAAATGACGACAAACGTTTAGAATCACAATAAATATATATTATCTACAAGTCCACTAAAATAATTGTCGTACAAAGTTTTGTCACAATAATAAAATAAAAGATATATCAAAACAAACAAAAGACAAATACATTTTTTTAAATATTGTCATTTATATTTTTTTTATGTAATAGTTTTTATTTTTTAATTACTTAAGCCTGGAAAATTGGATACATGCAGGTTCAAATTCTTACTATTTATTAAAAAAACAAAAGTGGTGACTTTTTAACACTGAAAAAGAAAATGAAGATTCTCTTCTGCGAGTGTGTGTGGGCGAGGCACGCTTACCAGAATGTGGAGTGATCCATTCACATCTCTTGGGAGGCGGAGACACGGTGGTGGCTACGTCCACGGCGTCGGGCACAACCCTAACCGGCTTAAAACCGTTACGGTTCACGCTTCTCCTGCTTGCAGTTGCAGTTGCGGGATTCACCGTTTTGGGAGATGAATTGCTTGAACAGGAATCCGGGGAACACGTGCTATCCAAGGAGACGTTGCTTTCCGTAACGGCATTAGGAATTTGCGGTGGCAGGTTTCTCGGGCGCGGAGGAGTCTTTACGTGGTTGTGGTTCTTGTGTTTGGGCACGTTGTCGAAAGTGACTCTGTTTCCGGCGGGTTTGAGAATGGGTCGGGGTTCGGGCATTGTAAGTGTTTGTTTGTTGGATTGGATTTGAAATTTTGGTTTTGAAGGATGAGATGAATATATAGTGAAGAAAAGGGGAAGAGAGTAAGAGTGAAGTTTAGCGTAGGCGAAAGGTCACAGTCAGCATTGTTCAGTAACGTTAAAGGAATTGGATTGTGTGGGTTTGTTGTGAGAATTGGCCTTGCTTTTGTTTGTTGTATTGTTGTATGGAGGTTGGGTTGCTTTGTCAACCGTTGAGAAAAAGAATCCAAAGACTCTCACACCCACCAAAAGGCCACCTCATCTCTCTATCTATAACTTCTCCCAACATGGGCCGGGCCCTCACTTATCTTCTATGCAAGCCCTGCCCATTAAAATAATTGAATTTTTATTTTCTAGAAATCAGATTACTCGGCCTGTTGTAACCTCAAGAAAATGGGTGGGCCGATGCAACCCAATTCATTTAAGGCTTCTTCTTCTTGCACCCCTACATTTTTCTTCCTGCACCCCCACAATTTTCTAAATCCCGAAACTGGCCTTAATCTTTTATTTGAAAAAAGTCATCGTGGTTACTGGAAATAAGAATCTGAGAGTATGTTACGGATTCATCAATTCGGAACTGAATATTTTTTTTCTGGATGAGGGGGTGTTTTGGAAGCAATTTTTGCATAAATTATTGATTTCCAGATTGCTGAATCCGGAAGTCTAATTTTGTTATGGATTCGTGAATCCAAATTTTTTTTTTTGAATTACGGATTTCTGAATCCGGAATGCATATTTCTGTTACGGATCGGAGGATCCAGAATATTTTTTTGAATAATGAATTTTTGAATGTGAAATGCATAATTTGAATTACGGATTGGTTGTGGATCCAAAATTTTACCAGAAGTGTCAATCTAAAATTTTTCTGGATTCCATAATCCATAATGCAAAAAAGTAAATACAATTCAAGTATATTTTAGGGTTTTTATAAAATAATTGGGACAATTTAGTCTTTCCATAACATTGTGGGGTATGTAGGGATGGGAAACTGCCTTCATTTAATCATTTTGATCAGTTCAGCAAATATATGGAAGAAACAACTTTTATTTATTTTTTTATTTTTTTTGTGAAAGAGATATTTTAACGAGTATATATAGTTTTCGGTGCTTGGAAAAAAAGGGGAAAAAAGGAGATTTGTGAGGAAAGAAAAGAAAAAGTAGCAGATCGCATAAGCGAATAAAAGGAAGAAACAGAAGCATCTGTGTGGTCTATCCTTTTCCCTGTTGCGTCGCTGCATTTCTCTTCCCTCTCTTGCTAAAACCCTAAATCTATTATTCATGGAAGGGAAAACCAGTGAGTAATTCATCAATCAAAGTAGCTTCATCGTTCGATCCACAATGGAGTCCGAGCTCAAAGACCTCAATTCCAAGCCTCCCAACGGCAGCACCGCTCGGGATGACCGTCCTCTCCTAAAGTCCGAGTCTCTAGCCTCCGCCGACAGCATCGCCGAGATGGAGAAGAAGTTCGCTGCTTACGTCCGCCGAGACATCTACGGCACCATGGGACGGGGCGAGTTGCCGGCGAAGGAGAAGCTCTTGCTCGGTTTCGCGTTGGTCACTCTTCTCCCTATCAGAGTTCTTCTCGCGGCCACCGTTTTGCTCTTCTATTACTTAATTTGTAGGATTTGTACTCTCTTCTATGCGCCCAATCGCGAAGATGAACAAGAACATTACGCTCACATGAGTGGGTGGAGGAGAGCGGTTATTGTTTCGTGTGGACGCGCCCTCTCCAGAGTCATGCTCTTCATTTTTGGCTTTTATTGGATCCCCGTATTTAACTCTGCTTCTCAGGTTATTTTAATTGCTTTGTCTTATTCGCTTTCTCAGTTTCTAGTTATTGACTTTTATATGGGACTCGATGATATCCATGACCTCAAGTTTAGCTTACTTGAGTGTTGGCTAGTGTAAAAGTAAGAGCATTCAGAATTGTTTTTAGAATTATAAATATAAGGACAAAACTTAGATACGGGGCTCTTCTCCAGAGAGATTTTGCCTGATATTTTATTCCTTTTTGTTTTCTGGGTAAAAATATAAGTATTGTATATGGATAGAGAGTGTCATTTACTCACTAATTGTATTTCTCATTTCAGTTGAAGTTATGTGAATTCTGTCCCGTAGGAACTGAAAAAAGGATTTAGTTACTTTTTTTCATTCCTTTTTTAGTATTTTCAGTACGTGGTTTGTTAGTAAGCTTACTGAGAAGTGGTGTCTCCCTTTGCTTTTCACTCCTGAGTGGAATGATGAAATGTATTTTAACAGTTATTAGATGACAAGTCTTTAGTCATCTTGTTTCATTATATTTTGCAACAAGAAAAATGTTATGTATTGGTATTTGATTTTAGTTCTTCCTCTCTTCTTTTGTTTACTTCAATTCCCGAAGGAAGACGAGCAACAGCCTGAAGAGTTGGAGAGACCTGGTGTAATAATATCTAATCATGTGTCATACCTGGATATTTTGTATCACATGTCATCCTCGTTCCCTAGTTTTGTTGCTAAGGTTTGTGTTACGACTAACTTTTTGCTCCATGACTACTTGAATATGAAGGTATCCTTTACGGATGTTTGTTGCTGACATTTTTTTTGTTTCAATTATTGGATTTCATTGATGTAGAGATCAGTGGCTAGACTTCCTCTCGTTGGTCTCATCAGGTCTGTTAGCTTAAATTGGATTATTGCAACCTTAGATCACATTGCTTCATTTGGGTTCCTTAGATCTTTACATGCTCTGGTCTATTCCCCCCTCAAATTTCCATTTAAAATTGTTATTTCATAAGATTAGGGATCAGCATATGGTTCTGAAAATGAGAATGCCAGATTTCTTATAATTCAATATGCATTATTTTTCTATTGCAAGGGACTGCTAAAATATCAGGTGGTTATATATTTTGGTATGTTTCTTGTGACAGTAAGTGCCTTGGTTGTGTCTATGTTCAGCGGGAATCAAAGTCATCAGACTTCAAGGGTGTTTCAGGTGCGCATATGTATCTTTGTATGAGCATGCACTTTATAATAATTATAACACTGTACAATTCGAACAATGTAAAAGAATGTAAAATCCCTTGTTGTATTCCTTATTCTGTGCTTTATGTTTTTTCTTTTCATATTTTTTATGGCACTGCATTAGTTTTTTTGTATCTTGATTTTTTAATTTTTCTACACAATATGCATACCTCCGAATCGTTTAATTGTAAGGCATACATTAGAAGATCCGATATAAACCTTTATGTACCATTTGTTGAAGACTGCCCAATCATTGTTGGTAGTTGAGGAAGTTGACTTATCTTAGAAGTTCTCATTCAGTGTGTTTGGTGGCATCACTCGTCTGATTAGAATTCCAAAGTCTTTACTTAAATAGGAAGTAACAGCAATTAATCTTCGTTTTCCTTTGTCTGTATTAATTTTATTTGTTTAATTTGAATTTCTCCTTTGGCATCTAAATACACTCAAGCTATTTATCACTGTCTAGAGGGCAGTTGTCCTGTTGTGAATATTAGTTATATTGAGTGTTATAACTGGTGGCTAAATTTAATCTCGTGCAATCTTTTCTTTGGGACATAATCATCGATAACATCTCGAAGCTAACATGTGAATTTTCATTCTGCAGCTGTTGTCACTGACAGAATTCGAGAAGCTCATCGAAATGAGTCTGCTCCATTAATGATGTTATTTCCAGGTTATCATCCTCTTTGCACTTTTTTTGGAGAGGGATTGATCAAATTTATTCTTTCAATATTTAGTAGTGTTTGGTATCCTGTTGTGTCCAATATATAAAAAATTTATATAATCTTAAGAAGATGAAGCCACAGTAGTTGGCAGTTTTTAAAGTTTTTAAAATTTTTTACCCCTACCCACCTCTTTGTTCTCTATTATATTAAGAGGAAGGTATTGATTTTGTATATACTGGCGTATAAAATGATTGATGTGGATTTTTCTACTTCTATTTCAACTTGTATTTATAATAAAATTAATTTTTGATGATTATAGTTGCTGTATTTCTTGACCTTTTATCCTATTTGTTAATACTGAATCCATGTTCTCATCAACAGGCAGAAGTTTATGCTTTTAATTCACTCTTTTCTCTATTAAATCCATTTTCAACCTAAAGATTCATTAGTTATGTTCACTTCTTAGTGGCCACACCTCTCATTTCTGTATCTTAAAATATAATTCTGTAGCTTTAAGTTCTTCATGTTTATTAATTTATTCTGCTGCTATTAATTGTTGCATATGGTTACAGTAGTCGTAGTTTATCAGTTTCTTTCACTCATTTCTATTTATCATTTAATTATGAATGGAGTAATTTAAGTTTCTTTCACTCATTTGTATTTATCATTTACAATCACTTAATTTAATGATATGGGTATTCTACAGAAGGTACAACCACAAATGGAGAGTTCCTCCTTCCATTCAAGACTGGTGGTTTTTTAGCAAAGGCACCAGTACTTC
>Ga0123342_1002758_pt1 | contig 28911 bp, 10 predicted proteins | sample Turbeawhitnodule_FD_89960 | JGI IMG/M metagenome (GOLD analysis project Ga0123342, IMG submission 89960) | Root nodule microbial communities of legume samples collected from Mexico - Turtle bean Mexico white nodule | ecosystem: Host-associated > Plants > Roots > Nodule | place: Mexico: Nepantla... | reverse complement strand
TTAGCTTTCAATCACAAATCATGTTTTTGTACAAATAATGTAGTTAAGTTTATATTGAAACATGGACTATTCAAATACTCTCAAATCATATAACTTATGTTCATTCTATTGCTTGTGTTTAACATTTATTCTTGGTCTTGATAAATTAAATTTTATATGAAAAACAAAACCACTCTAGTCTTGATTGCTTTCCTATTAATTTATATGATTACTGAAGGTTCGGCTGTTGGGTTTCGATTGGATAGTCTCCTTAAACTGACTGATACACGAGCTAGAAACAGCAAGATGACTCTTATGCACTATCTCTGTAAGGTAAAACCACCTGGTATCCTTAAATTTTAACATGCATTGTTTCTGTACAAGAAGTTTAGTTTCTCCTCGGTTTACAAATTGCAGGTAAAAGGATATTTTCTAAGAAGCATCTTCATTTCTTAGTATTGGAAAAACACAAACACACACACAAATATCTATATATATGTATATATATATATGTGTGTGTGTGTGTTCTTTTTCTGCTTTCTGCTGAATAATTTTTTAAGTCATGGAAAAGGGTCTATATGCCATCGTCCATTTTTCCCTTGATAATAAGAATGAGAAAATTGGACTATAGATGTAGACAATTAATATAAAACATAATATCTCCATTGATACATGAAAGAAAATTGTTAAGGCAAAAGTACAACTCCCTAAGATTTTAATTAAGTGCTAAAAACAATTAAATATAAAACATGGTCATACTTTGTCTACAAGACAATAGTTTTAACAAATCATGTCAGACACAAGTGCTTCATCTGATAGACAATATAACATTGTATTGTCTTTTTCTAAAGTTTGATAAAGTGCATAAAAGAACAAATGAAATGCGGATAAGACATCAGACGCTAAGCGCATAGACTAAGCTAATCTCGTACCTCAATAAATATCTATATACTTATTCTATGTTGTAGGGAATGTCCATATGTCATAGAGATCTATTCTAAGATGAAAAACAAATTAACATCAAGATCTTTTGGGAAACAAGCTAAAACTGCTATTTTTTATCAACTCCATGACACAAGGAGCCTTTTAATTCTAGTCTAGCTATTTACCTGTACGGTATGCAATATGCACTTTTACCATAAAATGATGCAAAAGTCTATGCTACCTAGGGAGATAATCATTTTCAGCTATCAAGGATGTTACATGAAGAAGAAAGAGGAATAAATGCAACACTCATGATGAAGCTCGTCAGACACAAGGAGGACATATGAGAAGAGTAGAAGTTGCTCAACGACTATCTCCTTAGGTAGCACCAAACCTAAACTTTGTACTTGTCGTTAGAAGCAATCCTACCTAGAGATCAGACCTAATGATCAATTGATCATTGAAGCACCAAACCTTCAGATTTTAGCCAGGAGTGGGAGTTTGGCAAACAATATTCAAGGAAGTAGACGGGAGTGGCTAGGTGGCCAGAGAAGACTTATTGACCTAGGAGTGGCTTCAGAAAGAATACTTATTAAGTCAAGAGTGGCTTGGAAAAGAATACTTAGTTAGTGTAGTAGTGACTTGGGAAGGTATTAAGAAGTAGACTTTAAGCCTAACTCAACCTCATAAATCGGCTTATAAGGTGAGGTTTGCACCTTTATATATATATATTGTGAAATGTCTTAATCTCTAGTCGATGTGGGGTTTCCAACGCACTCTCCTTACGTCGAGGCTATCAACTCGTGCATGGGACTACATATTATGGGTGATCCGATAACGGCCCGATAACGGGTGGCCTGATAAACCCAACAAACACTCGCTAGGATAGGCTCAAAATGGCTATGAAGAAGTGGACTTCAAGCCTAACTCAACCTCAGAGTGACTATGAGCCCAAAGAATACTCTAGTGTATTTTTGCAGAATTAGTCTGCCTAGATGAACTTGACTTGTTGGTCAAGAACTGGATGTAGTCTATCGTGGTAGACGAACTAGTATAAATAATTACGTATTTTTCTCTCCCTGATCTCATTTACATTGCATGTTATTATGATCTGCACTAACCTAAGAAGGAGAGTTATTGTGAGAATATGAACCTAAATGTTTTTTTTTAACGTATTCTAAGTAATGCTTTAAATTTGTACTCTTAATGATTTAGTGTCTCAAGGATATTTTTAGGAATAGTAGTAGTGAACAAAGAGAAAGCAAACTAGGATTATGAAGGAGACAAACTATGATAACTCAATTATAAAGAGGATAAGGATTACTAATAGAACGAATAACTTTCTAAGAGCAATGGGGAAATTTGATTAGAGTCATGATAAGGTTTTGAGGATGAAGGATCCATGGTATAAGAAGTCATTGGAGGAGGATTTAAATTATAAAAGGCTTCAGGCAATGTGGAAGCTCTATGTGTCCTTTGTTGATATATAAGGGAGAGGTGGTGGGTCAACATCAGTTGAACTATGAGTAATCCTTCACTGTATCTTTCTATTATGTTTTTGTTGAAGCTTCATCAAACAAGAAGATTCATTGACCACAAAGCTGCATTTCTCATAAATTTCAGTCAAAGACTTAGTTTTGAGCACTGGAGGATCAAATTCAGCAATTTGACTTTCATCTTTTGTAGCTTGCTGCTGTTTAGTCTTCAGGGTTCTTTTCTTTGAACTTGACTATTTTCCCAATCTCAATATGCATTCTCATCAAATTAATATCCCTAATGACCAAATTTGTTTTTACTTTTGATTGTACATTCTATAACCTTTGGATCTTGCAAGATAGCCTATGAAATTTCCCATTTTAGCTTTGTCATCCAATTTGGATCTTTTATCTGCTGCAATATCAACATACCATATTGATCCAAAAGTCTTTAAGATTTATGTAGTGGGCTTCATTCCCATCCATGCTTCAATTGGTGTTTCCTCATGAACAACACTTGTGGGTAGCCTATTCAAGAGAAACATTGTTGGAAAAACGTTATCCCAACAGCTTTTCGGTTGCCATCTCCATGTCTTTTGTTTTTCTCTTAAAAACTCTGTTTTGTTCAGGGTATAACTAACTGTTAATTGATGAATAATACCCATATATTCACATAACATGTTGAATTCATTGAAGAATAGTTATCTAATCTCAATGTTTTAGTCGTCCAACCACTTTTAGCCTCCACCATAGCTCTGTACCTTTTGGAGACATTAAAAGTTTGATCTTTGCTTGTCAAAAAATACACCCATGCCACTTTAGTAAAGTCATCAATAAACAAAATGAAGTATTTGTTTTCAATTAGAGAGGCCACATAGTTCCACACAAGTCATGATGGAGGACCATCCTTGCTAAAGCCACCATTCTTCTCAACTAAGAGTATAGGTTCAACTTGGAAGAGTTCAGAAATAATATTTGCCTTAGTTTTTGTATAAAATGTAAATAGTAGAATAGTATTTTATGGCTTTGTATTTCTGAGTCAACTTTAGAATATGAATATCTTTCTCTCCAAAACAGGACAATTTTGAAGTGTACTCCTTGGCAGACTAATTCTCTTTTATTTTTTTTTGCATTTCAAACTATCTATTTAGAATCAAAATCTTCACGGACCCTACCCTTTCATCACCTGCATATCTTTCATTCAGTTCATCCATATTTACTTGGCTGTTTCGAGATGCATAATGCTAGAAAACATTTCATCTGTCAAAGCTGAATGTAGACATGAGACAACTTTCTCCTTCTTCATCATCTCCTCGTGTTGCTTGATTTGAGCTACGGTAGGATTAGCCAATACATATGTGAGGATTTTCCCCATAAAATTGAGGAACAACAAAAACAACACTTGTCCCTGAAGCTATATTGATCTCTGACTGTGTTTAATCTCTCATCTCAATGTTTCCCCTACCCACAGCCTAGAAAAATACTGCTCTAGATACCAAAGTTAAAGGAAGATAACTTATACCATAAAAACATAAAACAGACGTGAAAAGAGAAGAGTAAACAGAGCAATTTTGTATTTGCTGCGTGATCATACTGTTCTTCATACTTTGATTCATATTTAAGGATAAATACATGACAAATGACAGTGCATCATCATACCCATACATGTTATCAGATAAAGATAATGTACCCACTACATTTAGTGTACAATCTGTCCAAATTCAGACTAAACCCGTAACTGAACATTACTACTGACACAAGTGAACTTCAATAAGTAAACATAATTACAGCAGTAAAAAAGTAGAGTTTTACAACCGACTTAATAATTACACTGGAAAGTTCTGATTCATGTTGAGAAAGATATCATTTTCTTCTCCCATATCCACCCATCTCAGCTTGTTGAGAAGAATTTATGTTTCTTCCTTTGGGAATTTGACTCTGGTTTGAGACAGTGAGAGAAATAGATTGCTTACTTGATCTATACGAAGACTGAATTACTACTAACTATTGTTTTTCACACAAGGATTTTATAGCTTCTTGTGAAAGAAATATGCAAAAAGGCTAAAATCTAAATTTTTGGAACCCTTCCCTCACGGTGTTTGACTGTTCCTATGAGTCCCCGTATCATTTTGAAAAAATAAGACAGGTGTCTTCATCTGGAATTGTTAAGTAAATATGTAAGTGAAACTATGAAGATTACTAAAATCTTTTTCCCTCTACATTCTTGCAGTAAAGAAATAGAAACATGAACTTCAGGAAAATGATAGGTTCACTCTAAAAATATAGGTCAACCTAATTGCAACGGATATTGACAATTTGTTAGAATATTTCATCTTTCAGGATGTCTTATGCTATCTGTTAGGATTAGTTTTCCTATTTCTTCACTATCACTTAGGATTGACCATAATATATGTTTACTTTGTCATGATTTTTTAGAGATTCAACTGCAAATGTATGCTGTTTCCGTGGGTGACAGTTTCCTTCACCCTACTTATTGGTTATTGCAACATAAGTTTGCCAGAGAATTGTGAAGTTCGATTGTGTTTTACTGTACCTGTTCAATGTAAATTTTTGACATTGCTCCTTCCTGTGAAATAATAGCAATTGTTTCGATGATTGATGAATTGTAGGTGCTTTCTGAAAAACTAGGAGAACTTCTCGATTTCCACAAAGACCTATTGAGTTTGGAGGCTGCAAGCAAGGTTTTTTTTTTCATTTATTCTACTGTTATACCAAGTGGTTTCAGTGTCTATTTTAATTTTTGATTTATTCTGATTGTAAGCCTGTGTTCCATACAGATACAATTAAAATACTTGGCAGAGGAAATGCAAGCTATTAGTAAAGGACTGGAGAAAGTAGTTCAGGAATTGACTGCATCCGAGAATGATGGACTTGTGTCAGAAAATTTCTGCCAGGTATGATATATAACAGGTCATCTAAAAATGCTTCAACCAGAATGAACTGACTCTGAATTTGGATCAATATATTGTAGAAGCTTGGCCTAGGCTATGTATGTTACAAACATCAATGTAAATCATGGCATGCTGAATATTAACATGCTGTTAAACAAGGGTGCATTTGAAAGCACCTCCTTTCCTTAATAAGAATTTGACAGCACAATTCAAAATTTATGTTGCCTTTAATACTATGATAACAGAACTCCGTAACTACATAGCTACAATATTTTTGTAGTAGACTAAAGCAAATCTGGGTCAGTGATGGAGCATCATATATAATGACTAAAAGTGATGTGAAATATCTCAGATACATAGTTAGTCTTCTGTTAGGGTTACGTGCTAGTGCAACTCATCTGAATTATAGATTTTGCCAATAAATTTGAATGGAGATAAAATGTTTAGCTTTACCTTGAATGATTTGTTTTTGTTCCCTACTTGGTAATGTTCAGATTCTGAAGGAATTTCTTTCTTATGCTGAAGCTGAAGTAAGGTCTTTGGCTCAACTTTATGCCAATGTGGTATGGATTTAGTTTTTTTTAGGTAGCTTTTTACTTCATGATGAACTGCAGATACTAGGGATGTATCTGATTTTCTGAATCTGGATGTACCAGGGTAGAAATGCAGATGCATTGGCTTTATACTTTGGTGAAGATCCAGCACGTTGCCCATTTGAACAAGGTAAACTGTCTATTTTTAATTAGCCTACATTACCATTTTATGTACCAGTTGGTCCGTTTAATCTTTCAAAAACTACATGTTTAAGAATCGGTTGTTGTGGATCTCAATGGACATCATAGCGATTATTTTGTTTATGGTGTTTATGGACGACAGGTTTCCACCGTTGCAGCTTTGTTGCCCCCCTTTATGTTGTGTTGCTTTGTTACTCCGTTTTATGTGGTGTTTAGTTGTCTAGAAGGGTTAGGAAGAACATCAGAAAAACTGCCAGCATAGGGTGTATTTGATTTGTAGTTTTGAAAACTGTTTTTAGTTTACTCGGAAAACAAAGAAAACAGACACTCACACCAAGCTTGAGATAGAAAAAAGAGAGTACAAGAAAACATTGGTCAGTTGTTTGATTTTGAACGAAAATTCTGAAATTTATTGCCAAGTAGCATGAAATTATTTTACAAAACAATTTTTAAAACCAAAAAGTGAGAAGGAAATCAAATGGGAGCTTAATCTTATTTTCAAAATCTTAGATGAGTTTAAATCTTAATACTGTAGTTTTGTACCTGTGTCCTAAAATAACTGCTATGAATCAAAATGAAGTTCATTCTTTGGGAGAAACACCAAAGTGAAAAGCATTCCAGATGCTATTTCTGTCAGTATGGAAATACGTGAAACAACGTAATTATGATAAATACTAAAAAGAAAATCATTGCTTCGCATTAAACTCTTACTTTTACGGGGATTTGATTCTCTTCCTTTCTTTAGTTGTATCTACGCTGCTCAACTTTGTGAGATTGTTCATAAAAGCACATGAAGAAAATTGCAAGCAGATTGAACTAGAAAGAAAGAGAGCAGAGAAGGAAGCAGAGAATGAGAAGTTGAAGATAGTTGCTGCCAAGAAGGAGTCTGAACCGATGATAAGGACCACCATAAAGAGTGAGGACATTAAATGATATGATCTTTTGAAGGCCTCAAAACAAGAGTTGTTCCACAGTGATAAAGATGCCATGTTGTTGGATGAAGAAAACCCTTTGCACAGTTGCAAAATCATCTTGTTCTTGGCTGCATTGACATTGATGATGACCCAATAACTCAAGTTCTCTAATGAAAGAAGTCGTGCTCATGGCTAATGGCTGAGGATTATGTTCATGTTAAGTAATAATAAGCCTTCTCAAAGCTCGTTTTATGTTGATATCTGTACCCTGCATAGTCATGAGTTTTAATTGACATTCATTTCAATCTCAATTTGTTCCATGCCAAGCAGAAAAGCAGTTTCATGGTGCTCACTTCAGTAAGGAGTGGTGAACTGTCAGTGTACAAATTGATTTAGTTTTACTCTTCTTGTCCAAAGTTGTGTACTCACATTAGCAATGTAAATGTTAATCCAGTGGTATATCCTCCCCTATAAGATAGAGCAGCATTTAAATTTTGCTTCAACTCGAGAGTGCTTAGAGGCACCGATACTGAATTTTCATTTAAAGACCTTGTGCCTTACATGAACTGATGAAATGCTTTGTAAATATTGAACTATTGGTTAAAGTACATGTTATTCATTGTACTGAGCCATATCTGAAGTTCATCCACTCATTTGACAACTGCTTTGTTTTTGTACATCAAATCCCATCGATCAAATAGCCCTTGGAGGAATACTTATGGCATGCTTGGATAGAAGAAAGGAAAATAAAGAAAATAAATTACAAATAATGATGTTATCTTTTCTATTTGGCTACAAAGATAGTGAAAGTGAAAGTAAAAGAAACGCAAATTTTTAGAAGCAATTTATTTGTTCTTTCCACTTTTGTTTAAATTTAAATTAACTCTAACTTTCTTTTTCATTGTACCAAAGCATATTAAGGTTAATGAGCAATGACTAATTGAGCCTGTCTCAATTGAGCTATTATTCTATCTTAAATTTTTCCAAATGACATTAAAAGAAAAACATAGAAAAGCTGCAAAACTAACACTTAATATTCCCAATCTGGCATTGTGTATGGACAACTAAGGTGGTTTGATTTTGGTAAACACTTAATGTTTTCATTTTCTAGTTTGTTTTCAAAGTTTGTGTTGGTAATTTTTTTTTTTTTTACCATTTTCTTTTCAAAGTTTTGAAAGCAGAAAACAAGAGAAACAAAGTAATACTTTTGTAACTAGAAGTGTAAACAGAAAATGAAAAATAATATATTTCTTCAAAGTAAACCAACCTACAGAAGTTTTCCTCACTCACATTGCTACCAGCTTGCATTTTACTGAACTAAAATTTATCTTTACACTTGCATTTGGGCTTTGGGGGTTGTGGTGTTGGAGAAAGAAGAAATGATTGATTTCACTCTTCCGGAATATTCAAATTTAGGTCTAGATCTTGCTGCTTGATCTCTCCAGTGATGCTGCGGGCAACTGCTTCTGCTAATGACATGGTGAACTCAGGATCTTTGATTAGAGAACTTACATATTCTTCAACTTTGATGTTGCTACCATAGTTATCTTGATGCATTACTTCTTCAATGTGTCTGCTATCTGTTTGAGACCATCTAGAAAGAGCCAAAATGTCCATCGCTTCTTTGTCATTTGCCATGCTAGGCAACTGTTTGGCCACTGATGAGCCTCTAGGTGTGGATGAAGATGACTCATGAAGGGCACCATGGTTGTGCTCTCCATCATAAGTTGCAACCAGGATAGACTTATCATGTAAACATCTTTGCACCTTCAATGATTAAGGCAAAAACACTTCAGAAAACTATATGATAAGACAAAACAATATTGAGATTTCTTGAAGTCATATATGCACATGAAATATAATATAATTAGTTAACATCTTGAAGAAATGAAGGGTTTTACTCCTAGCTTAAAACTAATAAGTTAGAAAACTTTTGCTATTTATTGACCAGTTCCCTTTTCCCTAATAGAATAAGCGCATCTCAATTTTTCAAAGTGTCCCAATAACATAAAGGTGTTGCTAACTTATCCCTTCACTGATTTGAGTAGTTTATGAAGCATCCTAGATTCAAACCTCTTTATTGTGAATCCATTTATCAATCTTTATTATATTACATTTTTCTTAGTGCTTAAGGGAAAAAGTACAAACTGAATTGAGAATATATTCATTCTATATACCTTCTTTTTGGCTGGGCAAATGGGAGCCATGGAGCACCTGAAGTAAGCTCTTGGTGAAGCATTGTCTTTGGTGACCTTCTGTCCATACTTCCTCCACTGATATCCATCTTTTACTATCTATATTCCCAGAGCAAAATTTGCATAAACATACTAACCTCAAGATAGAATTTGATTTGAGCATGAATTAAAGGCATTTCACTGATACACAACCAAATCTGTAGTGATGGGGCATAGCACATACCAAACTATCATCCGTGGGGAGTGTTCTGACAAAGATTTGTAGTGGTTTTTTTGCTGTGGGAAACTCTAGTCTCCGTCTCTTGTTGGCATCCGTGATAGGTTCTGTTACTGATCCTCTTTGATTTGAACTCATGCCCTTGTGTTGTTCCTTGTTTATCTCTTGAAGATGGGATTTAAGCACTGTGTACTTGCTGCTTAGAACTTCAAGCATCACTCTTAGAGCGTTATTCTCCTCTCTCACTCTCTCTAACTCAGACTTAAGAGCTTCCACCTAATCATGAAATGAAGATCGCTGTAATAAGCTTAGGAATTAGCTATATATGCTTTCAGCCACAGGAAAGAAAGTTCACAAGAGGAGGTTCACATTCAGTATACGTTTCTGAAAGGTTAAGGGTAACCTAAAAGCAAACTACAGAAAAACTCAAAAGTGAAAAAAACAGAAACAGAAAAACAAGTTCACTGTGTGTTTCCACGTCTTGTTTCTTCTTTGCTGAGAATATACATACACAACACACATGTTTGTATATCCTATAGCAAGAGTTAGCAACAAAGAAAAAGGAGGAACCAGTTTTCCAGGTTAGTTTACCTTTTCATCAACCATGTTTGCAGTGGTGAGGACTTGAACGAGCATCAATCACAAAAGTCTTCTTGAATTTCTCTTAACTTAATGCAAAGGATGATAAGAAAGCAGCATGAAATATGAAGAAGCCCTCTTAGTAGTGAAAAGGGTAGTTGAGAAGAGTGAGTGAAATGAAAGAAAATCTCTTGTCTTATATATGGGTATTGGTCCCTTACATTCTCTGGTAATTCCACAGTATGAAAAGAAGAGCCACCAAAGTAGATGGATCTTAGTTTGGAGTAAATTGTTGAATTCAACCCCATGTGTTGGAAAAAGGCTTGTGTGATGGAATACATAACAAGAATAATTACTTTGAAAAGATGCATGGAGAGTCATATTTTCTAGTTTCTGCAACGTTTGTAGTATGATGTCATGTGGATGACATATGCAGAAAAAGAAAAATTGTTTAGAATTTCTTACATCATAATGTTCCCAACGTGTTCCAAGGTACACAGATAACTCCAACAACTCTTTTGGTTTATTTGGCATCCATGTCATGATGATAACGCCATTCAGTACACACACTATATACACGCAAATAAAACGACCCTTTCTTTTATTCAATTATTTAAATTTCATACTTTTTCAGCATCTAGAAAAAAAAATTCAGTTTCAATTTTACATTCAGAAAATTAAACAGTAAAAAATTAACTTAATAAATTTATTGTTTTAAAATTTTGAAGAATGGATTGTTGGTATCCTAATCTTTCATATAAATTTCTTCACAACCTGAATGTGTTATATATATATATATATATATATATATATATATATGTATGTATGTATGTATATAGTGACATACTGTAATCATATAGAATTTGATTAGAATGTGAACAAAATTATTGTGGTTTGTGGAATCTTGTCTTGGAGCAAGACAACTCACCAAAGAATATTTGAGTGCATTGGTGGTTTTTGTCCACATCAATTGTTGCCCAAAGTAACTTAATAATTATTGAATAACAGAAGACAAACTATTTTAATCCATCAAAATTAAAACTAAAACCTTCCTAATTTAAAACCCTTTTTATGGGAGGGTATATATATTTTTCTTTTATTTCTTCATTCTTTATTTGTGTTATTTCACTTTTATTTGATGTTAAAACGGATCAGGTTAAAAGGTTGAATGATTTATAAATAATCATTTTCTTACTTATGGAGTGCTACCGACATGATTTGTTATGGTTGAAGTTTATTGGACTTAATTGAAGATTTGATTATTCAATTATTACAATTATATAATTTAGTGTAATCACTTTTATTTATATCAATCGATTTATATTTCAATTTTGTTAATTATTTTTTTAGATATTAGAATTGTGTGATTTCAATCTATGGTTGATTAAAATATTTGTTGTTTTGATAATGTCTTATGAAATTTAGAAAACTAAAATCATAGAATTGGGAATTGAAGAATATAAGGAATTAAAATTTGCATATGTTTTCACACTTAGCAAAGAGTGGTGTAGTGGGAAAATTCCGTTTGGATATGATTAATAAGAAGAAGAGGTTTGAGACTTTGGTGTGTGCGCAGTAATTATATATCCAATCCATGAAGACAACAACTTTGGAATCCAACACTCTATTTCCATGGCGGCGCTCAAAACCTTACAAAAAGTCTCTTGTTTACACTTAAAACAAATACTTTCCAACCTTTTAAATAATAAATTATTATATAAATTAAACGTATTTGTTACTAGACTATATATATTAAAATTGAACTATCTTAATATCTAGATATAATATCTAGATATAAATTGATGATTTGTTTAAATAAGATTGTTATGTTTTATTATGATTGAAATAAAAATCTATTTTGGGTCGAGGAGGAGACGATCACCCATTTGTTCTTTGAGTGCAAATTAGCTTGGTTATTGTGGAACGATTGTTGTGCATGGTTGGGCGTGCTGAGCGTCATAACGTTCCATTATTACATTTTTTCCAGTTTAGGATGAGCAACGCGCTTGCTTCGGTGAATGAGGTTTGGGAAGTTATTTGGACCGCAGTAGTCAACGAGATTTGGAAGTATAGAAACAGGGTAATTTTTAAAGAGGAGTAGTGGATGTATTGGAAGCTTTTGCTTTGGTTCAATTAAAGGCTTGCTCATGAGTTACTTCCAAGTCACAGTTTGCAAATTTTCTAATTGGTGCTTAGATTCGTTGGTTTGTATGAGAATGATCTCATGACGTATTCATTTAAGTTGTTGTATGGCTGTTTCCCCTAGATGTCTTCCTCTGGGTTAGCTTGAAGATTTTCTGTTTAGGCAGACTTTGGTGCAAGTCTTGTGATGAAAGGTATGAGTGAATTCATGTATAAGGGTTGAATCACTCTTAAAGTGATTCATATTTATTTATTTTTTATTACTGATAAAAAAATAAAAATTTATTATGAAACCAAGTTTCATGAGGATGGTATTGTGAACGGAGACTGCATGATGAAATGCTTATGTAATACTTTTATGATTAATTTTCATGATATTGAAATAATGTTGAAGTAATGAAGATCATTAATGTATTGGTTCTTGTCATAATTTGAAAGTGGAGTACAATCCATGCACGTAACTCATCTTCATTCCATCCATATCGACCACTATCCACAGTAAGACTTGTTTGAAGTTCAGACAAAACATGATATTCTTAATTGACTTGTCCACCAAGAGGGAATGGAATTTATTGGAGTTTGTTTTGTTAACGTGAAACTGACGAAATCATCACTTCACACCTTCACAATTCTACACTGTTGTTTGTTATAGTATGGAAGGGACATGTCTTTTGTAACTAGCCTGTGTTGATTTCTTCCTTTTTTTTTTTTCCCATAATTATTACCTGCTCCACTACTGTCGACTCATTCTTTAGGTTTTGATCAACTCCCTATATTATAGAAAAGAAAATAAGACCCAAAATAGTTGTCACTATTTTCTCAAATTAATTATAATTTAAATATGTTTTCTTTAGTATTTTAATGTAAAATTGTTTTTTGTTGTTAAGTTTAAATTTTAGATTTTTTTTACTTATAGTTTGTAACCAATCATTGTCAAAAAAATTTACGTGATAAATGATTTTTTAGTATAAATTAGGATGTTAAAATATTTTAAATTAACTCATTATTGACGTTGATGTTATAATATTATAATATAGTTTATGTTGAGAATTTGTTTATTATCAAAGAAATAAAAAAACTAGTAAAGACTTATTCTAATAGTTTTCTTATTACAACTATTAGAAAATTTAAAGTATGGATTAATAACAAAAACCAATTTTTTAGATGTACCTAACCGCTTTAAGGTCGGGGATGTCAAAGAGCTAGGGACGACGGTATGTCTTCCCTAACTGAGTCTCCATTGCCATCAATAACCATCATGAATAAAACAATCTAATCAATGAACCTTAAATGATGAACAGTTGTTTATGGAACAATGAATAACAACTATATGGCTAATCCAAAAGTCTCGTAGAAATCAACTCAGAAGGTACCACCTGATGGTACAATCTATCTTATACTTTTAACTCTCATAGAACTTATCATCTTTGTGCTCCTACTGACTTAAGCATCCGAGAGTCTTTTTCAAGTGGAAATTTCCCTCTCGTTGGAGACCAATTGAAAGCTTGTTCCTTGAGGAACACCTTGTCCTCGTCGAGTTGCACTCCCCGAGTTCATTTCCAGTAGGAACATTTGGCGTCCACAGAGATGGAGGTGGCCCAACCTGCTGGAGAAATATGCGAGAACCTCGAACCTCGAGCTCATGTTAAGGCCTATATGAAACAAGCCAATTTGTTCTCGAAGAATATGGTTGTGCACTGCAAGTTGTTCCCCACCACTCTATCAGTGGTAACCCTAGAATGGTACTACTCTCTACCTCGAAACTCGATAGAATCTTTCAATGCACTGTGTGGCCGATTCTTGGCCAAGTTTGCCGATTACAAGCCCATAATCGTCACCTCCACATCTTTGCACAACGTGATACAAGTAGAGGGAGAAGACCTGAGGCAGTACATGACCAAATTTGTTCGGGCCACGCTGAACATACCTGACCTGCATCCAGCAGTGTCCATGCACATCCTACTAGTAGGTTTATGTCCATGAAAATTCTTGGATATCCTGTATGCTAAGCCACATGAGGACATGTACCAACTATGGGCCAAGGCGGTAGGGTACATGAGCATTAAGGAGAATGCGGACGCCCGAAGAAGGGCGCACCAACCTCGACGACCTTCTTAAACTTCTAAAGGAAAAAGGTTAGGGAAGCTTGAAGGCTACAACCCTTGAATGCTTCAAGGGAGATCATACTCTAGAAGACCTGCAACTTGGAGTTGGTTCGTTTACCATCCCCGATTCCTAATAATCTTCTAAGGGATTAAACTAAACATTGTATCTATCATCGAGACTAAGTCCATAACACGGAAGAGTGTTTCAAGGAAAATATCTCATAGAGGAGCTTATCAGATCGGGGGCCTAAAACCATTTCATACACCAAGTTGACAACAACCACGACAGGAGGTCAAGCCAAGGTCATGGTAGAGGAAGGAGAGGTAGACGCGGTAGCAGGGCGAGAGGCTCACACCGAGTTGTCACACCAGAGAGAAGCAGGGCAAGAACCACCCAACCGGAGATGGAGGAGAACTATCGAGAGCCAGAAAACCAATGTAGACTCGAGGTCAGCATGGATAGAGGGATATCAACATATTGGTGGTGGTTTTGCTAGAGGTGGCTCTACAAGCTTGACAAAAAAAAGACACCTCAAGAGCATCAACTCTGTCAACCTCTTTCTGCCGCATTTTCTACCGAACATCCTCTTCAGGAATGAAGATCGGTCATTTTGGGATCCTAAGCAAGATGACCCTGTGATGATCACGACCATTGTGGCAAATTGGAGATTTAGGAGAATCCTGGTTGACCAGGGAAGCACGACCGATGTGCTATTATGGTCGATATTAAAAAAAACTATATATCTTTGAAATCCTAATTCAGACTTATCCTAATCCTCTGCTCGGTTTCACAAGGGAGAGAGTCCACACAAAGGGATATGTGAATCTCCTCACAAACTTCGGTATGAGGGAGACACATAGGTCCCTCATGGTTCGATACATACTAATTAACGCTGACACAATATCATCATAGACAGGAGGACCTTGAACCAGTTGAGAACACTGGTGTCAACACCCCCACATGGCCATGAAATTCCCAAACAAGCAAGGTAACATAGTCATTATTACAGCCGAACCAAAGATGACCCAAAAATACTATGCCTAAAGCTTGAAAATCACTCCATACTCTCTCCAGACCGGACGAAGCAAGGACAAGCCAAAATGTGTCTCTCAACCATCTTAAACTATGACCCTCATTTTATTTTATTTACATAATTCTTAGCTGTCTATCAATTTCAACCTATCACTTTTTTTTTGTCATTATCTGTAAATTAGATTTCGATGATTTTTCATAAAATGTTCCATAGTTAAAAAATAACTTCTTATCGTAATTCAAAATTATCCAGTGCAAGCGTAAAAGATAGTTTATAATATTAAAGATATTTTTTTTATAAATTTTAATTATAATAAATTATATATATCCAAAATAAGTGTTTATTATAAACTTTAACTCAATTATATAAAAATAAGCATTTACATACAAGGTCAAGTTAAAATACCACTGCATCCCTTCTCATATATAAATGAAAAAAATTAATTAACCTCAAGCATATTAAAAATGTATATTTAAGTGCATTAAATTTTCTTAATTTCTGAATATTTTTTCTAAAATTCTTTATTTTATAAAAAAATATAAAAATGTAATAAAAAAAGCTAGACATTAATCAAAGTTATATTATTTAAAAAAAAAGTAAAGTAAAAGTAGTTAAAAATTATTTATATTTGACGACAAAATAAAGTGTTATTTTGTTTTCTTATTTCGGAAAACAAATTCAACAACCAAGATATTTGTTGGACATCCATTTTACACCATATGATATCTCTTTCTTAATTAATCATTAATCAATGGTCGAAAAATGGTAAGAAGTCGGTAAGAGAGAGGTTTCATTGTTGTGAGCATAGATCTTTATAAGTGTTCCGTTGATTATAAAAAATCATCAAATTTTACTAGATATCTTAATATATAAATATACTTTAGGAATGTAGTTATAAAATTGATTTATAAAGTTAGATTTATTTATATTCTATTTATAATTTAGTTATATTTTTAATTGATGTAAAAATTTTAAACATTTTTAAAATATAAAAATTATATATTATAAATTTACAAATATATAAATTTGCTGAGAAAAATTGCCGATATGACTTTATGTAGTGACGCTTTATATGTAAATTGTGTATTTGCTCTGGGGAGAGGCGTTTCTAGAAGCTGTATTTTGTCCATACAATTTAGGCTAAGAAAAAGCTTCTCTTTGTAGAATGAGAAGTAATTTGGTGAAGATGTAAGAAACTGTAAAAAAAAAGAAAAAAAACCTATAATCCTATCTTTCTTCATTTTTTTCTCCTTTCTCTCTTCAATTTCTTATCCATAACTCATTTATTTTAGAATTTGATCATGCTCTCCACTAGTTGAGGACTCAGACTACATTTCTATCTGATCAGATTTTTAATCAGATCTAGCAAATTCTTTTTTTCCTTTAAAAATATTTTATTCTCTGTTTTTCCTTACTATTTAGTCAACAATCTTATGAGGTTAGTTGAGAAAAGTGTTTCTCTCAACTTATTTTACCATATACTGAATTTCTATTATGTTTAGATAACTTACTCTAAGTTCCTAGATCTTGGTTAATATTACTACTTGGTTTTGGAAACTGGTTTGAAGATAAATTTTTCAGATAAGGGAAGCTAACTTTAGTTTTTAATAGTATCATAGGCTAGAAGATCTAAATATGGAGGGGACATGGTCCCATTATTCAATTTCTCTTACAATGATGTTGTTTATTTATATATTGTGTCGTTTGTTTATATATTGTTTAAATTTGTAGAATTATTAGATTTTGATGGTTTAATATGTAAGCATTGTTTTTTTTTTTGTTAGATAGACTTTTGAATGTTGTGGATTGTGTTTTGAATGATATTGTATGATGAAACTTGTATGAAATTGAAGTCATACATTTTGGACAAAGATTGATGTTTGTTTCTGTATTAAGTACTAGTTTCATTGATGGTCTAAGTCACATAGAATAAGATATCAGGTGGTGAGAAGCTGATGGAGAAGTTTATGCACATTTTGACATATGAGATGCACGACTTGGATTGTATTGAACTTACCGTGATCCTTTATCTTGGATTCTCTGGTATTATAAGTCTTGGATATTGGGTTAGGAGTTAGTTTCTGGTAGGACTTATTTAATATGAGTCTTTTCAGAAGACGTCAATTGTTATTCTATTTTTTGAATATCCTGGATGTGTAGATCCATATGGGATATATGCGATTGTTTTATGTTGAGATTTGAAGAAGATTGAACAATTGAGAAGATTATCCATGTAATTTTGTTTTTTTTTTTATTGAATTATATTAGTCAAAAAATTATACCAATTATTTTGGTGTGTCTTATTACAATTGTTATTTATGTGGTAAATATAAGACATGTTACCATCTCAAACTTACGATTAAGAGGTCCATAAAATGAGTAATTTTAGATATAAACAAGTGAATGTAAATGTTGTATGCAAAACATGTTTTCAAAAAAATAAGTATTCATAGAAATAGAGTTGGTCTAGTAAACAATTAAGATAGTTTCTTATTTGTAAATCCTTCCTAGAGGTGAGGTTAGCCTTTGAAACAATAAGTAATTATTTATATATTCTCTTTCTGAGAATTTTTTATATTCTTTAAAATATTTTTATTATTATATATAGAAGTAATTTTGTATATTTATTGTAACCCAAAAGTAATAATGAAAACTTATAATCAAAATTTTAATTAATAAAAAATTTTAAAGTTGACAAAAGAGAATTGACATAAATTAAGTTGGAGTGAATCAAAAAAATTAAAATTTTATAATTATTTTCTATTACTCAAGTTATCTACTCTTTAGTTGATAAAACATTTGTGAATTCTTTTTGAAAATATATTCAAACACTCCTTTTCTAAAATTAATATTGCATTTCAACATGTCTTATTTTATAGTAGATTTAAAAAATTATAAGTGATAATACTTTATGTTTTACTAGAGAAGTATTTCAATAAAAATAAATAAAAGATTAGTAAAATATATTACACTTACAACAGTTCTGTTTGTGTACTACGAGTATGGGTATTTGTTTTTATGTATTTAAGCTGATTTATCATAAAAAGAAAATCATTAAATACAAGAAAAACATTAAATACAATAAAATCATCAAATATAAATCAATTTTTAAAGATCCAAATAATTAGTTACAATAGTAACTAAACTAGAGACAATCTTAAAAACTAAAAAAATGGCTTCTAAATTAGATTTTATTATTGTTAAATAGTTTCTAAATTGGTATCTAATTAGCTACCAAGGTTTTAACTACCAATTATTTAAATTCTAAATTTGGTAGCAAAAACCTTGGTTGTTAATTAGATACCAATTTAGAAACCATTTAACAATAATATAAACTAATTTAGAAACCAAAAATTTATTTAGTCCCTAAAATGGTCTTTAATTTAGTCACTATAACAACTAATTATTTTTTATCTCTAAAATTAGTTTTTATTTCATGATTTTCTTGTAATGTAAGGTGATGATGAATGATATTGGTTTTCAGATGTATGAAGAAAGTCATATAAGATAGACTAATTTACTTTCTTGCCTTTCATGCATTATTTCTCATTATAACTTCACAAAATTCTTTGACAAAAATAAAAATCATAATAGATTATTAATATAAATATTAAATTTTATAAAATCATAATTATTCAGAAATATTAAAATAATTTACAAAATTTTAATTAATTCAAATTTATGTAAAAAAAATCTCATATTTTATTATTCAAATATTTTTAAAAATAAAAATAAATATGTAAACTTATATTTTATATCTTTTTAAAAAATTAAAAATTCTCTTCCATACATCTCATTATTAAAAAAAAATTCAATAAATTTTCTTTACAAATTCAGTTTAACATATACTTTAATTTAAACAATCTTACTTTCTTTACACTTTCCTCTCAAATCATTTCAATATTTTAACTTGGCTTAAATTTCATACATCCTTTCCAATTCAAACATCCTTAATTTTCTTAATATGTATTAATTCAATTTTTTTTGTATAAATGGGAACTATTCAACATGAATTCTTCATACTAAGTAGTTAGAGGAATGTCTAAGCAAACAGAAACTTACAAAATACTATTCAGTTTAAGGTTGTTATTTTGTTAAGGAAATGAATTGATAGTTATGCTTATGACACGATTCCCAGAAATGTTGAGCCACATGTTATCGAGGTTGTACGGAGCTTTGCAGAAAGGAAAAAGCATCACGTAGGTTTCTTTTTATCTTCTTCCAAATAGATTAGTCAAAAGTTTTGAAAAATAAAGCCATGGATAGAAAATTATCCATTACTTTTCGTAGGTTAGAAATTGTAACCTACTTTTTCATATATGTGCGTGAGACATAATTTATCTCTTCTTTGGGAAGAACATGGCCAAGTTGCAGTGTGCTTACAATTCATGATTTCTTCCATGTTTCAATGACTGCTTCAACAATAAAATATACCCGTGAAACACAAATATAGACAAGGAAAGATATTTTTGAAAAAAAATATATTGTAAATGATATTTTTAGAGTGTGTGTATATATATATATATATATATATATAGGATTGCTTTTGGTTTAGTCCTTATTCAATAGGAGAGAAATTGCTAAAATTAGGATTACTGTAAATCTTCTGAATGCTTAAACTTGAAGTTATTTGTTTATAAAACATATTATAACTATGAGGAAATAATAGGGTGAGAATTAAGATATATTGATTAGATTTTTTTATTAAAGTAAGTGTTTCATTACTTACTATGTATTTAGTTTTTTTAAAAAAATTTGATTAAAGAGAATGTAAGGATTATTTGGGTTTACCAAAAACGTAGTTTGAAAGTTCTTTAAGTGTATCGTAAGGTAGTAAGTTCGCTAATACATTTTAATATCTATTTTGGTATTCAATATTGAAATAAATATGAGAAAGTTTGCTAGTGTTGCATATTCATGAGAAAACATGATTATACAAAGCATGTGTATAATTGTGAAAAGTTCAAAATATAAATTTGAAGGTAAGAAGTTGAGATAGTTATTTTGGATGTATAGAGTGATGATTTAGGAATTAGTATGTGTTAAAAATTGATATATTGTATTTGTTGTTGGTGAAGTTTAATTTTTGGGATAATATCACTCAAGATGCCTAAGTTTGAGTCATCATTGCATATTTGTTCAATGGCTCAAGTATCAACATATAGTCAAAAGACACAATATATTGTTCAAGTAAAGCTTAAGACTTGAGAGAGACAATTTTCTCTTCTCTTGAATGATTGATGTTCAAGCCATGAGAGGTTACTCAAGCGATGAGGTATGACGATGGTGCGTGAGATTTTGGAATATTTGAGATTATACAATTACGTGTTGATGTTCCAATGAAAATATGATCACCCAAACACCAACGAGACAACTTGTTGGATTGTGCAATAAGTAGCATCGTTCAAGCACTTAGATGATGTTCAAGCGAGAGTGAACGTGGAGCGAGAAAGAGATAGCAAGAATTTTCTATCCTTTGGAGCAAATATCTCCTAAATAATGTGATATTACTCAAGTGATGAAGTTTTTCTTTGTGTAGTAGATGTATCTTGATTATTTTCTGTTTATAATAGTGTGTTGTATTTGTGAATTAGACTTCTTGGAAGCAATTCGTAACATCTCTAATGTTTTCTAAGTTGGGGCAAATTCTTGAAGAGCACATGAAATAAGGTAAGAAAGACTAATTTTGAATTAGATTTTGATTTATAAATTATTTTATATTGATATTGTTGATGTTATACTTTGAAGTGGTTGAATTAAAATAGGTTTCAATTTTGTTGTTGTTGGCTGGGAACAAAATAATAGGTTTGGAATTTTAAGATTTTATGGTGGTGTGTTTTGATTTAAATGTGTGGATATTGAGCTATATTTTGGAATATGATTTTAGTTGGGATAATTGAATTGAATCATATTAGTTATAGTTTGAAAACCACATATAATATGTATTGAGATTACCCTTTGAAATGTAAAAATAGAATTGGTTCTTTATATGTCTTATAATATTTTTTCTCTATAGATATTGGATTTTGGAATAATTAATTTGAGTGTTCAATAGCTATATTTTGTTTAGGTGAGCATACGAGTTTGATTGAAAAACAACAACAAATCGATGTTTATAAGTGAATAGGAAGGCTAGAATTGATTGTTTTGGATAATAAATTAGTTTTGTAAATTTTGTTATATGTTTTATTATATTTTTTAGTTTAGATATTGGATTTTGGAATAATCAATAGTTATATTTTGTTTAGGTGAGCATATATGAATTTGATTGAAAAACAACCACAAATTGATGTTAAGAAGTGAATAGAAGGACTAGAATTAATTGTTTTGGATTATAGACTACTTTTTTCTCCTAAGCTAAAATCATGTTGAAGAAATTATATTTTTTATGAGTTAATTTTCCTCTTAAGCGAAAAATAAGATGAGACAAATATTTAATTTTGTTACGTTTAAACAAGATTTTTTTTTTCTAAGTGAAATTTTCTTTCCTGTTTAAGAAATAGGTCTCTCAAACGATAATAACTCACTCAAGTAACGTTGATTGAATTGAAATGCATATGTAAGTTTAAATTAATTTGTGTAACATGAACTTATACTGAAGGAATGAAATTGTACTATGTGAAATCATTAAGGTTAAGTACTAGGTACAATATGTTGACCAATTTATGAATTGTAACTATTAAGTAACAGAATCTATAAATGACACATATATCTTTGTTTTATTTATTATCTAAATCATATATATTAGGTTATCAAGTAGTGAGAAGTTGATGGAAGATTTTTGCATTATATTTTATGTGCAAAAATCTATCCAAATAGCATGTGAATAACCTTGTATATATGAAAGACTTTGAACATGAGTCAAGTGTTATTATTAGGTTAATTTACTCAATACTCATCTTCTAAAATTCGTTGATTTTTTTTTTGTCTATGATTAAATGTATATAATGTGGTAATTTTAGTATGATGATGATTATTTGGAAGTTTTGAATTTTTGGTGAGGTGAGATTTGAGGTTGTTGTAAACCTTTAGTAAGGCAAAGTTTGAGATTGAGAGCATTCAGTTTGGATTTTTTTTTGTGATAATCATGTTTGAAACCTAAGTAAATGTATATAGTAGGAATGCAAAAATTCTTATGGATTTTATACCGTCTGAGAAAAAGAAAAGGTTCACAAATTTATTTCACAAAAGGAAAGGAAATGCAAATACCAGTGGAATTTGAACTTGTTTTTGCCCTTTTCTGCACTTCATTTTTCTATATACATTCCTACTATGTATAGATTTGGCTCTGCAGCCTCTCTGAAAGAAGCAAAACTCTATTATACTCCCTGCCAAGTGCATATATATGCAGTGGTTGAACTTATTTTTAAGAACATAATCTTTCTTAATCTTCTTCCAATTAAAGAAAGATTATTTTTAGAATTAATAATCTGGTTTGAATGTGTGAACTAATTCACCATTTGGGCTCTAGAATTTTTCCTGAAATGGCAGTGGCAAGTGCTGTAGTGAAATTGGGATCCCTTGTCAAAGAAGTAGCCATTTGTTGAACCAAAAATTGTTGGATAGAAGACTTTTGTGCACTTTCAACCAATCCTGATTTGACCAAATCAAGCGTCACAGTGGGGCAAGCACTTCGAATTGTGTGTGTTGGTGAAGAAACTGGACTTGACCCTTTGGTTCCTTCACTTTGCTTTGAACCAACTGATATTTCACCTCTTTGATTACCATGGTTATGCTCTCCTTCATATGTTGTAACAAGTATTGTAGGGTCCTCTAAACTCCTCTGCACCTGCATAATATTGGGTCATCATCACACATTACAAAAGTTTCAAATCAAACATTAATCTTGATGAATTTCAGTGATTTTCAATCACTACCAAAGTCTGAAAACTTACCTTCTTTTTAACAGGGCAGCTTGGGGCAAAGGAGCACTTGAAGTAAGCTCTAGGAGAAGGGTTATCCCTTGTGACCTTTTGACCATATTTCCTCCATTGATATCCATCCATCACATACTTCAATTACACCCAAAAACAAATTCAGCTTAGTTAGTATCATTCAGAGGTAAATAATCAAACTTTTCACAAAAGGGAGTCTAGAAGTGCTGCAAGCTAAGTTAAAGATGGATCAAAATTGAAGATTTTAGGAACTTACTAAGCTGTTATTGGAAGCTTCGGTCTTTACAAGAACCTTGGAAACCTTTGGGGAGGAGTTGAAATCCTTGTACCTTTTGAAGGAATCCTCTGTTATGGAGCTGCACTCACCATTGTTGTTGTTAACAACACCAAATCTGTTGGTACAACATTCACTCTCTGCTTTTCTCTTGCGTGATTCAAGTTGGTCTTGCTCAAAATTTGTGTTGATCAATTGGGTCAATTGCTTCTGCAGAACCATATAGTTGTCACACAGTTGGGTCAACATCTCAGTCAACCTCTTGTTCTCACCACTCAGTCTCCGCAACTCTTCCACCAAAACCCCATCCTGCACACAGAATCTTCAGTGTCACAGATTCAACAAGTAAATTGAAAAGGATTTGGTATATACATGCAACATACTTTTGATGCTTACAAAAACCATGAAAACTGATATTGTTTGTGTGTGAGAATAGACTAACCATGTGGACAGAAGAAGGATCAACGTTGAGATTGAGTGAAGTATCCAAGCATGTTGGTTCCATTGAAGATTGTTGTAAGAGAAAATGGAATTAATGTTTGGGAGAAAGTGAGGGATGAGATATATAACAGTGAGGAGAAGAGAGGAAGGTTGCAGGAAATGAGCAGAAAAGGGACATGATGAACCCACGTCATGTGAGTTTCGTCACTAATTTGCTTTGCTATATATTTAAGCATACACGTCGAAATAAAAAATAGTATCTCTTTCACTTTATAAATAAGCTTTTCATTTCTCATTCACACTCAAGTCTTTCTAAAATATTCAGTAAGCTGTTACTTCTTGGTTAAAACCTTAAACAATTATTAAAATAATAAGTCATGTTAAACTGTAGGATAGGTTATTAACCACAAACACTCATCTTAAATGACGTGTCGGTGTTCGACATTTGTATAAGACCTGTAGGACATATATCTGTGAAGTGTCCAATTCAAAAAGTATTTGTTAGATTTCTAACGATTCTAGTACGGTTCTAACACAATTTTAAAAAAAAAAAATACATTAATTTTTTAAAATTCAAACTTTATTTTATAAATTGTTATTATGATTATAAGAATAAGAAACAAATCTTTGTGAACCAGTCATTAAAAACATCTTTCTGCTTCAAAAAATAATCTGAAATATACTTCTGCACATAAATCTTTATTGTCAATTTATATAATATATATATATGTGTCGTCACGTTCTACATTTTAAAGATTTTACGTATTTTCGTGTCTGTGTTCGTATTGTATCAAAGTCCATATGAGTGTCTTTGCTACCTAGCTTATAGCTCTCACTTAACTTTTATTTGTATTTATCACTCAATAACTCATGGAAAAAAAGTTATATAATTTCTATTTAAAATTACGAAAAGTGCATCGCATTTCATGTATGAACACAAAATTGAAACAACCCAATTTTTTTCCTTTCTGATAAAAATAATTATATACACGATGGAAAATCTTCTGTTTCCACGTATCTTATCATGCTTGTTATAATTTGATGAAAAAACACGTTTTTGTTTCGTGATTTTCTTACATTTTTTTTAATTATATTTCTTACCTTTCAACGTCTTCTTGATTGAAAATTCCCTCTTAACGAACTCATTCAAGAATACTAGAAACAAAAAATTAGATAAGTTGAATTATACTTTTCTTTTTCATCAGCAAGTTGGATTGTATTTATTAAAACAAGGTTGTTATTGATCCAACTTGATCTATTGTAGAAAGAGAGAAAATATTTTTGTAAGCTGAAAATCTTGAAATTTATTAAAAAAAAACATTAATGCATTATACGCAACATAATTATAAGTTTGTGAAAAAATCTTGGTTAAATTTAACTTCATTTTCACCATTGCTGCTAATATTTTTAGACTTTCAACTACTTCTTCCCAATAAAATTCAAGAAATATGTTACCAATGAGGCATAAACTTATAGAAGTTATAAAAATTTAAAATATTTGTATTTATTTTGAAATACAATTGTTTTCTATTCAAGGATAATGTAATGAGTTATTTAATATATAGTGTGTTGCACTCTCTAATGATGTGATGTGTGAATAAATTATATGGATTTGTGGTTTTCACATTAGTTGCCTTCAAAATAGACAATTAATTTTAAAAAATATTAAATATATTATTTTTGTTAAAAATTTCACGTGATTAAACAAACTTCACTTTAGATGTAGATACTTTTTTTTAGTTTCGCACCTAAAATCATGTTTTATCTCAAACAAAATTCAATAATAAAACCATTAATAGACAAACTTGGAAGTAACCCAAACAAACTAACTTTCCAAAAAGTAAGCTTTGGTCATCTTGGTAGGAGTATTACTTTCTTAACCATGCATCTATTTTTATTTTTATTTTTTTTACTTTCTTTTATCTTCATCACTCTTCCTATCTTAAAAAGTATTTTTTTTTTTTTATATATTTCATTTTATCAACAATGACTTTATACTTTTTTATAAAAAAAGCTAAAAAGGAGATTTCCATTAAAAACATGTTAATGAGTACTTTAATTATGATATAGCTGAATTAGAGAGTCCATATAAAAACTATAATAGGTTTGGTATGTGGGAATAGAATCAATGATTGATTGAAGAACTCTTTGCAAGTCATAAATATTGTCTAACATAAATTATATATATATATATATATATATATATATATATTATGAATGGAATATAGCATGTGACTCTTTTCTTTTGTGGTTTAGGTATACTTTAGGTTTTATGTAAGTAAAAGATTTTTCTTATTCAATTTATAAGTGGTCAACAAATCTCTTGAAATGTTTCAAAGTGTGAAAGTATTGGTCATCGAATTATTTACTAAAAAATTACTCTTATTTAGTTTGTATGATTCCTATTTAATATAGTTTCAAAAGACTGTATAATTTATACTAGATAATAGACTATGTGATTTACGATATAGATAGTTATGAGAATAAAATAAAGACACGTAAAATTGAAATATAATTATTTTTTGTAATACAAAATCAAATATATATTGAGTAATTTTTACTATCTCATATATAAAAAAAAAAAAGGTCTTGTAAATAATGTTTGAAGTTGAATATAAGCTTGTTTTTAGGATTTTCGTATATTTTATTTTTCATTGTTTTGTTTGAAAGAATGAAATTTTTAAATTACGAATTAATGAAGATTATATGTCACTTTGTAGTTTTAATGTTTTGTTATTAACTTTGGGCATTCCTATATAAAACACTATAACATTTAAAATAAATAATTTGTTTGAAAGAAAGTCATTGGATTTGAAAAATAAGAAAGTGTATATCTCTTTTTTTTTCTTTTTTCTTTTTACTTATCTGATTTCCAATTTAAAAGGAAAAACCAAGATTTAAAATTAAAATTAGTAAATAAATTAATCTTAATTTAAAAAGTGAAAAGACTTAAAACAAATAAGTTTCAATCTTGTAAGCACAAAGGATTTTCAAATTATTGACTATCTTATTAATTTATGAGAATATGAAAATTTGAATATCAATTTATGATTTTTATTGTTCTTAAAAGGATAAATCAAACTAAATATTGTTTTCTTAATTGGTTGATGATAATAAATGTCAGTTATTAATTTTTTAATGTGACATTTTTTTAAAATTGATAAACCAGATAAATGGAAACTATGATATAAAATTTAAAATTTGAAAATAATTCCGATTTAAAATTTTGTCTTTCCATTACTAGTGATGATAAATGCTACTCATTTAACTTTTCAATGCCATTTTACATTTTCAATTATTAATTAATTATCAATGTTTTATTGTTTTTAATTTTTTATGTTAGTTTATTTATTTAATGTATTTTTTAAAAAGTGACTTTAATTTTGAAAGGAAAATCTTTTCCCTAAATTTTTTAAAAGATGGATTAATCTGAAATTTTGTTTTTTCATTGATGATGATAAATGTCAATTATTAATTTCTTTATGTTTGCATTCTTGAAATTAACGACTCAAATTAAAAAAAAAAACTTGTTTTTTTATTAAATTAATTTGACTAGAATTCAAAATTAAAATAAATTAAATACTTTTAAAATATTATTCTCGAAAAAATTAAATTAATTTAACTTGTTATGAATGCTAGAAATAAGAGGAAATTATCCTTGAAAAGAGAAGCTATAATTTAAAATTTAAAATTTGGAAAGAAATTTTATATTTAAATTGTCTTCTATGTTAATTATTAAATTTTTAATGTCAAGTTTCTATTTTTAATTATTAATTACCAAGTTTTACTTATTTATTTATTTATGTAAGATATATTTACAAAATTAATAATAATTTTGGAAGAAAATTGTTTGTTCCGAACTTTCTTTTGAATGGGCTAAAAAAAATTGATTCGACCTTATATCAGCCTACGGAATATTTTGGTTTAATTGAAAAGAAAAGAAAACATAAAAAATAATTTAAAAATTAAAAATTAAAAATTAATGAAATATTTATTTTTTAAAATTTAAATCACATAAATAAAATTAATTCAATTTTGAGATGTAATGATTTGATATATATATATATATATGCATATATATTTTAATGAAATAATATTATTTTTTAAATTATAATATTGTTATTAGAAACAACCATATATAAATTAATCCACTTTCTACTATTATTTTAGTCTTATTTAATTCATTTTAAAGATTACTCCTGCTAACTATTAAGTTAGACCTAATTTAGTAGTTAAACCTAACACTTACTATATCCACTCAAATAATGTTTTTCTTTGGGATGAATAAAAAATTCCGAAATTTGAAATTATTAAGTACTATGAATGAATTTTATCATTTTTCATTACATTAATAACTATTATTTGTCTATACAAGAATCTTAGTTTGGTAGATAAATTTAATGAGTTTAATTTGATATGTTAGATTAACACGTGGTCATGATAATATTAAATTGGTTAGACCCACATGTTTGATTGAACAAATGAAATTAGTCAAATGCACGATAAAATAATAAGCACTTTAAATGTTTCCATTATAAACATTTCTTTTATGTAATTTTTTAATATAACATCTTCCAATATAATCAACCCATTTAACCACTACATATATCAAATTCTTAACTTTTTAAATTATCTTAAGTTCAAAGTTTTATATGTACAATTATAATACTAAACTTTTATACTAATAAAAAATTACTTAATATTAATTAATTTACTAATTCAAATTATTTATTTGAAATATTGTTCACTAGGACTTAATATCTGAAGATGCATTTAACTCCAAAAAAGGTTGAATGGAGTCTGAACTCAAAATGAAAATTAAAAACTATACAAAATAACGTCTAACAAGCAAAGATGAAGTAAAAGTAGACATAAATTTTATACTGGTTCATCCTATTACTTGGGCTACGTCCAATTCCCTTAAGCAAACTACTTAAGAGATTTTACTAATCAAACACTTTCGTTACAACGTGATGGATATCCACTAGGAGAGGATTTTATTAATGAAGGAAGAGGATTTTCACCTACACATTTGAAGTTCTTCCTTCTAGTCTTCTCACAAATTAAAAGAAGTCAAAGAGAAGATCAAGC
>Ga0123342_1002757_pt1 | contig 28913 bp, 9 predicted proteins | sample Turbeawhitnodule_FD_89960 | JGI IMG/M metagenome (GOLD analysis project Ga0123342, IMG submission 89960) | Root nodule microbial communities of legume samples collected from Mexico - Turtle bean Mexico white nodule | ecosystem: Host-associated > Plants > Roots > Nodule | place: Mexico: Nepantla... | reverse complement strand
ATAATTTTAAAAAAAATATAAAAAATATTTTTTTATTTTTAATAAAAAAAATAAAGTATGAAAAAAAATAGATATATAATATATATATATATATATATATATATATATATATATATATATATATATATATATATATATATGTTTGAAAACACTATGTATTCTCACAGGTTAGGAAAAATAATTTATAATCAAAGGAAAAGTTTGATGTTCATAATATTTTTACATAGTTTTGAGTCAAAATTATCTTTCATTTAAATTACTTTTAGTCAAAATTATTTTTCTTAACCCGTGAGAATACCTAGTGTTTTCAAACATATGCATTATTATATATATATATATATATATATATATGATTTATAAACGGAAACAATGTATATGCTTTCAAAGTGGATGTGTGATGTTATCTCCACATAATTTAAAGATTTTCTTTATAAATTAACTAATTCAAGCACATGTTAAGACAAATAAATTATTTTTAATTATTTTTTATTTAAAAATAATTTATACTAAAAGTATTTTAAAAAGTAAGCATTCTCTAAATTATGTTGATTAAACATGCATTTAAATATAGTACTATTAAATTCCAAAAAATATTTTTTTAATAGACTGAAACAGATTAGATTATTTTTTTATTATTTTACTTGGAAAACGCAAAATATCGTGTGTACGGGTCATCCACCAAAATTTTATCATTTATTTATTAATAGAGAAAATTCAAAATGTCAGAGTTATGGATATGCAACATCACAATGATCAATTATTGAATTTGTGTAAATAAAAAACTAAGTATGGAAGTTATAATTTTCTACTTTTAGAAGCTATATTTTTTTCATTGCAAGTAATATAAAAATGCACTAAAAGTTATATAAGAGACCTGTTATAGTAAAACATTTCACTCACAAGTTAATATTTGTTTTCAAAGATTACAAAAGTTAAATTAACCCAAGGCTATAAATTTGTATATGAAAAGGTGGATAAAAAGATTATAATAATTGGCAATGGTCCACTAATAGTTGGTATGTAGCCCAACCAACAAGGCTTTATTCTGCAGAAGCTCTGAATTTGAGACTCTGTTTTCATATTTTTCCTCTTCAAATTGACATCTGATTTGTAGTCACAGTTCATCAGAAAAATAATGGCACTTGGCTTGCACTTCATACTCAGACTCTTTTCTCTGTATTTGGTGACCTCTTCCACCTTTGCTTTGTCCCCTATCCTTCCCAGATTTCCCTCTTCAGCAGTTAGTGCAGAGCTAAAGCAGTCTTCCAACTCTGCTCCAAATAGCCTATACAGAACAAAGTTCTTCACCCAAATACTCGATCACTTCAATTTCAATCCCCAGAGCAATCACGTTTTTCAACAAAGATATCTCATCAATGATACCTTTTGGGGTGGTGCCAAAAACAATGCTCCAATCTTTGTCTACACGGGAAACGAAGGGAACATAGAATGGTTCACTCAGAACACAGGCTTTATGTTCGAAAATGCTCCTTCTTTTCATGCCCTTTTGGTTTTTATTGAGGTAAGCTTTCTTCTGTAAAACCATGGATCTCTGTCTCTGTTTGGGTCGAGTAAACTTTTTGCTTCATCACTCAAACTGGGATTTTTAACTGTTCAAAATTAACTTAATAACATACCCTACTTGATGTATCACAAACTGAACTGCAGCATAGATTCTACGGAAAATCAATACCATTTGGGGGAAACAGGAAGGTTGCATATGCAAATGCTAGCACACTGGGGTATTTGAGCTCCACACAGGCATTAGCTGATTATGCCACTCTCATCATTGATTTGAAGAAGAATTTGTCAGCAACTGATTCTCCAGTTGTGGTGTTTGGAGGATCCTATGGAGGAAGTATAAACCAATCTCACCAGTCATCATCATCATCATCATCACTTTTTTCCTTTCAATAATTAAGTCTTTGCTTCTATTCTGTTGACTTCAATGGTTGAATCCCCCAAGTTGAGATGAGTCTAAAATCTAGTTGGGTATTGTTTTGTAGTGTTGGCAGCTTGGTTCAGGATGAAGTATCCACACGTTGCAATTGGAGCTCTAGCATCCTCTGCTCCAATTCTCCATTTCATGGATTTGGTTTCACCAGATATCTTCAACAACATCATCTCACAAGACTTCAGGGTTTGATTCTCTTAATAATTTGCAATTAATACACACGTGCATGTAACTGTTTGATAAAAGATTCCTTTTCATGTATTTCCACAGAGCGAGAGTGAGAATTGTTACAAAGTGTTAAAAGGGTCATGGAAACTAATAGAGGACACAGCCAACAAACCCGGAGGACTGCAACTGTTACAGAAATCATTCAGAATTTGCAAGTGAGAGCATCGCATCATTAATGGAAAACCATTTAGTTCAAATGATTAATTAATTTAGGTGATTATAGTTTAATATATGTATTTTTCAGAAGCAATGATTTTGGGCCAGGTTCTCTGGAAAATTGGCTTAGGACAGCGTGGGTTTATACAGCTATGACAGATTATCCCACACCATCCAATTTCCTCAGTCCCTTACCAGCATATCCCATAAAAAAGGTTACCCACTTACACTTTTTAAATGCTTTTTTTAAGGAAACTGTTTTTTTTTTTTTCAGTGATTCACTTCTATCTGTTTGGTTACATATTTCGGATATTGTTTCTTTGTTGTTGTTGAAAGAACAAACTTCAGATTCATTGTTAAAATCGTTAGTCATAGCAAATTATTTGTTTAACTCCGTTTGACTAAAGGATCGTGATGTGATAAAATAATCCCGATTATATTTTACAAAATTGTGATTTTTGTGGCATATATTTGATGAAGAAGAACAATTATTCAATGCCTAATATCACACACATTTAAGAAAAAGACTTGTTGAAACATGTGGTGGAGTGGCTTCGAAGTTGTGATGACAGCGACAATGAAATGGAATATGAAGATTTTTAGTGATAAAATTAAGAATGATTTTATTTAGATAATATTACATAAATAATTAAAAAAATAATAGTTCTTGAGAAATAATCAATGGTATTTGTAGGGTTTTGAAATATATTATATTATTGGAAATCTCAAGTGAAAATAGTGATATATTATAATATATAATGAATAAAAATTTAATTTTTTTAATTTAGTTTTATAAGATTGAATTAGATTTAAAATTATTTTTTAATATATAATTAATGGAAAGATGTATTGATTTGTTTGTTTGAATATAGATGTGTGAGGCAATAGATAGGGAAAAGAATGATGGATTAGGGAAGTTGTATGCAGCAGCTAGTGTGTACTACAACTATACAGGCACTGCAACTTGTTTCGATTTGGATGACGATTCAGATCCTCACGATCTTGGAGGATGGCAATGGCAGGTAACTTCTAATTAAATTTCTCCATTACCATTTAAAATATATATATATATATAAAATAATAATAATAATAATAGTTAAATGGATAAAATAGATATATTATATTTAAATAATGGTACAATCCAAGAAAGACCACGTGACAGCTTCACGTGTTAACGTGCTAACGGTGGTTATTCCAACGTTATTGATTAATATTGTGTTTCAACTTTCCATAACCCAGTGAACGAGTTTAATATTTTTTTGGGGTTTAATTTTATAATTTTAATTATTATAATTAAATGATTTAGTTGTTAAGTTATTATAATTAACTTTTTTTAGTTAGTTTTTATGTGAGGTTTTTTTTCTTTCAAAATGTTCGTTTTTTTTTATCGGTAATAAAAAATAAATAAATGGAAACCACTTCAGGGATGGTTCAATCCTTATACATAAAGAGCAAAACACCTTACCATACTCCTACCACGAAACACCTACCTAATTATCTAAGGAACAACCAAACTAACTATAGGAAAACATTAAATTATCATCCTCATACAATCCACTGGGTTCAAAACCCAATTAGAGTACCCGAACTAGTATTTTAATAGGAGCATTGAATAAATATATATGTTATATAATTAAATTAATAGTAAATAAATATAATATAGATAAAAATAAGAAAATAATAGTTTGGACCAATTGAATGATTTTTCTTTATTAATTAACGAGCTAACACATGAAATGTACCTATAGCAGTGAAAAGGGAGAGAATATTTAATTTATAAAAATGGAGAAGATGAGAGATTTACTCTCTTATTTGCATTTCATTTATAATATTAGGGTATTTCAAATTTTGGGACTGTCCTTTTCCTATTTTATAAAATTGTGAAAGGTGGGTTTTTGCCTCTTAATTATAAAACCATCACCTTTCATATAACTCTAAAAATTACTATATAATTTCTTGGTAATCCCTCTTATCCTTAATACCCACAACTCACAACATAATATTTTAAACTGAATTCCAATTCAAATCTTTTCAACCATGGACGTTTAGCTTTTTAAAAGGAAAACGAAAACTATTCTTTTAATTTGTGAACCAATTGAGAAGTACCAGCCCAATAGTTTTGGACAAAAACAAATAAGCTATAGTACAATCGTCCGGCAATTTCTTCCTGCACTCCCATCTCCTACACTTATACTTTCAAATTTTTTAAATATATTCATTTTAGATTCTATATTTTGAAATGAAAAATTTGTAAAAAAATCATAAATTTAACTTTTAGATTTAAAAAATCTCTAAATTTCACATTATAAAATTAAAAAAAATATTTAATAAAAAATAAAATTATAAAGAATAAGATACTGGAATAAATCGCCCAATCTTGCCCCTGAGACCAATAATAATAGACCCATTTGTTTACAAGCTGAGCAGGCCCAGCATGTATATCCACGCACTTATATAATTAAAGATTATATAATAAATAAACATTTTAAGATTAACTCATATTATAATTAAAATATATATGTATATAAATTTTATTTTAGATTCATAACAAACATTGGAAATTAATTTATTCTAAAAAAATATTGGAAATTAGTTTATAAATAAATATAAAACAAAATAGTGTAAAAGAAGAAGGGAGATGAAATCTACACTTAAACATAAAATGAGGGTAATTTAAAATAATTGAAAGAGATTTGTTTTAAGTAATTTACAATGACAAGTGTGAAATGCAATATAATATAATATACATAAAAAGATGTAGGTAATGAGGAGATGTAGTTTTGTGCATGCAGGCCTGTACAGAGATGATAATGCCAGTAGGTGGAAGCAATAAGAACAGCATCTTCCCAGAATATGTGTGGTCATACCAAGACAGAGCCTCTGCATGCCAATTTTTCTACAACGTTACTCCAAGACCACACTGGATTACCACTGAGTTTGGTGGCCATGTGAGTGTTAACTATCAAGTCTTTTTATAATTCCATTTTGGTTTTTTTAACACCACTACATGTTCATCCATTATGTTTTCTGCAGGCTATTCAGACAGTTCTGAAAAGGTCTGCAAGCAACATTATATTCTTCAATGGTTTAAGAGATCCTTGGAGTGGTGGAGGGTATAATATGCCATCTCTTCTTTTTAATTAGTATAATTTCAAAAATGCTAAAAGCAATTATTAAAACCACACTATCTATGAGTTTGGTTGCAGGGTGTTAAAGAATATATCAAAAACAATAGTTGCTATAGTTGAAAAAAGAGGTTAGTACCAAACTATTCTATTTCAGCAACTGTGGTTCTCAACATAACAATATTCTTATATTTATTTGGACATTTTTGTGAGCAGGAGCTCATCATGTAGACCTAAGGTATTCTGCTAAGGAAGATCCAAAGTGGCTTAAAGATGTAAGGAGACAGGAGGTAAATATCATAGCAAGTTGGATCTCACAATACTATCAAGACCTACACTCCAATAACTAAGGGTTCTTCTCATTTTTTGGACATCTTTGGAGGCACTGCAATTACTGTCAAATGGAAATAGATGTAATGGATACCCAGAATAACAATAGTAACACATACTAAGTGCTTGTGAGTCATAAAAACCTAGTTCATTTTTGCCTTCTCTGGCTCCTTCATCCCAATGCCTAGACTCCATATTATAAGCTTTATTTGATTACAATGTTCTTTTACTCAGTGGATTAAAACAACAACGATAAAATGTGAAAAAATATTTAATGTCCTATTATTAAATCTGATAACTGTCCATTTTTGTTTGTTTCACTGTAGGACTGCAGCTAGTTAATTTTGAAAAATGTAAAAGTAAAAGACCACTAGCCCCTGAAGAAAATGACACCATCTTATGGGTCAAGAGAGTCAAATTAAGAGGGGTGGTCCAATCCAAAACCTTGAAAGGAAAATTGTCCTTGGATAATTGTGGTCCATTTCATAAAGTATGCCACAGTTTAATGGTCCTGGCTAGACCTAAAGCTTATGAGGAGAGTTAATAAGGTCCAAATTAATTACCCAAGACCCCATCTCCATTTAGATAGAGTAATTCAAAGATGAGGTAAATAAAATGTTCACAGCCACATCAACAGTATTATTACAGATCCCAAAGACAGCCATAAATAAATTTTGCTTCAAATGAAAGTGAACAAGAACAACAGTATAGACCAAACTGGTCAAAGAGCTAGGCTTATTCAGAACAGTGGTTTACACTGCCATCCTCAGTGCAACTTGTTTACATTCTTTGGAAGCTCAAACCTAAATAAGGAAGTCTAAATTAACGGCTACCAATTTTTTTTTGTCCCAATTAACAATTTTGTTGAGGGGATTACCCAGTAGAATAAGCTTTGTGATGAAAAACCAGATAGGTTCAAAACAAAAACCTCCAAAGTCTAATTAATTTATAATAGAAATATTAACCTTAAATCATTCGTTATCTTGTGATTTTCAAGATTGATGAGAGTTCACTCTAGAATCTCCCAAACATGAAACATAAAAAGTGCAGTGACAATTAATTATTCCGGTCTAATATTGATTGCAGTGAGTAGATGATAATAGACATGAAAATCGATAAGACACGCGGTCTTTCATTCAGTCTCTTAAATCTGTTGAGTTTCATTGTTCATAAGTTAGGCCAAGATTATGACAAGTCGGTGATATCAAATTTTCACATTTTTTTTAACTTATTGATACGTGATTGGACATTGTGGTCGCAATGCCTGCACTTTTAAAAAAAACTTTTTAATAAGTGATACATGATTAAACATTTGCAAATAAAAAAAAATCCAATTTCAAAAACTAGCTCAAACGGATGAAATCTTAACAATGTATCATATTTACACGTGGAAATAAATGAATGTGTTCAGTATCCCTATTAATTAAAAGACCTCAAAAGAAAAAGAAAAAATGCTAGCTTCCAAATCTAAAGGCATGCTAATTTCATAGTGATAATAAGTTAGTTCCACGTTAAAGATTATGTATCTATACATGTCAATATAGCATACTACTTATGTTTGACCCTGATGGGTTGTCCGTAGGATTCATTACCAACACAAAACAAAGTTTAACTTTCTTAAAATAATTTCTTTGACTTAACCAAGACAAGATTTACTATAATGTTTGTCTCCTAAATATTCTTATTAGAAGTTGGTTCATATTATTTGTTTTTATTGGGGAGGTGTAAGAGAATTTAGCATTGGTCTATAAATGGGAAGTCAAAGTTGATGTTGTTGGTGAGAAGTAAGAAGCAAGAGTGGGAGTAAAATGAAAAGTTAAAAAGGAAGAAGAAGAAGAAGAAGAAGAGAGAGGGTTAGTTAGGGCCTAGTGGACCATTGTATTGGGCCTGCTAGATAAGTCAAAATGGTGGTGGAATGGTCCCAAGTCTAGATCTACCCCTCTACTTCTTCTTCCACAGAGCTACACAAATCACGTGGCACGTGCCGTTTACCCGATTCCATCACCACTCTGAGCAACTCCCATCTTTTGTTGCAGTTTTCACACCACACAACTGAAGCAGATAAAGAAAATGCTCCTTGCCAGCCATAAAAAGGTAAAAAAAGAATAAAGAGGGTTTGACAAATGTGGGAAGGAGAATGCCAGAGTGGGCCCACTTTCATTTACACATTTACATTGTGGGCCACAGCCCACCACGCATGCCTTCCCTGACGGGTGAGAAAATTAACTCATACATAGCTGACGTGGCATTTTCTGCCCACACTATTTGTATTTCATTCTGTGTGTTTGTTTATATGTGGAGCCTTTTACTTTCCTGTTTTACTATTTTTGCCTAAACATTTCTTCTCGGGATGATAAAACCACAACCTTTTCTTTCTTATGTCTCATAATTAATTTTAATTCCACATTAAAACTCAAAATAATAACTAATTATACATAACATTTAATAAAAATACACGTATAATGTGTCGGTGATATTAAATAAATTTCAATGTGGGATTCTAAATTTGGTAATCCAAATTAATTTGTGATACAGTTATTTGGTTGGAAACTGTTTATTTAATTGATTGAACAGGAAGATTATTATGCACAGTATCTATATGTAAGTTGATATATAGGTGTAGGCTGTGTGTGTTGCATTAGAGTGTAGCCCAGTGATTAATTCCATCGTGCCAGATATTTCACAACCTTATTACGGAAATGGGGACCCCACATATACTGTTCTTTGATTCCAGATATTTTAAATTCTCAGTCTATACAAATTTCGTATCTTCACTCTTACAATCTACTCATATCTAATTAATGATAGAAAAAATAGAAAAAACACACACGGAGTGACTAAAAAAAAAAATAACACAAGATTTAACGTGGTTCGGTCATCAACTGTAATTAAGATATCTACACGGACAACTATTAGATTTTCATTATATCCTCTTGCACATCAATTACAATCTTTTCAAATAGAGATTATAAAAAGGACACAATAATTAAGTTCACCCACTAAACTAAACATAGTGTCTAGTCAGCCTAACTCAATTGGTCATGACTGAACAATGTCACCTGCGCTTCAACTGTGTACAATGATTAAATTCACTCACGTGTATAGTTAATCCAACTCAATTGATCTTAACGCAACTCTTTTCATTTTTCATTTTGCCTCAAACGATATCTGTTTATAGATAACTACAAAAGCAAATCGGAGGAATTGATCCTTGTCGAAACCCTAGCATATTTTTGATAATACTCAAATGAATAACATCAAAATTTATTTTTGTCCTATACTGTAATACTGATCCTTCGTGTATGCGAAGGAGTTATCGCAACAACAGATTAGAAAAGGGAGAAAAAAAAAGAGGAGTCGGTGTAGAGTGGGGGAACAGTGGATATGTTATTGCCGGCATAAATATGACATCATGCAGCAGAATATTAGAGTTGCATGCCTACAATTGAATGTTGTTAACCTATGATTAGTTAATAGTGATCTTTGTATAACTAAGCCAAATCATAACATGTTGTTTGAGGCACTCATTGCAACAAAATAGATAGAGCAAATACTGCATGATGAAACGCATTCTTGAAACAGGGTGTATTCCTCAGTTCAATGTTCTTAATTATGGCTAATTATCAACCCTATGAATCATCAATTTCCTAAGTATCAGGCCACCTTGCCATTTGGCGTGCTAAACTACACTCTCATCATATCTTTTCTACTTTCTTTTTTCACCACCACTATATTTATTGCTAAATCATTCATGTTTCCTCCCCAACCCTTCTAATTCTAGACATCTTTTCTAACATGTTTCTTTTTAATATTTAAAATAGTATTTGATTTAGTTAATAGAATAATTAATTGTTTTTTTCTTTAATAGTAGTTTCTATGTAATTATTTTATTGTAGTATATATATGAATCACATTTTGCATTCAATGTATCAATATAATAATAACAGATTTTGGTAAAATTTGGATGTTACCCTAAACCAATTGAATGTTGGGGTGGTGGGTGAAATTTGGACCCACAGAAATTTTATTATCTTCAACAGGGGAGTGACTGATGCGTCTGAAGTGTGTGCACGGGTGCAAGCAAAGGTTTGGTCTTGGATTAATGCTAGATCTCGATCCGCTTCGTTTCCCTTTTCTAGCTGGTGTATGGTACCTTTGGAGTGTATAAGAATGGTTGTTTGATGTAGTTTAAGTCTATGTCCGGTTAGTGATTGTGTTTGTTAGTTTGGGAATTTTAACTAATAGTTGGTTTGATATCTCTTGTTTCCTTTGTATAAGGGTTGAACCACCCTGAAGTGGCTTGCATTTATTAATTTGTTATTACCAATAAAAAAAAATTTGGTAATTTGTATAAAATTTTAATTAGATTCGATAGTCATTGTTGTTATTATTATAAAAATACATATAAGGAAGGAAAGTAAAGGTATATACAAAAGTGAAGGCAATTAAGTATAGACTTAAGGACAGCAGGGTCCCCAGTGAATTAGATATCTTGAAGGAGCAAATACAGAAAATTTATATTAGTGAATTATTGCATGGACTTATATATAGTGGAGTTTGACTTGATTATAGCAAGCTGTTTTGGCAATAGCATATGCAATGGTTTTGTTGGAGATAGAGGGTCACACACAATATATATAATTGATGCATATGAGATCCTTGTACCATTTGGAACTTTAATATAGCCACATGCAAACATATTACTATATTTATAATGATTAATGTGATAAGTTCCAAGTGAGGTGCACTCCGATTGGCCCACTTAAACAAACCTTTAACTACTGGCGTTTTAGCATATTCTAGACACAAATTTGATGAATTAATCTGCACTTGTCTAACGGATATGCATGTGTGTTAGCAAAATTAGTGTCAATTCAAACTAATAATAAACAATAAAGTGAATGTTAATAAAGTTGTTGACAAGTGTGCTAATTATTCTGCCATAATATTCAAGCACAATACACTAGAGTAGTTGTTTATTAATCTCTTTGTACGATAAACTCAAAGTGTAGGATGCGTATCAAGATAATAGATTGCGTACATTGTTCTTGGCCTTTTCTTCACGAGTTGCTTTCGGAATTTATAACTGCTACAATGAACTAAGTTTTGCAATCTGGAACACTCTCTCAGATCTCCTGCATCAGACAAAATATTTAGTTCAACCGATCATGCCATCTCTTTCACCAAACCTTCCTCACTTTCTTCAAATTAAAACAAACACAAATTCCAGCCTTATATATGTCAAAATATAAGAATATCTGATTCATACAAAATTGTTCTTGATTAATTTAGGATGTGATAAGAAGATCAATCTTTTCATTTGTATGTAATAATAAAAAGGGTTAGATAGGTTTAGGGTTTAGGATTTAAAGTTAGATAATATAAAATTAATTTTGATTTTATATTTTTTTTTTATATTTTTGTAATAAATTTTTATTAATGATTTTTTAAATAACAAAGAAAATTTTAATAAAATTATATTATAGTTATAAATCAACATAAAGTATTTTAACATCTTAGTATATACTGAAAATTTTTTAGTCACTTAAAAAAATTTGAAAAAAACACATTCTAATAGTTTACTTATTCATAGGGTCTAAAGTTTAAATCAGTGAGAAAAATTAATTTCACGTAAAAAAAATAAAATAAAAATATATTTAATCTCAATAAAATATGAAAATATAAACAACTTTCAGTTAAAGAATACCTCATGTTTCTAGAGAAAGGAAAAAGTGAGGTGAAGGAAAATCTTGCCCATGTTTTATATTATTTTTATTTTACAAGAATCATAATTGTATTACTGTTTAGTAACATTTACTATTTAATTAGTAAGTTAATTATTTTTGGTAGTGATTAGTAAATTAATGATCAACGCAACATGTTAATTAATTATTAAGTTAATGTGTTTTGAAGTATTATGTTATCAAATAATATGTTAATAAGTATTGTTGACTAGACTTTAAAATTACACTTAACTTATTTGACTGCTTCGAAAACCTAGTTGGCAAAAATGTTTACTTCATCAGTATATAAAATTATATGAACGCTGTTTAATGTACTGTTTGAAACTTTATGTGCCTGTAGTTTTGTACTAGCAGTTTGACACATTAACTGACTTGGTCTAACAAAAATTAAATTAATACAATCCCTGGAATTTTATATTAACATACTATGTTTATATTAAGAGTTTAATTTAATTAAACAAAAATTAAGAAAGCAGAGTTTTTGCTGTAATTTATAGTTGTGTTAATACATGAATGTATATATTGTTAGTTAAATTTGTGTTTTGATTTCCATGTGGGTGTTCCTACCCCACTTTCCTTAAATACCTCGTGGGGGTTGTCTTGTGTCACAGTTTCCTCTGAAATTAACTATTGACATTGCCTGTCACAAAAACTATTGACATTTTTTGCAGAATCATATACAACACACCACACTCAAGCCCACTCTCTTAATTTCCTCATGCTCAATCATTCCACCAATTAGCCTACCAACATCTTTGGGATGCTTTTATGTATACAAAATAATTCTGATAATGTTTTTCCTCTCCTTATTTTTCTCAATGAATCCCATAAATAATTATATATCATATTTTTATTATTGTAAGATTTACCATGGAAATAGTTGAAGAAATAATATTTTTGAGAAGACATTGAAATTTGTTATTTTCTTCCATGTAAGCATGCATCATCATTTACAGGACCCGCAATTTCGATGGTCCCTTCTGGGAATTAATTGCACTCGCCAAGCATTTCTGGTTTATGGGACCGTCGCATCCAAGGTTTATACTACGCCAAGAGAATTATTTAATTTGAAAATAAAAGAAATAAGAAAAAGAACAGTCAACAACTTTTTTTTATCGTATCATAGGTGTGTGCCCAACATATTTATACACTTAAACTAAACAAATGAGTTAAACCTTTTGTAGGACAAAAAAGGTGTCTGAATCTACCTGGAAACTGAGGTGGGTTTTGTTTCCAACTCATAGAAAAGACATAATCTAACTAATGAAATTATTATATATAGAATACAAAGTATGTATAAAAAAAAATATAAAGATGAGTAGACAGCAATAGGACTATATAATAAGTAGAGAGAGAGAGTGTGTGATTATGTTGTGTACGAGAGATATGCGAGGTGGGGATTGAAACACGACTATGATGCAGGATTTGTGTCTTCTCTAATTGGCCAAATCAAATCTCGTTACTCTTTGCTTATTGGAAAGGAGAGAAGAAACTTATGATCTGTGGAAATGAAATTTTACTCCACCCATGCCTTTGTTTGTTTGTGCTGTTTTTTTTTTCTCTTCCCTGTCTCCATGACGCATTCAATTTGATGTATAGCTTCCTTAATTTGAAAACCAGGAATGGCCAAACACCAATAATGAAGTCATGCACGTGACACAACACTATTCTTTCATTATCTTCAACATAATACATTTTCAGAAGACTTGAAATGAATCAGACCTATATTCATTTACATTCATATACATGCCCATCATTCAGATTCAACACACAAGTTGTGGAGGACGTACGTGGACCACTCTACGTTAGTTTTTCCCTCCATCCATGCCAGAATTTATAGGCACACACCAAACAATCACATTAAAAAACATTATTATTTTGTCCATTACTAAATCGTTGCTTTTTAGTAAACATATTAGAAAAATAAAATGTAAGACGTATCCTTGTAAGTTGTAACCTTTACATTAGATTGAAAGCATAATTAATATGAGCAAAAACAACATATTATTAAATGGTGGGATTGGATAGGATGGAGAATGAATGAAAGAAATAAATGATGATGAGTGGTTAGAGTGAGTGAGGTGAGGTGAGGGTGTGAGGAGTGGTGAGGGTTGGGTTGGGGAGAAGGGCCCCATCACTTGATTTGTAAGCCAATTTACTAACATGGGATGTCCCTAATTACACCAAATTATTCACCTGTACTCTACAATCTCTCTCTCATCCTCATAAAACATACATGTTCGGTCCAATTCGGTAATTATTTCATTTTAAAAATCTCACCATGTCTCACTTACAACTCATACAATACAAATACAAGTGTACAACGTCTGCGATGTCATCACACACTTTCATTATCATTCCATTTAACAGAAGAACCAACAATCCTAATAATACAACCAAGTTCACACGGAAACAAATAAAATAAACGTTAATTTAAAAAGAAACCGAAAAACAGCATCGAAATTCGAAACAGCCCAAAAAAAGACTTTGTCTTTTTTTATTTTTCTTCTTCTTCATATAGTAACGCACTTGGCACATTACATAACCTTAAAGTACTCTCGTACTCTCTCTCTCTTTCTCTCTCTCTCTCATTGTCATATCTTTGCTAGGTCCATCAAAACAGGCAGTGATTCCCCCAGCTTCCACATCAAATGAACCCATAATCATCATCATCATCACCACGCCTCTTCTCTTCTCTTCTCTTTGCTTCTTCCTTCTTTATTCTCTTTACAGCTCTCAATGTCGATAAACCACTACTCACCAGAAGCCAGACTATACTGGAGCGAGCAACAACAAGCAGCCACGTGGCTGGGAAACTCTCACACTCCTCGTTTCAACCTGAACGACAACCAGGAGGAGGTGGAGGAGGAGGAAGAGGAGGTTGTGGTGGCGGCGGCGGCGGAGAACGGTGGTGGTGGGGCGGCGGGAGAGGAGAAGGAAACGATGTTCGAGAAGCCGCTAACGCCGAGCGATGTGGGGAAACTGAACCGGTTGGTGATCCCGAAACAGCACGCGGAGAAGCACTTCCCGCTGGAGTCTTCGTCGTCGTCGTCTTCGTGCGGTGACAGCGCGAAAGGTGTGTTACTGAGTTTCGAGGATGAGTCCGGTAAGTGCTGGCGTTTCCGTTACTCTTATTGGAACAGTAGCCAGAGTTACGTTTTGACGAAAGGATGGAGCCGTTACGTGAAGGACAAACGCCTCCACGCTGGCGACGTCGTTTTCTTCCACAGACACCGAACCCATCCCCAACGGTTCTTCATCACCTCCACCCGCCGCCAAGCGAACCCCCCCGCTCACGTTAACTCCACCGCCACAGCTTCCTTCTACTCTGCGCAGCCTTATCCTGCGCATCACCTCCCTTTCCCATACCAACCTCTCTCTCTTCATGCAGCACCAGGTACGTCATGGTCTGTATATTTCATTTATTGTGATTCGAATAGAAAATAATGTAGTGGTAGAAGTAACATTGGAGGGAGGAAGTGGGAGTGGTTGGAATTAAGTGAGATTGCGTAGAGAAGTGGGTCTCTGCAACGTGTGCCGCGTGAGGAAGGTGGTGAAAAATGGGATTGAGAATTTGAAGATATAAGGGGTGTTGTGTTGTTAATTAGCAGATGTTTTTGTTGGGTAGGTGGGGCGGAATTTGAATATGGTATGGTTAAAAGAATTGATTGGAACATGAAATGTGTATGATTAAAGCGTGGGCATTTGCACGTGTTGTAATGTTTTTTACTTACAGGTGGAGGGTCCCAAGGACAGAACCAAACGACACCGGGAGGGAACAGTTCAGGTGGCAGGGTGCTGAGGCTGTTTGGGGTGAACATGGAATGCCAACCTCATAATGATTCCCAAAACTCCACGCCACAATGCTCTTACACTCTCTCCTCAACGCTTTCCCACCACCACTTACACCGTCAAACCTCTTACTCTTCTTCTTCCCCAAACCCTCACCATCACATGCTACGTCAACTACCATAATACAATTACAATCTATTACAATTAGATTCTCTCTCTTTCCCTTTCCACCTTCAGGGTTAAGCTATACCCTTAATTAATTTTAGTTAATCACCTTCTCATTAACATCAACTCCTCAAAGGAACCCCTCTTTATTACAGGTATATTTAGGTTGACGTTCAAGATTGTAGACGATCTTTCTTGTCTTCAATTAGGGAGATGCATGCAAATGGAAATGCCTTTTTATTCGTTTTACCGGATCTTCTTGTTCCCTGTCACTCCAGCATATTTATTTTATTATAAACCAAGCTGTGAATGCCAGATGGATCATTGGACACCTTTTCTATCAACTTTGCCTCTTATTATACAAGACAGACTTTAAATGTCACCACTTTACAGTTTTTTCCATATGTTTTCTTTTTAATTTTACGATAATCACCTTCAAAATTCATGTTAATTTGGTTTTTTATTGATTGATAGTGACACCCGTTATATAATATTAAAAAGGGCGTAGGGGAAAGCTCTACATACTTTAGTATATACGAAAACTAAATATAACATTAATTGAGTAGACTTAATTTGAGTCATGTGAGGTTTGATTAAGTCAAGATTGTCTTCGATTCATTTAATTGATTCTGCATCTTGGATTAACATGAATGGAAAACTACTGTTGGTTTCCTTTTACCCCGACAGAGTTAGCTTCATTATCTATTTAATTGAAAACACCCTTCTCTCTCTACTATTAAATGGTGAAGGGCAACGAATGCAAACAGATTAACCGTAGACCATAATTGATTGGGTAATCTCATTTCTTTTTTGGTCCACCTTGTGTGATGTGTACGTGGTGGTGTGGTATACCAACCGATAGACATACAGAGTTGGAAGTTTGAAGCATGGGAAGAACGGATTATAATTCAATCTATCCCAAAGAAAACCTTTTAATTAAGTTTCATCATTAAACATAACGAATGCCGTGGAATTACCTTTCCGACATATATTTGGTTGAAAAGTCCATCCAAAACTCTCTTAAAGCAAACTCAATAAATCTGCAACACATGGAAGTCAACCAAACTATGTTAACCTTTCCATGGTGACAAAGCTATTCTAATTAGTGTCTCTTCGACTCACACTCGAGTTGTTTAGCTCACTGCAGAATCCTGAATTTATGGGATTACTTCCTTCGTACATATTTTGGTATCCGGGAAAGATGTTCTATTCATTCTTTAAACAACCTTTTCACGTACAAAAAGTTTCTATCTAAACGTTCACACCACATTTTTAATGGCACGGAATTAACCACTAAAATGGTATTAATTGAGTTGCTAACTTCCGAGTCCTCAGGAAAAAAGCTCATCGGAGAAACAGTCGAAATAGTATACACTTTACACAAGCATACACTCAATACGAGCTGGAAAAATATAACATGGACATGATAATCAATGAAAATCAAACATGATTCGAATTTACTCAATTTTTTTTTACATAAACTGATCAACACCTTTCTTTTCCTTACATTCCTATCATTTTTTCTTCGTAAAATCGATGGCACGTCTTACTCTTTATGGGGTATGTGTCATAACTATTTAAATGTTTTCAACTGTAGTGGAAAAAAAAAGTAGGAATTAACATAATGTGTCGATGCGTGATTGCAACAGGATGTCAACCAGAAGAGCAATCACCAAGGACAACGATAGGTGGATGCGACATCTCATAATTGATCCAATTAACCCACTTGTCAGGTTCCCCTCAAACCCTGCCTAAAAGGGAAAGGGAAAGGGAAATGAAGGTGGGAGGGGCAGAAAGAAAAATGATAGAAAAACTAGAAGGGAGAAAAAGAAACGAATCCCTGATTTTCTTACCAAACTTTCACACCAGAAGAGTAGCAATGAGTAAACCCGAAGGTGGAGAGTAGTGATGGGAAAAGAAAAGAGACTGCAGCCAGAGGGCAGATTCAGAAGGTAAGGTATGGAGTGGTATTGATGGGCCCACTGAGAGAGCTGGGTGACGTCATCCCAGTGCTAGATGGAGAATTTTAGGTCATTGGAAATCAGAAATGAGGAATCAATTTACTACTGTTGGGATTCTGCCTCAAGATTTTCACAAGGCTAATCATAATATACGTGGGAGGTAAGGCATGGTGCCACAGATGGTGTGCTGCTATTTGGTTGGTATTGGTGGGTATAATGGGTGGGTGGGTGGACTTGACTTGACTTGATAGATAACACGGCCAAAGACGTACTACTAAGCCCACTCCTCTAGTTAAGCAACACAAACCACATGCTATATGCTTCCACCTCTTAGTAGTGGTGGTACTCACATCTCAACTCAGCAAAGCATATATTTTATGGATCCTGCCATCTTAAAATTAAGCATGTTGGTAAAATAAGTAATCTCAAACAAACAACAAAACCCTTATTCCACAAGGTATGTAATTTCAACCATCCATAACAAACTATGACTGTATCATCAACTACTAATATTACTTATTTTAGATAACCTATATCCATAGTATATACGCAGATATATATTAGCTGCTAGAGCCTACAGGAATGATCATCATTCCAAGGGGGATATTTTGGATTTTGCTTCCTCCTAAGACCTGATATTTCAAATTTTGTTTCCGTGCAAATTTTCAGGTAGAAATATCTCATGACGCATTTATTTGGGGAAGCTGAAGACAAATAAATTTGTGCATGTCAACAGACCATGGTCCCCCCCCCACCCCCGGTTGTGGCCAGACCTGTTTTTTATGGTCTGTTGTGTGCAGTTGTAAGTTTTTGCAAACTATAAACAACACGCAATGAAATAAAAAGGGAAGAGAAAAACGTTCACAACGTAACTAGGGTAAAATGTTTAAACAAAGACGGGAAAATGGAGAATATAGACCGTAAACTAAAAGGGAGACAGGGATATCCTTACGAGCAAGCAAGTAAAAAGCAGTATGTCACTCGAGGCAATGCAGTACGGCTCACATTGAATGCTGTTTTTATCAGCTATTAATTATTAATTGTGTAATTCACAACTTAGAAGTACTCTCTAAAACCTAGTTCAACGCTATTGAGGCAAAGCAACCTCAGGTTTCCCTTGTTGGCTTATTAACTGATTAATGGGTAAGGCACAATCAGTGAAATAGTTTTGGTCCACTTGAGTAGATTGATTTCCATCACTAAGTTTATAGCTCCTCTGCACGTACACGCTCTTTCTAGTGTTTTTTTATTCCATTAAGGTGACGTGGATCCAAGGTGAAAAAATTCCAAACTTCTGGTACAACAGGTATTTTCAGGAGAAGAAAGACAGTTTCACTGACTGAAGTTTTAGCTGTCGTACAATCAACTGCCTGTATAGACGACGAGCAGGGGCTGATGAAACGAGAATGTGACCCGTCAGTGAAGTGCTTTTAATCAATGATCCAACACACTTAATTACCAAAACTCGAGTACAAGTTCTTGCCCCTTGTCTCTCACAGAGGAAGAAGAAAGAGAATAATCAAATTCTTTTAGGACGTAGGGGAAGAGAGAAGAGCTTGAACTGATCACTGTGTCTAAACAGTGGCTTCAACAAAGCTTTTAGCTTTCAATCAATATGATCGATACAAGTTTCATCCAAGTTATTGAAAAATAATTGTGCAAAAGAACGACAGGAGTGCAGAATACCTTTAAGAGTAATCAAATAATGTGTCATGCGATTATTAGGGCCCCATAAAGATTTACACAAGAGGCCCATTGAACTCCTGCTAGAGAAGGCGTCCAATCTCTCTCTCGGTGGCTCACACTGGCTCTGCAAGTGGGAGGGTCCTCAGATTGTGGTGTTTATCATTGGCCTACACATAATGGCCTATCAAAGAAATGGAAAGCTTTGACCTGCAGGAGTGATACAGTTATGCATAGATAGTAATACAGTACAGATGACATTAAAGAGAAAAATTAGAGAGCAATATTATGAGTCTTTCATGCCACACCACTAGGCATTACTTTGAGAGGTCAGGGATGAATCTCACATTGCATCTCCTTTAGGTGAGCTCTAGAATAAAGAACACAAATGGGAATTTGATTTCTTCTTGAAGAATAAAGTACGTCTTCATATTAGCATCAACACCAACTAAATCTCCCTTTGCATCTCAGTAACCCCCCTCACGTTTCAGCATATGAACTACCAAAAACAAAATTAAACATATTAATCAGGAAAACAATGCTCTTTCCTGCTTCCATTCACATGGATTCATCCTGATAAATTGTTTCTCACTACAGAATAGTAAAACTAAAATGTATGACAATTTTTAGATCAAGCCCTTCAATATCATAGAACTAGTGATCAAAAACTTGTATTTAAAAGATTCCCCGCAAACTGTGGCCGTGAGGGAAGACTGCGAATACAGTCCCTACCTATAATGTTAAGCATACAACTCGTACCTGAAATACTAAGAACTATTCCTCCATAATTCAGACCAAGACTGTAGATGCAATCTTCATAAAGAAATAGACCCATATACCAGGCTTATCAACCGAAAGATAGAATCAATAACATTTTGTGGGGACCTAATTTTATGTCTTATCTCTCATTATAAAGTCTTTTCAGTCATCTCAATCTCCACAACGAAGCCAAAACTATTCAACCTAGCATCTCATGACCCAAATTGTCTGCCACATACATATTTTTAAATAAAAAATGACAACCCGTGGTAGAAGTGCTGCATCAAGAGTCAGCTGATAATTCAGTCCACCTAGCCAGGAATCTCGTAGAGTGCCAAAGTAATTCTACCTATAAAAAATGATAACAAGATCTCCAGTAAACAGTATTAGACAAAGATACCATACAACCCAACCCAGAATCAATCATATATGAAGCTTTCCTCATATCATCTTTTAGAAGGTGAATTCACGTATCTCTAAGTGAACATAACAAGCATGCAATAGTGACCTTTAACTGTGTTAAATGCATATAGTGATTGTATTATATGCATCCATAACCACAAATGGGGAGGATCAAATTAAAGAACTTCGCCACCACCCCATCTCTACCCAAAATCTTTCACATAATAGGATCAAGCACGGTAAGATAGAAACCATAACTTGATGTGATTACTTGAAATTGTAAATTGAAACCATAACTTCATGTGAATCTTTAGGGAAGCACATATAAATGACAATAGATAATACATCATTAATTATAGCTAGCTGTTAAAGAAACATGGCACGAACATAGGCTAATGCTTCTTCCATTTGGAGAACAAACATACCTTTAACATCACTAATAAGCACCTAAAATAAATAAAAACTGAAACAAAATTTGCCAAAACAAAGTTCAGAACTACCACTAGATGTTTAGTAGTATCCAAAATACACCCATTTTGGAATATATGATTCTATATGTTCAGGCAATGTACATTAAAACCCTTTAATAGAGAGAATTGCCGCTAATTTCTGTCAAACTTCATGCCTTAGTCCAAAAAATTGGTAGGTCTGCCAGAAAAGAAACATCACCGTTTCTACAAGCAAGTTCAAGTTGGTTTTTTGGGGGGTAGATCAGCATCTTCTTGCGTTTTGGAATCTTCCTTCTTCTCCATCACTTGCTGAACACCCTCTTGGTACCCTTCTATGAAACTTTTAAGAGCATCTCTGTATGCGGATGCTCTGGTCATGTACACACGCTGTAAAGCAGGTCTGAGGGTCTCCATCCCCCCTCTAGCAGCTACAGCTGTAATTTTCCAGTAAAAATGCACGCACTTGGTCAAAATTCAAACATAGCTTTAAAAACTCAATATTCAAAGCAATGGTATGAAAATTTAACCAGAAAAAAATGGTAGGAAAACTAAAACCAAAAAAGAAAGGAGAGGGAGGTTACAGCATAAAAATCTGAAAACAGAGGTTTGGAGCAGCAAATATAGCAAGGGAAAATAATTCTAGTCGATGAAAAACCTTCTACTAATTGCTCGAGCTAATCATAAGATTTTTCTTCCAAATCACTGTTCACTCGATATTCGGCAGAATCCTCATTGCTTTCTCTTCATCCAAATCATTAATACACTCTAGTTTGATTAAGTAATTCACATAACTAGATGAATACACAGTATTTTTTATCAGTTGGAATTGGAAAAAGGTGAGGGTATTTACAACAACTCGCGCACGCTTGCTCAACCGAGTTAGATACACCAAAGAGTATAGGTACACCGTAACTACTGTTCAATAAATCCTCAGCAACAAGAACCGTTGTACTTCAATCATAACAATCCTAATTTTGACATCAATTCCAAATAACATACTGATTTTAAACTAGAGAAAAGATTGTACCAAGATCCTCTAGTGTTGAGGGTTCTTTTCCTTTAGCTGTTCTCTTTTCAGCATATGTTTCATCAGTCATGTCACCCTTCGGATAATCATCTGGCCGAAGGTCAGGACCAATGTCACGAACCCAGCTTGCAGCATAAAGCCTGGAAGCTCTCTTCAAAACCTGGACATTGAATGTTTCAGTACAATCTAAATTACTAACTTGGTCAATTAACTACAGTTCAGTATCTCCAAATTGCAACTTAATCCACAAACAACATTAACCATGAACGTCAAGCACAATAAGCTCTTTCTGATTGTTACAATCAAAACAAAAGAAAAGTAACAATGCACATCCATTACACGGAAAGCAAAAGTGTGTTCAATTAGAAGGAAAGTAAACATTGGAAAGGCATAAGCATTAGTGAAAAAGGCCATACCCAGATACGATCATTCCAGGTCAATTTGCGACGCTTTTTCATGTGAGGAGGGTCTGGCAAAGAAGAGGGAAAAGCGATTTCTTTGAGATCATAGCGTATATAGTCGTAAATTTTCCTGCACACAACCCTCACTTTCATTTGAAACCTCCAAAATGTGAACACAGATGGAGTAGTAGCAACTATTAACCAGGGGCGAGATTGTAACCGTAACTGCAAAGAGAAAAAAAGTACGAAGGCACTGAATTGACTTCCAATTAGTTCACTGAAAAAACAACTAAACTAAATCGAGTTAAAATTTAAAATCATCAAGTGAAAAATTAAAATATAAAACTTATTTAATGTTTTCAAGTTTCAATTAATATTAAAAATTTTCATAGCTCTATTGATTGTGAATTCATCAAATTTTAAACAATAATGCACACGCATATGTTTTTAAAAGTAATTATTATAAAAAATAACATATTTAATGCACATGAAGATCAAAACCACATCCAATGGAGTTAGAGACTTTACCAAACATAAGTACATGAAATAGAAAGAAGTTTATTTTACTTTTTCTCTCCTTCCTTCTCTTTTATTATTTCATTGAAGTACAAACTAAATTACTCATACCTCATTAGAAAAATTAAAAGATAAAAGAAATGTCATGACAAATTTGGTAGTATCAAATTCACTATAAGCTAGTAAGAATTCCCTCGTAGTGTGTTTGTTGGAGAGGACTAAAGAGAATAAAAGATTATGAAATTAATGTAGACTGTTTGGCGAAAGAGAAGAGTAATTTTAAAAAATAATAGAATTCATTGAATTGCACATAATTTACTTTTACTCGCTTCTTTATTCTCTTTAACCAAACACCTTTAACTTTTATATTAGTTCTTATATATTTCTACTCATTTTATTTCCATGTAAGATATAGAGAGCATGATTGTGTGATCATACATACTAGTCATTCTACCCTTCAGATATTACCAATATAAGTTTCTCTACGTCACAACCTTCAGTTTCAATCAAATATACCTCAAAATAAGAAAAATGATAAACACCCATCAGTTATGCTTGAGAATATATAAGGAAAGGCTTGTTGTGAATTAATTAAGGAAAATCTCCTAAAAGAATTACATATTTTAAAAAAGGAAAACAGACATGTTTAAAGGAACCCATCAAAATGGCAGATGATGGTTGTTGTTTGAAGTGTCAGTCTAACTGAGATGTCAAGTTACATAGTGATGCCTAACATGAAAGCATGAAATGAAACATAACAATCCTTAATTATCGGTCATATGTCAACAGCTAAATGAAGGCCAAACAAACGTTGGGCCATACCCAGCTCTACTGGCCTGATGGACTGCCCTGTATATTTATTAATTGGCGCATTAGCTAAAAATAAATAGATTTATGTTTCTTTTCTCCTAGAAATTTCGGCTGAATAACAAATATTTTTTATAATAATGTTATGTAAATGTAAAAAGTTTGTCACATATTTCACATAAGTTCCATCAATATCAACTGTGCATAATCACCAATGCTAGTTGTACATAGTGTGCAACTAATATTATTTTCTGTTATGACCATGCTGTCTAACGGCTTATCCGCTGCCATGCTAGTTGCATGACAATATTGACAGTGTAGTCTTTATTTCAAAGGTCAACATTTAGTTCATCTCTAAATTCTTCACTTACAGGGCCAAAATGATTCTTTCTTTCTCCATAACATCCATCTTCGATCTGGTCTTATTTCTCCTACTGTTGAATTAACAATATCTATGTTAATAATATGTGCTTATAGTGAATGAAAGGCTTAAGAACTATATCTATGTTAAAAGACAAAATTATAAAATAGATTTTCTCAGTGTCTCTCTATTCTTTAATAAATAAGTCACTTAAAAAAAGAAATTAAAATCATTGTTATTCCTAAAAAAAAAATCTCAAAAAAAAAAAAGCACAAAGACGACATCGTTGAATCCGGTGTTAAAAGTAGAAATATATTCGTTTCATACCTTGTAATGATCCAAATGGAGATAAAATGTGCCTACTCCCCCCCAGCTCTATATGTATATTTAACTTTACTGATATTTTATCTTGACAAACTATTCTGATATTGAATTCAATGAGGATTACACACACTAGACTGAAGTTTTAAACTTACTTTCAATGATTACATGAGAAACAGAAAAACTGCAACAAAATGAATGCAATATATATTAATTGGCGATGGTCAATAAATCATAAGATTTGATAAAGGGAATGATTACATCAGAAAGAAACAAAGTGAAGCAAAATTTCTGTTTCAGTTTACCCAAGAACATGGAAAAGAAAGTTGATTATCTTAAGTGTTGATCAGGAAAAAAAGAAAAGACAAAAGAAAAATATGCTGAAATTAGCTTTAGGTGATCCATCTATTCAGACAAAGAATGCAAACAAAACCCTTGACATCAGTATGATCTACTATGAGTGTTGTTTTCCAATAGCATAAAATGCCAAGTATGCAACTGGAAACGTAATAATTAGTTTTAGCTTTTGTTTGACAATGCAGAACAGACTGGGAGTAAACTTCTTTTCTTCTCTTATTTAACTGTCACTTCACTGCATCATCTTATGCTGAAATTTACTTACTGCACTCTATCCTTTTATCGCTACATGAGTTTAAAGTGCATAGGTTTTTCATTTGAGAACTCTTCAAAATTCATTTCCACACAAATTTATTATGCAAAGAATTCAGTATCTCATTGAACATGACCATCAGAAAGCCAAAACCCTCATGCTAATGAAATTTTACTGCAAAACTGGGCCAAGATCATGATTTCAATTTTGGTAAGTACTGTAAAAGATCTATGACTAATTACCCTCCAAATTCCTCTACATCTATTTAGAAGGGCCTGAACATTTTCGCTTCCAACACTTTCACGGAATATCAATTTTCTTTACTTTCACATTTGTCACCCTTTTACTGCGTTAATTTTTATTCAAGTCTTTGTTACCTTATTCTTCTTTGCTTTCTAGTTTTACTTCATAAACTAGGTATATGTATGTATGTATATATGTATATATGAATCTGATAAGAATATATTCTGGTTTAAAATAGTATAAATAAGTTATAATACTACCAAAGATTAAAGCATGTTTGCAAAATTTATTTATCATTGACTTGATTCACAGCCTGCCTGCCTAAAAACTAATCAATTTATTCATTCACCCATATCAATGGACTATTCTTGACCAACCAAAACACAAACACTTCACTAACCTCTGTATCCCTCTGCAGATGAACTTGGCATTCTACAAACAAAACCAATCACTCAACATAGCTAAGAGATAAGGAAGTCAATTTTTCTCAACCTTTCTAGTTTAGGTAATAAAATCTTATTACTTTTCTCTTTTTTTCTTGGAGCTGCCTGAACCAAATACCTCTCTTCATCCAAACCAGAAAACACTGCTCTATGATTTAAACCACATGTGCTTGTAGCTTTAAGAGGAAAGAAAATTTTTAAGCTAAAATAATTTAATTATTGAATACCCAGAATCCAATTTTGTTTCACACCACAATCAATCTAAATCCTTTTTTACATTATGTTTGTGGGTTTTTCTGAATTATATGTTGCATAACTTGTCTATTTTTTATTGAATGTGATAATTTACATTAACACTTATGTTCTAATAATATAAAAAATTATAGTTTTAAACCAGCATTACCAAATGTTTTTAAAATAACCTGCACATTTAAAATATTAATCAACCTGCATTACCAAATGTTTCAAATATATAGTAATGATTAAGCTACTGTAAAATCAACAACATCATGAACCAAAAGAATACTGTTTTGGAGAAGTCTACTTTTTTCACACTAGGGATTCCTATGTAAATATTTCCTATGCAATATGTTTTCCACAATAATACCAACTTAATTGTATTTTACATAACATCACCAAAAGAAAATGACATCCAACAAATATCAAATTCATTAAAAAAGTTCTGCAAAGAACTTGTACAAGTACTGTTTTACCAATATCACCGACCGGATTCATGCATAGCTGCGAATGAACAGGGTTATCATACCCAATTTTAAAATGCTAAGGTTAGCTCGAGTTCCTTCCAAGCTAGGAAAACAAATATTAACTCTATGTACCCTATTTCTAATGAGCAACAGGAAACAATATGAAAACCAGTGTACCCTATTTCTAATGAGTAAAATCACGTTTCTTGCTTTAATAAATGTGTTTTCTGCTTCCAAAAAACAATTCTATTTACTGATGTATATAATATCAGCATCCCTTATATATTCAGTAAAAAAATATTTAGATGAACTAAATAACCAGTTCATGAATTAATATACACACACACCTAACCTGCATAAAATTTAATTTATAATTATTATTTACAACTTGAAAATCATTTCTCCATTGTCTTAACACACACATGAAATATATAATAGTAGATTAATTGAATGATGAATACTGAGAAAACTCGCCAGATGGCAAAAATCGAAAATCCAGGAGTAGATCTTTACCTAGTTTCCTTAGTCCTAAAACTCTACAAGAGAGTTGACTTGTATTTGTTAAAAACGATTTTCCCAAAATTAAGCAGGGAATAATAAACTGCAATTGTTAATTTGAAGAGATAGTTGTTATTCATTAAAATGGGAAATATTTGAGAAAGAGAAGCAAGAATGCGTGGTGACAATTTGTTGGGAACTTCAACTGATCAATATAATGAAACGCACAGTATGCTTTGCAAGGAAGAACTGAACGGAACCACAAAATAAACTAATATGCACATTTCTATGCTACAAGCACATATTTCATCAGCATACCAAAAGCCCGTACTGATGTATTTGAGATGCTAAACATATCGAGTGCAATCAGACAATGTTTAAAACTAGGGACTCACCAGAATCGTTCACGAACTGCCCACAATCAGCGAGCTTCAAAGAGCGTCCTCGGAATGCTAATGAACAGCACCGATTCAACCAAACATTTCAAAATAAAATCCAAACAATGAAAACAGAAATCTAATGCAAACAAGGTCACACGTAAACCCTAACCCATGAGAAAATCGAAGGAAAAAAGGTAGCTAAACCTTGAATTTCACATCGTTTTGCTTCCGTCACAGGGGCTAGATTGGAAGAACGAACAGCAGACGAACCACGAGTATCAGTGGCTGTAAGCAGACGAACAGGATTCTGACTTGATTGAGCTTGTTTTCTTGGATTTTTCGGATTCTTGGGATCTCGGTTTCGAAGGGTACGATTTGGGAGATTTGGTAAATATATAGGTTTTGGAACAAGGCTTTTCAGGGATTGGAGCGAGGTTTTGGAATGGGTTTAGGTTGGAACGTGTTGAAATCAGTGGAGTGAGGTGAAAGTGTCCAAGTAGAATAGCTAAACTATATGATATATTAAAGGTAATATACCTATAATAAATGGTTTTAATTATATATATTTTAATAAATATGATCTAAAATATTATTTAAAACACTTATAATTTAAAAAATGATGTCCGAAAGGTTAATGAAATCATCTACAATTAAAAAAATGTTGTTTAAATACTCATAATTTTAATGTTGGTTTAGGTATATTGATTAAAATAAATAAGCAACATTTCTTCTTAATATTTTGGAGTCAAAGACAAGTAAATTTTACTACTTTGGATAACATTTTTTATCCGTTAATATGTCAATGTCACTTAAAAGAAAAAATATTGTGGTATTTTCTTTACATTTTTTCAACATATTAATAAGACATAAATTTAATATCAATAAGATATTAAGGACATACGTAAATATTAATCGTATTGTTATTATAGAAAAATAAGTGTTTCATTAGAAAATATATATGAAAATGCTTTCTAAATTTACTTAAATGTTGTCTCCATAATTACAATGGCTGGGTTTTAATCTTTGAATTTATAATATATTAAAATTGGATTTTTAGATGGTCATTTATATTATAAGGATCATTACATTACTCTTTTTGTAGGTATTTTGATATATATTTTTTAAACTTTTACTTTAATGAAAGGATGTTAAAAGATAACACTCTAATTGATATTTTATTTAGTTGTTAGCAGTAAAATATGTTTTTAAGATATACAAATATTTTTTTATTATTTTAATAACCTAGTATATTAAATTTTATGTCATAAAAACAAGAGAAATTCTTATAAGATTTATATACTAAACTTGTCGAATTTGATGTCATAACAACATGAGAAAGTCTTATTAGATTTATATGCTAAACTTACAACCATGCAAAAGAGATACTCTAATTATTTTTGTTGATATTAATCACCTTTTAAATGACATATAATTACTTATAAAATACATTTTATTTCTTTTCAAGTCAGTTGCTTATAGAAGGAAATTTTTTTTTAAATTATTAAAATATTAGTTTAGTATCTTAAATTTTATGCTATATCAATATTGTACTGGTAGGCTAAAACCGAGAAGTTTAGGCCGAGAACAACATTAAGTAAACCAGGGAAAAAGGTTGAAACCGAGAGGTTTAAACCGAGAATGAAAAAGATATATGTTAAAGAATAAAATGAAATATAAATATTAATATAAAAATAAAACCCAATTAAGTTTAAAACCCACAGGAGGAGTGCATAAATAATAAAAAGGTGTAAAGAGAAAGTCCAACAGAAAAGGAGAAAAGCCCATTAAGAAAACCCTATAAATAGAGGTTCAGAGTAAGAAAAAAGGTAAGAGTGATTTTATCTGATGAACGTT
>Ga0123342_1002756_pt1 | contig 28918 bp, 22 predicted proteins | sample Turbeawhitnodule_FD_89960 | JGI IMG/M metagenome (GOLD analysis project Ga0123342, IMG submission 89960) | Root nodule microbial communities of legume samples collected from Mexico - Turtle bean Mexico white nodule | ecosystem: Host-associated > Plants > Roots > Nodule | place: Mexico: Nepantla... | reverse complement strand
TCATAGAAAAAAGGAAAACTGCAAATAAAAATTAGGAATATGTGAACTGTGAATCATTGAGGAAGAGAAACAGACTTGTGATATGTGAAGGATGAAGAAAAAACAGAACACAGAAATAAGAGAGAATAGATGTGTAAAATGTGAAGGAAGTGAAAAGAACAGAAAACACATGCACTTAAGTCAGCTGCAAGCCGTTAGGTGCAAATAGAGACTGAGCTCTGATGAGTGAGTAGAGACATAAGGAAGAACAGAGACCTGCTGGCAGTGGGTTAGGGACTGGAAGCATTGGGGTTGGGTGGAAACAGATGCTGGCTAGCAGACAGTTGGTCACTGGGTCAGACAACAAAATTCTAAACAAGTGCAGTCTTTTTGCGTGAATGACTGAGGAAAGAAGGGTTCAAACCCCTACAATAATTTTGAAGCTGAAAGTACATTATAAATTGTGAGACTATCCAAATGCAATTTAATTAGGAAACTCAAAAGTCGAGGGCAAAAAGTGACTGCAGTTTGAAGAACCTGAGTGAATCTGATCATGAGCTGCTGAAAACCTCCCCACCACAAACTGTTTTTCCTGCAAAGGCATTTTTTCAACATTGTTAGAGATAGGATGAAGGATATTCAATTCTTCATATACTACAATAAACTTTGTAAGTTATGCTTGGGTAGATTATTGTTTTGTCCTGATTGATGAAACTTCTAACTCACTCTAATATTACCAGACAATTTATTTTTCTTTTGACAGTCCATATACTTCTGAAGTTGCTTGCAGCATTTTTGTATATCTATACCTCCGGAGCTAATCCTATACAATCAAGGTTATCTAGATCATATATGTATTTTAGTATCATATCTTTGTTATTAGTTGATATCAAATCTTCTCTATTAATTGTATTGATTCATTTTTCTCACTTGAGATATATACAAAAGAATAGAAAATGAATTTGTGAGAATAATTTCCTTCTCTTAGGATCTCATATATATAATGGCATTGGAGATTTCAGATTCAATGAATAAGAGGGAAGAGAAAAGAATAAGAAAGGTCATATCTAGAAAATGGGTACAACACAAAGCACACATTACGAAGTAGTTAGATAGGCAAATTTGAATTACTATCACTTCTTTAAATTTTAATGACTTGGACAAATTGATTTTTGATTTCATTCAGAAAAGAAGTAAAGATAGATAATAATTCAAAATGGCCTGTCATTATACAAACCCAACTATGTGTGGAATACTTATCAATGAAAGTAACAAAATATCTAAAACCAAAAGACGAGACACGACTTGGCCCCAAATATCAGAATGGATGATAGAAAAAACAGAAATACATCTTGATTAAGGTTGTTTAGGAAAAGAAGATCTCACATGTTCTCCTAGTTGACATGACTGCATTTTAATGTTTGAAGTCTACTAAGTTTGAAGACCATTTTTTTTAAATTTTGACAAGTAGGGATGACCCAACAATCGTCTAAAAGTTTGGGAGATGGGGATGCAAAAACAAGACACAAATGAACTAGTTCCAAAATAGTAAGCCTCTAGATTCATGTCTTTCTCCAATTAGTCACCCCGTACTATGTTCCTGTATAACAAAAGAATTTACATCAAAGGTTATTGAAATTTTTAAAGACTTGGTTAATTGAATAAATAAATAAGATTGAAAGGACATTTTAGATTTAAGGAAGGAGAAAGCGAAACTTGACAACCCCCCTTAAAGGAAACTTTAGAACCATTGGCTAAGGTTTTGAAATGAGGAATTTTGGGAAAAGAAAGGGATGAGAACAAAAAGGTATTACCAAAAATGTGATCAGAAGCACCTGAGTCAAATGTCCATGGACTTTGACTTTCCACAAATTGTGAGATGATTGTGCCAAGCCGATTTCAATCTCAAATATTTTCGTATTCTTTACTAGAGAATTTGGGTTCAACAACTTCAAATTTATAGATATTGGCTGTCATATCTGGAAAGTCGTGCAAAGAGAAGCAATTCTCTTTCGATGTTACCCATTCTCTTATAGTGTGTGCATTGAGGATGTCCCTTACAACCATGTGCTCCTCTATTATTGCATTATGCTCTTCCACTTGTAGAAACCATGACAGAAGATTCCATAGGTGCCGTGTTGTCAAGCATTCCGTGGATGGGACTTCGTGATCGGTTAACAAGTTGATCTCTAACAACATGTTCAAAATTTAGATGCATGGCATGGAGGATCATAACCATATATGATTTGTCAAACCTTTTCTTATTCTCGTCTAATGACTCAACCTCCAATAACATATTCAATTCTTGAATAGTAGATTTAGCTTCACTCATAGAAGACAACATGTTGTGATTTGTTTGTTTGCGAGAGGCAAACTTATTGGCAGAGTCATAAAGGCGATGAGCATGGTAGTTGAATCGTGAATCGTATCGTGAATCGGAGAGCTTATATTTTGAATTGTGAATCGGAGAGCTTATATTTTGAATCGTGAATCGTTTCGTATCGTGAATCATAAGATTCATGAACATTTAAAAAATATAATATAAAACATGTAAACATGTAAAAATATAATTAATACTCACAACCATATTTAAAAAGAGTAGTTGTACTATATTAGGTTAATATTATAATGGTTGGATTGGGCTGGATTATATGATCCAACTCTTTGTTAGATGAAAAAAAATTATATTTGGGTTGGTGGCCCAAGGAGAGACAACATTAGGGTTGTCTAATGTTGTCTTTTGCACAAGTGCCTCTTCATTTTCCATGGACATGTTTCTGCTGCTGCAGTTGTCTCTTCATTTTCGCATGGTGCCCCTTGACAGTTGGGCTCCCATGCCTCATACGCTGCGGCTCCAATCGTGCCTCCCACTCCTCCTGCAGTTCGCTTCTTCATCATTCACTCTCGTTGTCGTTCTCCATGCGTCACTATGTTTGGGTCGTTGGAGGAGAAGAGGGAAATCTTAGTTGAAGGAGAAGCAAGTTCATGGTTAAGAAAAGTTAGGGTTTTAACAAACCCAAATACACTGCATGATTCAAGGCACGATACATAAGTGATTTTGCAATTCTGCGATTTTTTGAACGATTTGCTCTTGTATCTTGCGATACGGGAGCAAAAATGATTATTCCCACAATTCGTATCGCGGGAGAGCAGAATCGTATTGTTTCGTATGAATCATATCATGTATCACACGATACTTACTACCATGGCGATGAATATAATTTGAAATAATATTAATTTTTTTTCTAGATAGAGTTTCACGTTTTGAACGAGTACCCAATCATTTGGGTTCCACAAATTGCTATAGTAACGCACAAAGCTAACAATAGTTTTTGGCCAATGTTCAACTTGATTAGATGACACATTACTCCCGTCTTGTTCAAGGTGAATGTGGAAACCTTGGTCACGGAACCAAGGTGCAATTGACGTACGCCAAGAGGGAGTTAATTTTCCCATTTAGTTTTTTAGAAGTAATGGCAAAAGTTCCAGAGAATGAGATGACAAGTCCAAAAGATTTTTGTTGTAGGAGGAGATCAACAGAAAGAGACAACCAATAAGAAACAAATAGAGAATCATAGATTTGACCTTCAATCAAGCTGATTGAGCTTTAGCAATAAAATACACCATGTAATTGTTAAGTTGCTTGAGAGAGGCCAAATGATTAGTAGAATCATAGAGGCATTAGATGTTTGCAAAAATATTTTGGGCCTTTTTTTCGAAAGGAGTTACGGGTTTTGAATGACTAGAGAGCGCTTAAAATATTATAGGCTGTATTGATTGCTAAAGTAAAGAACAAAGCGGAAAACCATTCTTCTTCCCTTGTTGAACTTTGTCTACAGATGACGATCTTAAAAAAAAAAATCATCGAATGATGATTTCTTTGTCGAACTAAGACAGCCAGAGTGGGATTGACCCACTCTGATACCAACTTAAGTTAAATACAAAAAAATAGAGAATGACTTCAAAGGAGTAATTTCGCCATCTCAGGATCTCGTATTTATAATGACATTGGAGATTTCAAGTACAATGAATGAGAGGGAAGAAAAAAGAATAATATTTAGAAACCAGGTAGAATACTAAGCAAACAACATATTTTCATTAAATAACATTTAAGATGGCTTTTTTTAACATTCTAAATGAAAATAAAGCACCCATGTTGTCTAGAAACATGGTTTTGAGCTTAATCTTTTTCTATTGTCTAGATGTTAGCACTTTTAGTAGTCTTAACCACTTGGCTTATTATTTTTCATCAAATTTTTGATTTATTTGAAACAATGGGGAAAACTCCTTTTGCATAAATATAGATTTTGTAGAAACTTGAAACTCATCAAGTTAGTAGGTATTCCGGTCAAGTTGATCATCCATCTTCTAAAAATTAACTTCAAAGAAACAACTCAACAAGTGAAGATGTTCACCACCAAAACTCCTAAAATATAATAACCCAACAAACTACAACCATAGATGCTGAAGAACAACAAATCATACCATTTTGGCTCTTCCAACTTATTGAATGCAAGAGTGACTCTAGGCTAAAACTCCAAGTAAGTATTGTTAAGACTCCCAAAAGGCACCAAAAGAACCAAAATCATTCGAAGCTAGCCAAAATCACATCTTAAAACATGACATTACTAGGGTCCCGAGATTGTGGCATGCCTAGTTTTCCTTCTCTTATTGGCTGTGATATCCTTGTATTAAAAAGAGGACTTTAAGCCTAACTCAACCTCATAAAACTGACCTATAAGGTGAGGTTTGCATCCACTTATAAACTACGAAATGTCCTAATCTCTAGTCGATGTGGGATCTCCAACACCTCCCCTCCTTATACCAAGGCTACCAACTCATGTGTGAGACTATATATTATGGTTGATCCGATAACAATCTGATAGCGGGTGACCTGATAAGCTGAACAAACACTTGTTAGGATAGACTCGAAATGACCTGATACCATATTAAGAAGTGAACTTTAAGCCTAAATCAATCTTATAAAACCGGCTTATATGGTGAGGTTTGCACCTACTTATAAATTATGAAATGTCTTAATCTCTAGTCAATGTTGGATCTCCAACACCTTGATTTCTTGAAACACCACCCATGGCATTCTAAGGCCTAGCCCTATGCATCTCTTATAAATTTGCATCCAAGATCACCCACTAAAACAAGAAACACAAAGTTCATTAGGGATAAAGACAATTTTGGATGACTGGGAATGGAAGATTGACTAATTTTTCTTTTTATTAACTCGGACTTTTATATTCAAATTGATGACTATTGATTGCTGCATATCTGGCATTGTCATATTTGTATAAATTCTTCCTTTTTTGATGTTATCTTATAAATGTCTCAAATTTTCATCAAGGCAGCACTATACCAGACAGAGTTCCGGCCAGTTCCACTAGAAGAATATGTAAAAGTTGGCAACTCCATTTACAATAAAAATATGGAACTTTGTAGAACAATCTCAAAAGTGGCTGACCTTGGAGGTAAAGATCCAGATCATGTTGTTGAACTATGTAATGAGGTAGGTGGTCTAGAGTCTTAGCTGCAATGTCTATACCTTGTAATACTGAAAACTGTATAATTATGAATAACTAAATATTATTTTCAGGTTGTTCAAGAGGGACAATCAGTGTTAATATTTTGCTCTAGCCGGAAGGGTTGTGAATCAACTGCAAGGCACATTGCAAAGTTCCTTAAAAGATTTACTGTTGATGTTAATGATTGTGAGTTTGCTGATATTACTTCTGCTATTAACTCCTTGAGAAAGTGCCCTGCTGGGTTGGACCCCATATTGGAGGAAACTTTTCCTTCTGGTGTTGCATTTCATCATGCCGGCCTTACGGTAAGTTTCCAATTTTTTTTGCTTCATGGCTTCCACCAACACTTTATTACTGTTGGAGATCCCACATTAACTAGGAATAAATCTAAATTATAATATATAAGTGGAGTGCAAACCTCATCTTATGAGTCTATTTTGAGGTTGAGTTAGACTTAAATTCGATTACTTAATAATAACATATCCTCTTGTTGGTTCTACTCTATATAGATGATGAAAATGTTGTCTATATAACCTGTTACTTTTTTCTGTTTCACAGGTTGAGGAAAGAGAGATTGTTGAAACCTGTTATCGGAAGGGTCTTTTACGTGTTTTAACTGCCACATCAACCTTAGCAGCTGGGGTAAATTTGCCGGCGAGGAGAGTCATTTTTCGCCAACCTAGAATTGGTTGTGATTTTCTAGATGGGACGAGGTACAAACAGATGGCTGGTCGTGCTGGTCGAACTGGAATTGATACAAAAGGAGAAAGTGTATGTTTTTTTTTATTATGCTTTCAAACTGTTACATGGTGATGTGAATGTGGTATTTTCATGATGTTAAGCTGATGGATTTGGGGTGTTCCTAAGCATAAACATATATATGCTACACTTTCTTTTTGTCATTTTTTGTTTTGAATTTTCTCTTTGTTGCACTCAACATATGTTTCTTTTTTCTCTTTCCCTTTACTGTGGAAAATATGATGTATATTTTTCTGATTTGGAAAAAATACAATAGAGGTATAAGTAGAATATAAAAGAATAAACCTGTACACTAATCCATCCTGAAAATCGCGTGAAATAATTGTCCCTATAAATGCTTAGCCTAATTATGGAAATAAAACTGATCTTATTAACATTAAATCCTATTATGGGCTGCACAAATCAGAATTGGATGATTTTGATTAATATGTGCTGATCCTCCAACAGATTCTGATTGATATGCAGTGATCTCCTACACTAACTTTTCTTTTTTACATTGATGTCATACTTTATTGGGGTGGACTCTAATTATGTAGTTCTGAGTTGATTTACTTTTTTATTCGTACAGATACTTATCTGTAAACCAGCAGAAGTAAAAAAAGTTACAGGACTTCTTAATGAAAGCTGTCCTCCTTTACATTCTTGTTTGTCAGAAGACATGAATGGAATGGCGCATGCAATCTTAGAAGTAGTGGCTGGAGGAATTGTTCAAACTGCTAGCGATATTAACCGGTATGTTAGATGTACTCTTTTGAATTCTACAAAATCATTTCAAGATGTGGTAAAATCTGCACAAGAATCCCTTCGATGGTTGTGCCAAAGAAAATTTCTTGAATGGAATGAAGACACTAAACTGTATAATACCACACCTCTTGGACGAGCATCTTTTGGAAGCTCTCTTTGTCCAGAAGAATCGCTTGTAAGTGTTTGTCTACTTTTATTTAATTTTCTACTTTTATTTAGTTTCATTTCTTTTTTCCCCCTTGATCCATTTTGGGTTTATTACAGTCAAACTTTTCTTGTTTCTTTTGTGTTAGAATATATTAGGCATGTGAATTTGATGATTGGATACATGACATGTTAATTCTTTGTGCATAATACGTTAGAGACCCAAAATGTAGAAGACAAATAAATAGGGAAAATGAGAGAATATATGTATTATTTCCAAAATGAAACAAAACACATAGCAAGCACTTCCAGAGAGGTTAGCACCTCCTGGCCATAATAGAATTTCACAGTATCTTGTATCCTTGCTCCTCACTCACCTCCCTTTATATTATTCCACTACCATCACTCATTAACTAATTCTTTTGCACCCTTTGCCACCCCAACCTCTCTCTTCATGATGGGGAAAAACAACACAATACCAATACGTAGTACACTTTAATAGTTAATGCAGAAGAAATAAATCTCACTAACTTGCAAGAATCTATGAGGAACAACAACAAATGATTAGCAATAGCAAATTGCCAAAATCACAAAGATACCAAGATTTTAACATGGAAAACCCCTCAAAGCAAGGGTAAAAACTATGGGTCGTCCAAACCAAAGAAATAACTCCACTATGATCAATAAAGGCTACAAAGGAGTCTCAATCAAGTGCACAAAACAATGCTAACACCCAGCCAAACAACAAAGCAATAAAGCTTACAAATAGAGAACAAGGAAGATGAAAACCCCCCTAATACATAGCTACTGAGCGAACTGAATATCTCCCTACTCAGACCTTGTATCAACGATCCAACCGTTTAAAATAACAAATCAGGTGTTCTGAACCAGTTGTCAAATTTTCAGCTTGATCAAACGGTGAATGAATATGCAATACTAGTTTTACTGTTGCAGTTATGTGAGAAATCGAGAATCACTTTCTATCTTCATCTCTCTCAAAATGCTGTTGTTCTTATTGACTTGAGACCTTTCCTCTTACTCTCTTTCTAACTTTAGACTCCTTTCCACTTAGTTAAGTGAGACATCAAGTGGGCCTCAATTTGCGCCTTTTCTCCACATGGGTAGGATGCCCAATACCCAACAAATCTCTCCCTCACAATTGTTTGGAGATAACTGCCAAACCGGAAATCTCACATTAAACTTCAAACTTTCCTCTTGGCGATGCTTTAGTCATCATATCAACACCATTATCATCAATTCGAATTTTAACTAACTCCAGCAGTTTAGCATCCAAAGCATCACATGTTTATGAGAGATGCAACCTATAAGCAAGGAAATATTGCAAGAATATCTCATATAAAGGTTAACTTGACTTTGCGTTGCAGGTTGAGTTTCATAGCAATTGATTCCTTTAAAGAGATATATGAACATTGTTGGAATCGTATATTTCCATATTTATATAATTGTGTTGGACTTTGTTTGTGGTGATAATTGTTAATTCATATAAATTAGCTCTAACCATATATGTTTTATTTTATGCATAACATTGATTTTTGATTTCGTCTTGATTACACATCTTGATATTAGATTATATTTAAAGTATATTTGGATTGACTTGTATATGGATGAAACAATTGGAAGGTTATGATTTCACAACCCCATCTTAACTACCTTGCTAAGTTCATCATTCACAACCAACCTATTGAATATATATCACCCTTGCCAATAGCACCATAGTGCTCCAACAAATCACTTTTGACTTGCTCCCATGTCAAACACTCATGTTAATAAATACTAGATTTAAAGAAAAGAACGATACCCCTCCATGCAAACTTGGGTGAGGTTCACCTTCACCTCTTATGGGGTACCTTGGACTTGAAAATGCAACTTTGCTCTGACAATCCATCTTGTAGATCCTTCATTGTTGAAAATAACAACTCACATGTCTTTTACTTATTGAGGAAATTTTGATGGTGGGTCTTCACTTATTTGTGACATCTCTTGGTTAGCGGATTCTTCTAAGTTTGAAATCCCATTGGTGTTTGAGAACATCTCCATAAGATTTGCATGGTTCTCATTAGACCAAAGTTGCATAGTTGCAGAGTCGTCTTGTGTCCAACAACTTTCTTTTCCAAGGCTACAACCTTACCTCCATCTTCTTTGGTGGCGTATGTTGACACTACTCGTTTTGATCTTGTATTCAGTAGGTTAGACCAAATGTTAGAGACCCAAAAAGTAGAAGACAAAGAAACAAGCAAATTGAGAGAACATGTGTATGATTTCTAGAATGACAAAAAATACGAGAGGATGATTTTTCCTATATCTTCAGAGCATGCTCCTCCTTAGTTCTCCCCTCCCCCCTCTTATATTTCCAGTACTTCTCTCACTTTTTAAGTAATTCTGTTACACTGTTACACAATTCTCTTCAATCCCTTGTTTCTCCTATTGGAAGCTTTCCAAATCTTGTGCCTACTTTCAAAGTCTAAGCCCATATTCTCCAATCCTAACATAATAGTTCCTTGTAAGTTGTTTTTTTATTATATAATCATTTCCTTGTAAATACTAGGTTAAACTTAAAACTTGTATACACATGTGTTCTTGTGCAATTATCATCAATTCATTTTTGTCATTTTTAGGTTGATATTTGCATTGAAGTCCTTGTTAAATTTTGTGTTTGATTTGATTTCTTGTGAAGATGATGGTAGGATTATGTCCTTGTAAGCACTTGGTTAGAACCAATATATATACTTGTGTGTAATTTCTTTTGTACCATTATCCTAAAAGGATAATATTCAGTTTTTCTATATAATTTTGTCCATTGGTAACTTTAAAATATGGTAGGTAATTTGAGGTAGTATAGTCATGTTATTGGCATCAACTCATGCTTTCTTGATTTCTTAGATTGTGTTAGCTGATCTTTCAAGGGCAAGGGAAGGATTTGTCCTTGCATCTGACTTACATTTAGTATACTTGGTGACACCAATCAATGTTGATGTTGAGCCAAATTGGGAATTGTTCTATGAGCATTTTGTGAGATTGTCTCCTCTTGACCAGGTTGGTCTTCATTAAGCAGAATTCCATTTCTCTATTTTGGCAAAAGATGTTACTAGACTTGCTTGGAGTTCATTAGATGTTTACTATCACCTATCATCATCGGATGCATACGTAAGTCTTATTAATTTTGATATGCATGCAGTCAGTTGGCAATAGAGTAGGAGTGACAGAACCATTTTTGATGCATAAGGCGCATGGCGCACCACTACGTGCTTCAAGCAAGTCAAGACATAATACAAGATCACTGCACAATCAACAAAGAAGCCACAACTATGATGATCAAACACTTCGTGTTTGTAGAAGATTCTATGTTGCACTCATTTTGTCACTTCTAGTTCAGGTGCTTTTTTCTCTATTTTGTGGACTCAAATATTTCTATTCTTACAACTATTTTTATATGGCAGAGGAAATTCTAGCATGGTTTTTCCCTTGAAAACCTAAGCATTCCACTCCAAATGCAATCTCTAACCACAATAATGAGTAGAGTTGTCAAAATTGGCTTCATTCAATGTACTTGGCTGGCGGGGCTCTAAAATTTGAGGCCTGAAAAAATTGGACTAATTTGACTCATCCTAATGGGTCTTCCTAGACCATTGCAATGTTGGCCTAATATTATTATTTTTCTTTTGAATGCGATCTAAATTTAGAATGGCGTCATTGATATTGGATAGTAGAAAATATTAGAGACTCTAGAAATCCTTTATGGAAATATATTGGAAGCCATAATGGGTTAGGGTAGAAGTATCATGGACAAAAAAACACAATATATACATATAGTTATTTAAAAAAATGCAAAAATATAATTGTAATGAAATAATGATGAAAGGTAACTGTAATAAATAAGAATTGCAAGTCTCTAAATTCAAATTAAAATAAAAAAAATCAAAATACCACAAATTTCAAGTTCAAGACTTAAAAATAATATTACAAAATAATATAAATGTCCTAAATTTGTAATTATCTATCTCTTGAATCCCAACTTTTTATCTTCAGTGCCAATTTTGTTTATTGGAAAGTAGGTGATAGATTTTTTTAGAAAATTAAGAAAATAATTATTGAGTGGAAAAGAAAAATAAAAAATCTAGGGAGTTGAGTGATGTTGAATTAAAGGAAATTGAAAGAAAGAAACAACAACGATCTCTAACATTTGCTGCAGCAAATCCAAAGATATCTTTGTAGATTCTTGTGGTTCTGTGAATGTCTACTTCTAGGACTCCATGTGGGTTTCCAGTTCCTTTGTGGTCACCATCATACCTCAGACGACCCTAGGAAACTGATACCAATTGCAACAGCTAACATTCACTTAGAAATTATAGAGGATAGTGGGCTATGAAAATGATTATTGATTACCCCCAAAACTCTGTACAAAAGATTCTATGTATAATTCTGATTTCCACAGCTATAACTATTTTTACACCAGAATTAGACTGCTTATTTTATAAGCAACTAATAGTAGAATGAAGTCTATTTTTAATTCTGTTCACTACCTGTTATTACAACAACAATGTAAGCTGGTGGCTGAGTGGATGAAGTTTGGTAGAATGCCTAGGTTAAAGATCTGTTCTAATTGTTTGGTTTGGGTCGAGTTGTATGGCCCAACCCCTTTCTTTAAGAAAAAAAGCACGTGGGATAACTATTATATTAACCCACTTGGAAAATGAAAAGAGAAGAGAAGAGAAGATTAGGGTATTTAGTAACTTGGGTCGGGTTGGGCCATGTTGCGACTTACACCATGGTTGCTCTGAGCTGTCATGCTATGGCAGCCAGGAGAAAGTTTGCTACCGAAATCTGCCATGATTTTTTTATAACATTGATTAAAAATTTGGATAGGCTGAGATGGGCCAACAAGTATGTAGGCCATAAGGAATTCGGGTTCGCCCACCCTACCACATTTTTCACGCACTAGCTTACAATAATGGTTGAACAGACCATTTTTTACACTTTTAACAAAATGTGTACATTGGACTACCACAACATGTCTCATACTACTACAATTGCTAGGGCCTCTAGTCTATCAACAATGAAGGAAACATGTTTAAAGTTCTTAGACTTTAGGTTTGGATCTAATTCAATCTTGCAAAACTAGGTTGCAAGATAAGGTTTTGTTAGGATATAAGGAGATAGTTAGAACATTAATGGGTTAGTTTGATATAAATAGGGGAAGAAGGATAGGAGGGATTCAAATTTGTTTGTGTAAATTGAGCATTGGATATTTAGTCTGAGAAAGGAGGAATCCTTTGGGAAGGGGCAACCCTTAGAGGAGAGTATTCTCTCCTATGCAATTTTCTTTTCATCCTATTCATTAATGTCATTCTTTCTTTTCAATTCTTGGTTCGTAATAGGTTTGCACCCAATTTTTTTAAGCCATGTCACTTATTGATGTGAAACCTAACCACCACCCATGATATTGCAGTTAAGATAACCACCAAGGGTGACTGCACGTAAGACAACCTTCCAACAATCTCCCTCAAGCCCATGACATATGCAGGTGACCCAACAAGTGATCTAGGATATACTTTGATACCATCTAAGAATTTGGTTTGGACATAACTTACATAATTTGTTTGTAAGATGAGGTTTGCACCCCACTTACATGTATTCCATTGTAGCCACATTACCAGGTGATGTGTACCTAAATAACCACCCTTGATTTTGTAATCAAGGCAAACCCAATTTAACGTGACTTTTCACCAATAGTTTTCATCATTAACATGTTAAAAGTCTCTACAAAGCTCATATCCATTGGAAAAAGGGATATTTTTTTTTCAAGCTATCACATGAAAGATATCATAAAACATAAAAAAGATACAAACAAACATAGGGGACTAGGCCAAAACCTATGCTGAAAAATCAAGAAACTCCCAAAAACTAAAAAAGTGAAACATGGGGAGTTTAGATCTGTTATGGAAGAAGTTTAAAGAAATGGATAAAATATTTATTCTCCTATTATTATATTTATTAAGAGTGATATTAATTTTTTCTTAACATTGATGAAAAAGTAAGATCATTTGAAACATTGAATTGTATCGGTGATACTTAATTACATAGATTCATTCATGTATCATAACATAAGATTCATTTGATATTTGAATTGGTAGAGAGCAAAATGTATCAAATCTTAAGATTTGAATCAGAAGATTTTGATAACTATGTCTGTTATGACATAACGAAGGAGAAATTAGTTAAGATAGTTAGAATACTGCTGAGTTAGTTACTTGAGGTGTTAGAGAAAAATAGAGGGAGAGGAGAGAAAAGGATGTTGATTATCCCTGGAATTTCATTAGAGCTTATTTTATTTCTTGTGTAAATGTGATGTTTTGAAGGAAACTCCTGTGGGTGAAGTTTGTGAAGCATTCAAAGTTGCTAGGGGAATGGTTCAATCCTTGCAAGAGAATGCTGGTAGGTTTGCATCTATGGTTGCTGTGTTTTGTGAAAGACTTGGATGGCAAGATCTTGAAGGCTTAGTTGCTAAGTTTCAAAATCGCGTATCGTTTGGAGTTAGAGCAGAGATTGTAGAACTTACCACCATTCCCTATGTGAAAGTAAGCACTAAGCACACTCAAGTTCTGTGATTGCTTGACATGCTCCTTGGTATAATTTTATTTGCTTGTACTAGTAATCTTATGCCCTGTTTCTTTCATTCAATTTGCAGGGTTCCCGAGCCAGATCACTCTATAAAGCAGGTTTACGTACACCTCTTGCAATTGCTGAAGCATCCATTCCCGAGATAGTAAAAGCACTTTTTGAGTCTTCATCGTGGGCCACAGAAGGTGATCTGTGGATTAAGTTTTCTAAATTCTGTTATGTTGGTTTAAGTTTAATATTTTCATATAGGTTGAGATAGTATTGATTATTCTTAGTAACTATATATGGTAAACTGTAAATATGGAACCAAATTAACTAAATTAACATTTTTTCATAGAGAAAAGCCCATTATCAATGTACTGTGCTTTTAATTTATCCAAGTTAATCTTTTTTATGTACATTTTGCTTAATTCATTAAATTGATTTTCTTAACTTGGGAGTGTGTGTGTGAAGCTGCCTTACATTTTCCTTGTTTTATGAGTTGATTTTGTTTCATTGAAAGGTTCTGGCCAAAGGAACTTACAATTTGGGTTAGCAAAAAAGATAAAGAATGGTGCTCGCAAGATTGTTCTTGATCAAGCTGAGGAGGCTAGTAATGCTGCTTTCTCAACCTTTAAGTCTCTTGGGTTTAGTGTCCCACCGTTTGCTCCTCGCCTATTATCTTCTGCTACTCATGATTCTATCCGGCAAGAAGCTGGAAGTACTATCGGAAGTGACACAACTGACACTAGTTGTAATTTTGTTGATGCAAATCACATTGATAATTCTAATAAATTTACTTCTGACAAAGAAAAAGAAGACTTAATTAAATTATCTGTTAATGGTGCTCTGGCTTCTGTGGAAGGAAAATTAAGCAGCAGTATGCTATGTAGCTTGTCCACTTTTCCAGTTGCAGGATCGATAATGGATAAGCAGAATGGGACTTTTGACCTTGCTAAAAATTCAGACATGTCCAACTTTTCTGCTCCATTTCAGAAACCAAAAGATAAATCTCGTGTACATGATGGGCCCCATGCTCATTGTACAGAGGAACAACATAAGAATGGAAATTTGACCAGTGGTAATTGTGATTGGTCAAGCAAGAAAGGACCCATTAATGCAGTTAGTGGTCCAGGTGGGCTTGATGCGTTTTTGGAAATATGGGACACTTTGCCAGAGTTCTACTTTGATATCCATCACATCAAACGATTGGAATTGCACTCTGCTGCCCCCTTTGAAATACATGGCATAGCCGTTTGTTGGGAAAACTCTCCTGTGTATTACATTAATCTTCCCAGAGATATTCTGTTTTCTGACAAAGGAAAAGATGACTGTTTATCTGTGAGTGCATGCAGCCATAAACAGAAAGTTTCATCTTTTAACTCTAACCAAGATTTGGAGATTGCTAGGATTAGGTGGGGTAGAATTAGTAAAATAATAGGGAAAAGAAATGTCAGAAAGTTCACCTGGAATTTGAAAATTCAGATTCAGGTGCTGAAAAGGCCCGCATTTCCGGTTCAAAAATTCAGATGTTTGGACACACCTGGAAAAATTGTGGACCTTGATGTTATAGACAATTCTTATGTGTTGTTTCCCCCTATTCATGTTCAGGATGCAATTGATCTATGTATTGTGGCTTGGATTCTTTGGCCTGATGAAGAGAGTAGCTCTACTCCAGACCTGGATAAGGTAATGTAAATGCTTGTACTGCTTCCATGAATGTGCAGACTTGTTCCTTTATTTGGCATCAATTTTTGGTGATTTGACAGTGTATCTTACGAGTGTCAACAATTGTGGTTGACAATATAGGAGTTGAAGAAGAGGTTATCCTCTGACGAAGCTGCAGTTGCCAATCAGAGTGGTAGGTGGAGGAATCAGATGCGAAGGGCTGCTCATAATGGTTGCTGTCGTCGAGTTGCTCAAACACGAGCATTATGTTCCGCTCTTTGGAAATTACTTGTTTCTGAGGATCTTGCTGAAGTGCTTATGGGAATAGAAGTCCCGCTGGTAAGTATTTATGAAGCTTTGGTATACTTGGAAGCGTGTCTGATGAGTATTTTACACCAATTTTTCTTTAAATGCAATTTTTATGTCTTATATTGTACAGGCAATATACCTATAAAAATAAAATGATAATCCAATATTGAACAATTTCTGGATTTATGTAGAATGCTCTTATCAATATGTGTGATGGATACATCTTAATTAATCATTCACTTAACACAGCATGGTTGTTGGATTTTATTTTTGTTGAAGATTCCATATAGACTAGAGATATGACCAAATTATACTATGTAAGTGGGTGCAAACCTCATCTTAAAAGTCGGTTTTGTAAGGTTGAGTTAGTTCTAAAACTCACTTTCTAATATGTTCATAAGAGTCTATCCTAGCATGGGTTGTTTGGTCTATTATGTCATTCATTATCGAGTCATAATTGGACCAACCACAAAAATCTTGTCCCAAACTTGAGATGTTTAGTCCTCAATGTGAGGGGATGAGATAGAGACCCCACATCAATTAGAGATATAACCAAATTATAGTATATAAGTAGGTGTAAACCTCATTTTACATGCATGTTTTGTGAGGTTGAGTTAGGCATGAAGTTCATTTTCTAAGAGTTTTCATGATTTCTAACACTTGCAAATTGTTTAAAAAATTAGAAAGATTTAAATATAAAACCATTTATAAGCCTTCACCTCACTTGTTATTTTTTATTTGTGAGGTCGTTGATGATGTTTGTATTGGCCTTAATGATGACATGGCCTAGGGTTTGATTCATGCTATCTCTATGCCACCAAATAAAAGTTGGGTTTCAGCTCAATGTAGCTTAAGCTTTGCATAATCTATAATTAACTTAAGAATAATACATACAATTGAAAGAAGATTGAATATATTTCTGAATGTTTTTACAAATATGATTATAGTCTAAATTTATAAACTTTTTACAACTAATTAAGAAAAGAATGGGTAATTAAAGCTAAACAAATAAAATAAAATCACCAAAATATATTAAATCTGTCCTAATAAATAAAAAACAGGATCTGCACTAATTATGGAATAATTATCTCCTAATTATGCAACATACTAATTTAGAGTGTGTATTTCCCTCTCTTAGGATCTCATATTTATAACAATTTTAGACACATAAGATACAATATGAGAGGGAAGAGAAGAGAATATGAAAAGATTGATCTAGGAATTGGGTGTAGCACAAAGCATACAACACCTTTACAATAAACTCTACGATTATTTAAGCTAACAAATTGAAATCAATAGGCTTTGGCATGAGGGAGCATATTAGATATAAAATTGTGTAGAAGTCACCTTATAGCTTGAGTTTTTGTGGAATTTCGTTCTTTACACATTTTATTTATATTGGATATTGATATCTTTATGCTGAAGTTCACCTTTAGTGAAGAATGTAAATATTGAACTATGTTTTTAACTTTATATATTTTGTGTCATGGCATAAAAAGGATTAGGTTAAGTTTGTAAACTTTTACACTTACCACTTAGAGATTCATTGTAGTAGGTGTTTTGTTGATCTTTACTGCTAATCTATAAATTCGTTATTGCAAGGAAACATCAATAAATGTGTGAGCTTTTATTGGTAAAGTGTGTTATTTGTGAATTTTAAGACATTAGAGCACAAAATAAGTTTGGATTAATATTGTAGGCATGATAAGAACTTTTCGAAGAAGTCATTTGATCTCTCTCTCCACATATAAATATATATGTTGTAGTTTTAATTCTAATTTAAGTCCGTGCTACAAATATGAAGCAAGAAGGATGAGAAACTGATCAGTTTAGGATAAGGAATCAAGAAAAAAGGAGGAAGATTTTTATTAGCTGTGCTGAGTTACCTTTTTGTTTACTTTATGACTTATATGCACATTAATTTAAATGGGTATATTAGAACCAAAATATATTGAACCAATTCAACCCCTGTAGCTAGCTCACAGGAGAGAAGTGCTAAAGTTGATAACTCATACTTTGCCTTTATACCTAAGTTGATGTGTGATCTTAACATGTCAATGGCTGAATATGTTAGGTGAATGTTCTTGCTGACATGGAACTTTGGGGAATTGGTGTTGATTTGGAGAGATGCATCCAGGCTCGTAAATTGTTGGTTAACAGGCTAAAGCATCTTGAGAAGGAAGCTTATAAACTGGCTGGGATAACATTCTCACTAAATATGCCAGCAGATATAGCAAAAGTGCTGTTTGAACACTTGAAGCTGCCCATACCAAATGTGAAAAATAAGGGAAAACAACATCCGAGTACTGGCAAACACTGTTTGGATGCGCTGAGGTACTGAGAACTTTCTGTTTCCCATATGTTTGTTGTTGTGGTTGTTCTGTTTATAGTGACTTCAGAGTATAAATACAAGAATAATAGCAATTTGCCACTCGTAGGTTTTCAAACCTGCAGATTCGTATTGCACTTAGATCTCCATTGTCTTTGATTTTTATCTTCTACAAAAGGATTTGTGGATGGAGGGGGTTTATTAGTACCGGCCTTATCCCAATAGATGGGTGGCTTACATGATCAGTTGGTACAATTAGGCTCTATCAAAAGCCATATTTTTTGTAAAAAGGGGGCTTACATTTTTTGATATATTGAAGTGTTTTGTTTTTATAATTAAAGTTTAAAATAAGCTCAGTTTAGTTTGATTATTTGACGTGGTGCAGTAGACAACATAATTAACGCATGGCTTGAGAGAGTTTAGTGTAATTAACTTCAGATTGAATGAAACTATCTTCTTCACAAGACCTGTCCATCTCATTACAACTTGATAGAGACACAACTGAAGTAGAAAGATGAAGCCATAAAAAGGATAAAAAGAAAGTATAATTGATGCTTTGAGATGGACCATATGACTGACCTTTCCCAGTTTGTTTTGTTTGCCATCTGTGGTTTTGCTTTAATTTGGATTGTGAAACATAAAGTTTTAAATAGAGATACACATTGTATGTTTATGAATTTTGAGATAAGACTACCTTTGGTCAATGACCATTTCATATCAGCAAATATCTTAGAATCATCTCTTAATAATTGTGCACTCTTGTGGATATGAGTGACACAAGAAACTATATTGCCGGTTATAATTACAGAGATAAGGAACTGATCTTATATAATCAAGAATATTGCTATGATAATAGAAATAAGGAATTGATCCTATATAATTAAGAATATCTAGATTATATATCTATTATATATCAAGAAGGTGCTTAGTAATGACTTCTTTGACATTGTCAAAACCCTATGAGTTATCTTGCAGTTAATATTTCCTTTTACAATTTTAATTACATTCCATAAATAGACTGTCAATATATTTTATATTTATTGTATAAGGATCATTGATTCTAAATTGTGGGAATAGATTATATCCATTATAAATCAGGATCTTTAGTTATTAAGTCTTCGTATTTTTTTTTAAGAGCAATTGCTCCTCTATGAATAATATCATAAACGGTTCTTTTGACATGGTATTAGCACTTTAAAATCTATTGATTTTATAATCTCTTGTATGTTTAAGAGCAATTCCATTTTGTTGAGGGGTGTTCACACAGGTTAATTCATGAATAACTCCATTTTCCTTAAGTAACTTGGAAAGGTTTTGGTTCACATATTCTCTTCCATTATAAGAATACAATCTTTTAATCGGGCTTCCAAATTGTGTTTGAACCATTCGGTAAAAATTGACAAATAAGTGAAAAACTTCAAACTTATTTGTCATAAGGAATATCCAGGTAACCCGAGTACAATCATCAATAAATGAAACAAACCATTTTGCACAAGAGATATTAGGAATAGGTGAAGGTCTCTATACATCTGAATGAATAAAATCAAAAGGTTTAGAACTTCTATTACTATTGGGAAAAAAAGTTGTCTGATGGTGTTAAGCAAACTGGCAAAATGAAAAGACTCAACAAACACTTTTGTAAATGAAACATGAAATAAGGACTTTAGGGTACTAAATAGAGGATGACCAAGATGTTTGTGTTGAAGCCATATTTGAGAGGATGACCGATTTATGGCCTTGCTGAAGATTAGAAGTGTGTGCCTGTAGTCTAGCACACTTTTTATTTTCTTCTTGCTGTAAGTAATATAACCACCCTGTTCTTTAGCAATTCCAATAGTCTTCTCCGTGGCAAGATCCTGAAACACACAATGAGAATGGAAAAATACCACTGTACAATTTAAATCTTGGGTAACCTTTTGAAGAGACAAGAGGTCATGATGTTGGCATAAAGGCTTTTTCATTCTTGATAAGAGTGAATGAAATCCTGAAACAAAGGAAAATGTGATAACTCAAGGACCTCAACTTCTTGAATACACTCTCTTTGAAGTTGAGAACTAGGAAAGAAAGACTTCATTTCATGAAAGGTAACATCCTTGGAGATAGCCTTTACGACTTTGATGGAGATATCTTTGTATGAAGACACATTTGATGACCTGAGGATCTAACTTACCCTGATAAGGACTATGAACATGGACAAAAACAAGACAACCAAAGACACGACTCTGAAGACTAGCCATAATGGGAATAGAAGGATAGAATGTGGTCATAAGTTGAATAAGACTAACGCCCTCTAGAAATCGAGAGGGTAATCTATTGATCAATTAAGTGGCTCTCAAGACTACTTCTTTCCAGTAAGATCTAGGAACAGACGTTTGAAAGAGTAAAAACTCTAGTAACCTTAAGGAACCTGAAAAGGTTTTGGTTCACATATTCTCTTCTATTATCATAACACAATCTCTTAATTGGGCTTCCAAATTGTATTTGAACCATTCGGTAAAAATTGGCAAACAAGTGAAAAACTTCAGACTTATTTGTCATGAGGAATAGGTGAAACTTCAGGTAACCCGAGTACAATTATCAATAAATGAAACAAACCATTTTGCACTCGAGATATTAGGAATAGGTGAAGGTCCCCATAGATCTGAATGAATAAGATAAAAAATTTTAGAACTTCTATTATTCTAGGGAAGAAAGGTTGTCCGATGGTGTTTAGCAAACGAACAAACATAACAATGAAAAGACTCAACAAAAAGTTTTGTAAATAAATCAGGAAATAAAGAATTTAGGGTACTAAATGGAGGATGACCAAGACATGTATGTTGAAACCATATATGAGAGGATGACCAAGATTCAGGGCCTGACTGAAGATTAAAAGTGGCTTGCATGTAAGTAGTATAACTCGCTCTACTCTTTAGCAACTCCAATCTTCTTCCCCGTGGCAAGATCTTGGAAAACACAATGGGAATGAAAAAATAACACTGCACAATTTAAATCTTGGGTATTGTGTACTGTGTTCTTATTGGAGGTAATTTGATATCATGGAAAAGTAAGAAACAAAATGTGGCAAGGTCAAGTGTAGAGGCAAACATATGTGGCTAAAACAACTCCTTGAAGAACTTAAATTTGAAGAAAGTTCTCAAATGCATCTTCTATGTGCAACTAGGTAGTATTACATATTACCTTTGATCTTGTCTTTCATGAGGGAACCAAACATATTGAGGTGAATTCTCATTCCATAAAAGCAAAATTGGAGTCTGGGGATATCATTAGTAGATATGTTAACTCTAATCAACAGTTGGCTGATGTATTCATCAACTCTCATATGACCGATGATCAATTATATCTTCAACAATCTTGGCACATATGTCCTATATGCTCCAGTTTGAGGGAGAATGTTATAATTCTAGAAAATAAAATAAGGCGGTGTTCTTATATAGTCAAGAATATTTAAATTATATATGTATTACTAGGAACATTTTTATTTATTCCTGTATCATCTTTGTTAGAAGCTAACAAATCTCTTCTATTTACTGTATTGATTCCTTTTTCTGAATATAAATAAAGCACTCATGCTGCATCGGAAACATCTTTTTTCAGTTCAGTGTTTCTCTCTTCCTTAGAATTTAACACATGCTTTATAAACATCCCATTGTTCCAGTCATCTAGAAAATTTGATTTTTTTTCAGGCATGAACATCCCATTGTTCCAGTCATTAAAGAACATCGAACAATGGCAAAACTGTTGAACTCTACGTTAGGATCAATTTGTTCTTTGGCTAGGCTATCTGTAAGCACACAAAAGTATACACTACATGGTCATTGGCACCAAACATCTACGGCAACTGGTCGCCTTTCAATGGAGGAACCTAATCTTCAGGTTTGGGTTCTTTTTTTAACATGTCTTCTGCCTTTTCCTCCAGTTAACTGCTATATATAATGTTAGAAATGCATAATATAGAGATTCATGTGTCTTCACCTAATAGCTTAAACATTTGGGATTATTGGATCATGAGTTATTGCATGGTATGAAAGCCTCTATTTGACAAAGTAGTCTACACTTTGATGCTTGTTGCTTTGATTTTTCTAATAAAGAAAAAGTTATTTCAACACTAGGTAAGTCGGTTTGTGGTTTATGCATTGTCCACGCTTTAATCCCAAAGAGCTCTTGAATGAGGGGGCATTCTAGAAATGTAATACAAATTATTTGTTTGTCTGCACCAGATAGCTTAAGCTTTTGAAAGTTGGTTCAATCAATTTATTGTTATATACTGTCTTGTTGAGTGCTGCAGTGTGTTGAACATATGGTACACTTCAAAATGAAAGAGAAGGAAAATGAAGGTGATGCTGATGAAAATCATTGTAGAATTAATGTTCGTGATTTTTTTGTTCCCACTCAGGTGATTGGCTTTTAATTTTATTGTTTCGTCTGTACTTGTGTGTTTCTTATTGTAGAACAGTTTTTACAATCTCGGACTAAGAAAAGTATTGGTGAATATCTTTAAATAGAATTTTATTGTTGTTTATTGCTTGATACCTACTGAGATTCTAGTCACATTTAAAGCAGAACAAAACAAACACTCTCTGTTGCTTTATCGCTGGCCATGGTTTTACAAGACACTAGCCTGATTAAAATTTGTCCTTATACCCTAGATAATTGATACCATAATTGATAATTATTTTCTTTTCCTCCCTTACAACAATACGCTATCCCTGAGACAGAGTATTCACTGCCCCAAAACTGCAAGTAACTTCTCACTCCTCATTACTCAACTTATATATACCTCTACTGCATAAAACTACTACTAGTTATTTTCTACACATAACTACCATCTTAAAGTTTGTATGCGTTACTGTCATTCTGGAATTTCTAATATAGAACTGTTTTCTAAAACAGATATTCTACATTTCCCATCACATTTCCTTCATTTTATACTCTATTACTGCCTCTGTTTTCTTTTTAGTTTTCATTGTAAATTTCTCTTGTGTTTTAAATATTTGGTATACCTGTGGTCATCCTCATTTATTATTTCCTTGCAGGAGAACTGGTTACTGTTAACAGCGGATTATTCGCAGATAGAATTGAGATTGATGGCACACTTCTCCAAAGACCCTTCACTTGTTGAGCTTCTCAGTAAACCTGATGGTGATGTCTTTAAAATGATGGCAGCAAGATGGACTGGGTGTTCGGAGGTCTCTGTGGATTCTCAGGAGAGAGAGCAGACCAAAAGGATGGTGTATGGTATTCTTTATGGTATGGGTGTCAACAGCCTTGCAGAACAACTGGATTGCAGTTCTGATGAAGCTGCTGAAAAGATTGCTAATTTCAAAAGCTCTTTTCCTGGTGTTGCTTCCTGGCTTCGTGAAGCTGTTGCGTCTTGCCGTAGTAAAGGGTAAGGAGATCTTGTTTTACTTTTGGTCATCCCAACTCTAATATCTCTTTGCAGTGATACAGTAACTAAGATACTCTAGCCGTACTAAGCATTGGATACCCTTGTTTGGACAATATTTAGATTATTTAGTGCCAATGTTGTTTTTATTTCTACAAGGGGATATTTTTTGGTAGGATTTAAAATATTGTTCCCTTGATACAAATTGATATTTTTCTCGGTATTTCAACTATTTTAATCTCTGTTGTAATTTGTACGCTAGTTATTTTTTTTGTGATATCTATATCTAACCATGTTGGAAACTGTGCTAGACAATGATAAAGGTGATTTATTATAGCATTATGATTTAAAACATTATTGTTAAACTCGAGTTATGTTTGGGAATTGTGGATTACATTCTATATGCATGATCCAGATATGTGGAGACTCTAAAGGGAAGGAAGCGGTTTTTGTCAAAAATAAAATTTGGCAGCAGTGCTGAAAAATCAAAAGCTCAAAGGCAAGCTGTAAATTCTATTTGTCAGGTTAGTATAATTTATTTCTCTTCGCAGTGACGACGATTACTTCAGAACATGTCACAATATTCTTGCTTGCGTAATTTCCTTTTCTCTCTACACCACCCAGGGATCTGCTGCTGACATAATTAAGATTGCAATGATAAGAATTTACTCTGAAATTGTCATTGGATTTGATAGTCTGGATTCCACTTCATCTGTGGCAACCGAGTTTCAGATGCTTAAAGAACGTTGCCGGATTCTGTTACAGGTAAAATTTAGAGGATTCGGTTTTTCTTTTGTTTGTTTGTGTTTACATCTTTTATTGATTGTTAATAGGTACACGATGAATTAGTGTTGGAAGTTGATCCTTCTGTCATAAAAGAAGCAGCCCTATTATTACAGACAAGCATGGAGAATGCAGTCTCACTTCTTGGTTTGTTTTACATAAATTAAATTATTTTGGGTTTTCAGGAGGGTGGGGGGGTTGAAGATCGAGGTTGATAATATGAATTGAAGGATTGTAAAATAACATTCACTGTTTTACATTTATGATTCTGCAGTTCCTTTGCGTGTTAAACTTAAGGTTGGAAGAACATGGGGATCTTTGGAGCCATTTACGCCTGATAAAATTCAAGGATGACACACTTGTAGCTGCATCATGAAGCACCAACTTTTTTTTTCACGACCCAAGGATTCGAAGATTTGGCATGGTGAAGAATCCGATTGATTGCACGGGGAAAGAATTTTGACGACGAGGCCTACGGTGTAATAATATCTAGAGTCCTCTGAGTAAAAGGCAAAAGGGTAATGTTTCTTGGACACCATATCCGTCTACAAGAGAATAAACTAGAAGATAGCAAAGTGATAGATGTAACAGGTAATATGGTGAGAAGAAAAGATGGGGTGAAGCGTGAGTGTAATATTGAGGTGTCTTATGTACTTCCATGACTAGCAAGTAATGACAATGCTGTCATTCATTAATTCATTTTTTTAAGGATAGGAAGACAACTTTTAGGGATTTTCTATATATTTAAGTATCTAGTTTTGGGGCTGAGTTGGAAAGAAAAAGGACTTGATCATCTCTCCTCAATGCTAATGTAAAACAAAACTATTTTACTCTATTGATTTATTTATACACAAATCTTAATTCTATTGATTTATTTATACACAAATCTTAATTCTCTTTTTAGTCTAAAATAAGAAATACAAAGTGTACATTCCAGTACACGCTCTATGTCTAAATTTTGTTAAACATTGATGTGCAAATCACAAACACCTATCCTGAAATACATGGACAGGTTTTTACATGAATTAAAAAGCTTTATATATATATATATATATATATATATATATATATATATATATAATATAATACAGATCGAACCAATTTCGAGGTAACTTTCACCACTTGTCAATACCACATAATTTGCCAAAAAATAATTTGAATAGTTTTCGTATCTCAACCTCATTCTCAGGATTCCGCGGTGATATTTTTATCATTTATCTTTGAAACTCTCTCTTAAAGAAATCGTGAAGAACGATCTTTTCTTAGTTTTTTATCTGTCAAAAGACCAACTGATCTTTTGTTGCAAGTTTTACTCAAATTGTGATACTTTATTTTTTTTTCTCCAATGCAGTTTTTTTTCGTTGTTGCAGGACTTTAATTATTTTTTTTTTAAAGTATTTTAAAATCATTAACTTACTTATTTTATGTTTTTGAAGAAGCAAATTTTGCATTAGGGTTTATTTACTTTCATTTAAGTCTAATTTGTAATTTTTTTCACAAGTTTGACAATTGTGTACATGTATACTAAAGATATTTTTCTAATAATTGCATGAAACATCTGTTGGATTGAGGTGTAGTTTTGAATTTTGAAATAACAATGGTTATAATATTATATATATATATATATATATATATATATATATATATGGTGTTGTATTCAATTATTGATTCATTTTGTTTTGGTTTTTCTCATTCTCCATAGAGTTAGTTACAGAAGCATGAACATGTAATCTTTGAACATCATTAGGTGACAAATTGAAAGTTGTTGTATGGTATTATTAAGTATTTTATTCTAACTTTTTTTGTGTGTTTTAAACCGTGTTTTTATTTTTACTTGGCAACAAATTGTGTATAATGTTTTTAACGCTATTTTTTAATCTTAGTCTTTCAAGTGCGATTTTGGTTGCATTTGTTATTGTGATTTGTTCAACTCATTTTTGTTCACTTTGTATTACAAGTTTTTAACGCCATCTCTACATATTCTTTGAGCTATCATTTTGGTCGCACATGTTATTTTTATATCTTAGTCTTTAAACTATGATTTTGGTTGCATCTATTACTGTGATTAGTTGAACTCATTTTTGTTCACTCTGTATTATAGGTTTTTAACACTATTAGTGTATTTTAATCGTTTAATGTGATTTCGGTTGAATCTCTTATTCGATATGTTACATTCTTTAACAACTGTAATTACAAGTTTTGTTGCTTTCATCGTGGAGACAAATAATTTTTCCGTTTAATTATATATTTTATTCATTTTCCATGTTGGTTGTTTTTCTTAATTGCTTTAGTCATTTTCCATAAGTGCTTTGACTTTGTTGTTCCAAAAGTAGAGTCTTTTAAGATCTTTATTGGGTATTCTGTGAAGATATGTTGGACATCTTTAGCAACATCTAATTATGACATTAACAAATTTTCTATTTGATGAGTTTTGTTATATAATACAAGTGTGCTAATCCATTGCTTTCATTGATAGTTGAGACACATTAGGTTTGCATGGAGGTAAATGGCTAATCATTTTCAATGTTGTTACTAAATATATTTATTATGGTTTATTGCTTTATGTCATTTCACTCATGTGTTATGACTTGGCCCTTACCATACTTCAACAAGCAAAGTCTTTTTAGTTTAATTTTGTAATATATATTATTATTAATTTTCTTTAAATTATTAATTTTTAAGGTTATTTTTAGTTTTTAATTTTGAAACGTGATAATTGTAAGGATCTTTCGAGAATGAATTACCCAAATATGTCAATTAAAAGTATGTTATAAATAAATTCTTTACACAACTTATTTTTTATTCATAGTCCTTTTGTCACCCTTTGTTCCATTACCCTTTTTTTTTATTTCGTATTCCTTTCTTCAGTGTTTTTCTGGTCAACAAAATAGTGGAAAAGTCAGGAGATAGTTGTATTGGAAACCAAGGCCAAGTTCAACACCATGAGCCTTATCGATGATGTATGTTTCATTTGTTGAAATAAGGGGAATCTATGTACGAGAGGGGAGGAGTGATTTGTACTTAGAAAGATTTTTTCAAATAATTGTTTACAACAATTTAGACAGAATTTTAACAGGTTGTTTTCTAAAACAACAAATTGATTTTTTAGTTGAAATACACTAATAAACAAAATGAATTTGTTTTATTGAAAAACAATTGATTAAAATCTTTAATACACATATCCTAAAACACAATCTTGTAAATACAAAATATAGTTTGGAAAGATCTAAATCTATTTTAAAAATCAAATATCTGAATAAAAAATATAGTTTTGAAAGATCTAAATTTGTTTTAACAATCTTGAATTAATTTCAACAAGTTATTTTTGGATTTAACATATTGTTTTTTATGATCAAGAATTACAGAAAAAGAGATTTTTAGAAATTACATGATAAGTGCAGAATTTAGAAGTACCAATTAATGTTTTTAAGAAAACTTTTGTTTCAATTTATCTTGTTAATCAGTAAATACAAATTGATACAAAATATCTCAATGTTCAATGTAACTTTCAAGATACCACTAGTTTAATCTAAAAACTTTTCAGTATTTTCAATTAATTGATTTAAAAGATAACAAATTGAAAAACTGTAACTTTCCAAAAAACAAAAATTAGAACCAGTTGAAAAACATTTTAATCAGTTAAAAAAGTGTTTGTTCTTTGATTCATCATCATTTATTAAGGCAAAAGATAAATCAAGACACATAATAAAAAATAAACTACATAGAGACTTAAAGGCAACAAGTCTTCAACATTGCTTCATCAAACATCAAAGTTGGATCCTTGAGATATTCAACATCATCTTCATTTTTAATGGTAATGTTATTCTTTTGCAAATTGTAATGAATGACTAACCATTTAATTTTTTGATTTTAAAAGGAAATTGACTTTGTTGATTGTGGGTTCGCTATACATTTTGAAATGGAATTTGGACCAATATGGTGTTTGGCGGACATTGGAGGCACTACCATGTCCCGTACAAAATGAATTTGTTGTACTCTCAGATTGCTGAAGGGTGGTTGGAATTACGGGAGTTATATGGTTTTAAAGTATACCATCATATATTGTTTCGTTATGTCGGTGACAATTGATTTCATAATATTGTGTTCAATAGAAAGACTTCTCCATTTTTTGTGTTGAGATATTTTGATCAAATTCAGGGCCAAACACCACTATTTTTTATCAAATAAAAGTTGTTCTCCATGGGCATTTAAAGGAAGTCAACTACAACATTCTAATTGATTAGTTTCTTAGAAGATGTATACAATTTGGAAGTGGCAAGAGGGAATTTTGTGAATTTCATGTTCTTGGTGAAAGGGACAAACTGATTTTTAAGTTTCATAGTGGGAAACCCTCTGTAGTTAACAGGGTCATTGTGGTTTCCTAAAGAAGTTTGTACCGTCCCGTATCCGGGCGTTGACAAAGTCAAGGTCAAAGTCAACGCCTGGAGTTGAAGTCAACACAAGGCGTTGCCTAGGTGAAGAGACGCCAAGTGCCAGCGTCGCCAAGAAGAAGCGTCGCCAAGGCAAGGCGTCGCCTAGGTGAAGGCGTCGCCTAGGTGAAGGCGTCGCCCAACCAGGGCGTCGCCAAGGTCAAATATCACTAAGGCAAGGCAATCACAGTGTGGTTCCCCGATACCCATGGGCAGGAAAGACCATGGAGGGAGC
>Ga0123342_1002755_pt1 | contig 28922 bp, 16 predicted proteins | sample Turbeawhitnodule_FD_89960 | JGI IMG/M metagenome (GOLD analysis project Ga0123342, IMG submission 89960) | Root nodule microbial communities of legume samples collected from Mexico - Turtle bean Mexico white nodule | ecosystem: Host-associated > Plants > Roots > Nodule | place: Mexico: Nepantla... | reverse complement strand
GGTTTTTTAAAAGCTCAATTACTTTAACTTAGTTTTCACGCCACCATACACTACACTGCACTGTAGAATTTATCAAAAGCTAAATTATTTTAATATAGTTTCCACGTCGCCATACATTGCACTGCATTGTAAAGTTTTTCGAAAGCTCAATTATTTCAACCTAGTTTCACACCGTCATACACTACACTGCACTATAGATCTTTTCAAAAGCTCAACTACTTTAACCTAGTTTCCACAACGTCATACACTCCCTCTATTGCAAAGCTTTTCACAAACTCGATTATTTTAACCTACATTCCACAATGCCATATATCTATAATCTTGAAAATACACATAAAAAAATTAGAGTCTTCAATTTTTAAATTTTTTTTAAATATTTTAATATTTTAAAATTAATAATGAATTATTATAAAAATATTTTTAAATATAATTTATAATGACCACTTTGTAAATCTATAATATTTAGTTTATAATTTTTAATGATTAAGTTCATATAATTTCAGATTTTATAAAATATGTAAATTAATAATAACCTAAACATTTATGAGAAAATTTTGAAGATATGCATTTCATAAAAAAAATAAATTATGTCAAAAATTATAGTAAAAAAATGAAAATTTAAACTTTATTATCATTTAATCTTGATATTTTTTTTTTGGTGTATTATATTTTGATTGACTTTTTTTTAACATTTTTTAATTTAAAATTTAATTGCTAGATACATATAATATATAAAAAGAATTACATGTTTCTATATAGTTAAATTATATATTATTTGAATTCCTTACGCATAAATACTGACTCTTTGAATAAAATCATTGTGAAACACACAAATAATTAACTAAAATCATACTTTGTGACAGTGATAAACATAAATAAATCGAGATTCGTAGATGAGGACAAACCTGCAAACATTGAGACACATTTTAAGAGTGAAACACATTAAAAACATAAAAATTTAAACACTTTTTGTCACACAGAAACACTCACATCCTAAAGACACGGAATCCACACACACTCAAAAATTAAAATGCATCTTAGGACTAATGAAAAATCCTAAACTCCCCTTTTAATCACACACTAACAAATCTGGCGTACAATTAGTCATAAACATTTAAAAATCCTATACTTACTTTAATTACACACTATAAAATTTAAATAGGTTGAACAATGACTATAAAAAAAAAACAAATAAACCATAAACACAGTCTAACCATTCAGGAACCATTTAAAAACCTTAATAATGATTTAAGTACACGCTATAAAACTTAAATGCAGATGACACAAACACTCAATGACCTTCACCTACCTTATATAGAAACTTCACTAACTTTCACTTGTTTTACACAAAAATCGTATACGGTATTAAAAGTCTTTTCAGTCACAATAGATAGAGTTATTGAAACAAAAACACTAAAAAGTGCGTCAAAAATAATAAACCTACCTACATATGCACACAAACACTTTAACCTACCTTATACAAAAACCTTTCACCTACTTTACATGGTCGCAACTTCATTGTAGAATCTTTTAAGTCGCAAAAAATCCTAAAACTAGACAAAAGTTAGTAAACCTAAATATGTATCCGCACAAGCAACCTATCTTACACGGAGAGTTAACTACTTTAACCTAGTTTTCACGCCGCCATACATTACACTGCACTATAGAGTTTTCAAAAGCTCAATTACTTTAACCTAGTTTCCACGCCGTTATACACTGCATTGCACTGCAGGATTTTTCAAAAGGTCGATTACTTTAACCTAGTTTCTACGCCGCCATACACTACACTGTACTGTAGAGTTTTTCAAAAGCTCAATTATTTTAACCTAGTTTCCATGCCACTATACACTGCACTGCACTATAGAGCTTTTCAAAAGCTCAACTACTTTAACCTAGTTTTCACATCGCCATACACACCCTCCACTAGAGAGATTTTCAAAAGCTCGATTATTTTGACCTACCTTCTACAGCGCCGTATAGTCCACTTATCCATAATCTTGAAAATAGACTTACAAAAATTTAGTCTTCAATTTTTTAAACTTTGTTAAATTTTTGTAATATTTTAAAACTAATAATAAATTATTATAATAATATTTTTAAATATAATTTATAATGACCACTTTGTAAATCTATAATATTTAGTTTATAATTTTTAATGATTAAGTTCATACAATTTCATATTTAAAAAAATATGTAAATTAATAATAAAATGAATATTTATGAGAAAATTTTGAAGATATGCATTTCATAAAAAAAATAATTATGTAAAAAATTATAGTAAAAAAATAAAAATTTAAACTAAATTATCATTTAATCTTGATACTTTTTTTCGTATATTATATTTTTGTTGATTTTTTTTAACATTTTTTAATTTAAAATTTAATTGGTAGATACATATAATATATAAAAAGAATTGCATGCTTTTAAATTATAAATTTTTTGAATTCCTTACACATAAATACTGACTATTTGAATAAAAACATTAAGAAACACACAAATAATTAACTAAAACATACTTATAAATAGTGATAAACTTAAATAAATAAATATTCATAGATGAGGACAAACCTGCAAATATTGAGACATATTTTAAGAGTGAAACACATTAAAAATAAAGATAAAAATTTAAACACATTTGCACACACAAACACTGGAACATCATAAAGACACTGAATCCACACACTCAAAAATTATAAACACACATTAGGACTAATGAAAAATCATAAACTTCTTTTAATCACACACTAACAAACCTTGTGTACAATTAGTCATAAATACTTAAAAATCCTACACTTACTTTAATTACACACTATAAAATCTAAATAGGTCGAACAATGACTATAAATAAACATATAAAACCTAAACACAGTCTACCCATTAAGGAACCAATTAAAAACCCTAATAATGTTTTAATTGCACCCTGTAAAACCTAAATGCAGATGACACAAATACTCAATGACCTTCACCTACCTTATATAGAAACTTCACTGACTTTCATCTATTTTCCACAAAAATCGTACATTGTATTAAAAGTATTTTTAGTCACAACAGATAGAGTTATATGCATTTAGGGTTTAGGGTTTAAAATAGGTCAAAAATAATAAATCTAACTACATATGTACACAAACACTTTCACCTACCTTACACAAAAATCTTTCACCTACTTTATATGGTCGCAACTTCATTGGAGAGCCTTTTAAGTCGCAACAGGCAAGTAGAAGAAAATCCTAAAACTAGACGAAGTTAGTAAACCTATAAATAATTAACTAAAAACACACTTTGTGAGATATAAACAGTGATAAACTTAAATAAATAGAGATTTGTAGATGAGGACAAACCTGCAAATATTGAGACACATTTTAAGAGTGAAACATGTTAAAAATAAAGATAAAAATTTAAACACATTTGCGCACACACACTGAAACATCCTAAAGACACTGAATCCACACATGCTACAAAATTATAAACACACCTTAGGACTAATGAAAAACCCTAAACTCCTTTTAATTACTGTCTTTTTTTTTTTTAGTTTTGTATTTTTGCATCTTGTTGATTTTTTTTCTAGGTTGTTTAATATGAATTTAAACATGAATTTTTGTTCTGATAGTTTAGTTGCATTTATTCACCTTGCAATGATGTAATTTTTAAATAGTATACAGCAAGAATGGATGCACGTGAAGCAAAACAAAGTAGGGGACAAGGAAAACATGCATTTGAGAGTGGTCATATGAAAATTAATTTCAGTTACATTATCAATGAAGTAAAAGTTAAAGTTCAATACACGTTAAAATCATTATTCATGTTAGTTATCGTGGAAGAGATTATTAATATATGACATATCTCAAAGATAAATAACACCATCATAATTCGAACATGTGTATTATTTGATCCAAAATTTAGTTAATAAATAATATAAAATTATACAAAGAATAGGGGAGGATAAATTTTTGTCCTATTCTCAATGGGGTAGGAAGGAACATCAAACTTTTATCCCCACCTGGATAAGGATATGTTAATGATGATTTTGAAAGGTGGAATTGAGTGTTGCCATAATTTTGAACCAACAACATCATCACACAACTTTGAAACACAATGATTCTAAAGCAAATTGCATCCATATTTTTTGTTGCATGTTAAAATATGATTTTTAGAAAATGAGCAATTTTGTTTTATTCATTTAGAAGTCCTAAAGGAAAAGGGAAAAACAACTTGAAAATTGAAAATTGAAAATAAAGAAGAAAACACCACACTCTCTACCATACTCTGAAATATATTGTTGGAATTAAAAAGAATATATAAAGTGTAGAGAAAAGGTATAGAAGGTGCATGAAGAATTTGCCCACTTTAAATTACCAATGGGTTGAATCAGTTAAATAATCCATTTTAACAATTATTAATATAAGATTAGTGCATTTTAATAATTGTTAATATGATTAGTCTATTTTAAGAATTGTAAATATAAGACTAGTGATTATAATGAAATTATGAGTAAAAAAAATATGTAAATGATATTGTGAATAAAAATAATTAGAATTTATTATTTATAATATATTATATTAAAGATTTTGTCAAAAATTTGGAATGTTGATATTTTTTCATTATTTATTGCAAGAATAACCAGCTAATGGTCAAGTTTTTAGGTTACATAATACATAATGTATTATGTATTATAAATAATTTAATATTGAAGATATTTTTTTAAATTTGAAAATATATCTTAAATTATACAATCTAAAATAAATTTTTGTATCTATAATATATTTTTTAAATTTAAAATATATTTTAAATTATATAATTTAAAATATATTTATAGATTCTAAAATTTAAAATATATTTTTGAATTTTAAATTACATAATTCAGATTCAAAATAATTTAGAATGTTTTTTATACTTACACACCTAAGGAAGAAATATACATTTGGCAGGCCCGTGAACCAATTTTGGGTTGAGTTGGCCCATTTAGAATAACTCATTCATATATATTAACATTTCTTTGGTCAAATTAGTGTAGTCAACTAATATTTTGAATATTTATTTATTCTTATTTAATAATATTTATTTTCCTTTTTTAAATTAAAAAACACACAAACTACATATATATATATATATATATATATCATTTTAAGTATTTATAAAAAAAAATCATATTTAAAAATCAGTAAATTTTAATTAAGTTGATTCTCAAGCAGTATTTAGTTTTCAAAAATGTGAAAAATATTAATTTGTTAAATTAAACCAAATTGTAAAACTCACAAAATTGTATGAAGAACAATTTGTAATTATTAAATAATAATGTAAAAGTATTTTAAATGGTTAGTCCATGAATTTATAATAAGGTGTTTTTTGTTCCATTTTACTATTATTAAGAAAGATGAGTTGAAGAGAGAAAGAAACCAAACCCTGGGTTTGGAGCAAACATGTCTCTCCACCGCCATGTTTGCAACAGCTCAAAGCTATCAAAGATCCCTTGGAAGTACAAGAAGTTCGCCATAGCACAGGGCCAGAAGTCTCTCACTGATTATCTCCACGCCACGCGCTGCATTCCTTACGCCTTCGCTGATCAAATCTCCAAGAATTCCAACACTGCCCTCATTAACCTCATCACCAAGCTCACTTCTTTCTCCCCTCCCCACTATCCCCACAACCTCAACAAGTTCCTCAGGTACAACCCCATCAACGAATTTGAATTCTTCTTTGAGAGCATTGGCATACACCCCTCCAAGTTCCCCTCTTTGTTTCCCCAGAACAAGTTCTTCTTTTCAGAAGATGGGACCCTTTTGGATGCTGCTTGTGTTCTCAGCGAATTTGGGTTTCCCTGGGACAAGCTTGGGGTGCTGTATGTGGAGAGTGGGTGTGTGTTCAACTGGGGTGCTTCTGAGTTGAAGGGTAGGCTTTGTGGGTTCAAAAAGTATGGTTTTTGCAATATGCAGGTTGTGGGGATATGCCTGGCTTTCCCCTTTGTGTTTGATGGCCAGAAGGGTGTTGAGGTTGAGGCTTTGTTTTGTGATCTGAGGTTGCTTTTTGGGAAGTTTGGTTTGGCTGGGTGTGTTGAAGAGAAGGGGAATGGTGTGGATGATTGGGTTGGGGTGTGTAGGAAGATAAGGTTGTTTTATGATTTGAATGGAGGGAAGAACATTGGGGAGTTCATTGGAGGGAACAATGGTGTTGGGGTAGGTGTTATTGTTGAGCATGGGGAAGAGGAGTTGGTTCAAGCAATTGAGTATTTTTGTAGGTTTTGTGCAAAGAAAGAGGACGTGGCACGGTTGATTGTAAATGGACCGGAATTGTTGGAGCTTGAATTGAAGACGGGGATGGTCAATGTGATGAAGCTGTTGAAACACTTTGGAATGAGTTCCAATGGTGTTGATATTGTTAGGAGGGATTCGGCTCATGTGTTGGGGACAGTCAAGATGTGTAATCTGCCAAATGCGATGAGAGCTTTGGGTTTACATGAGTGGTTCTTTGAGAAGATTAAGGATGGGAATCATAGTTTGTTGGTTAGTTTTGTCGCGAGCAATCCCAATGTTGTACGAGATAAAGGTTATCTAGATTTTTTGAAGACTATTCAGGTGTCAAGAACTCCAACTCACAATATGAGTAAGTTGAACTTCTTGCATGCCATTGGCTTTGGAGAAAATGCTCTGACCATGAATATTTTCTCTTATATGCATGGAACAAGTGATGAGTTACAAAGGAGATTTGATTGCCTTCTACATCTTGGTATTGAGTTTTCAAAAGTGTGTAAGATGATCACAATTCATCCCAAGATTCTTAGCCAAAACCCTGAAAGTTTGGAGCAAAAGATTAATTTCTTGTGTCAGGAAATGGGACACTCATTGGAGAATTTGGTCACTTTTCCATCATTCTTGTGCTTTGACTTAGAGAATCGCATTAAGCCTAGGCATAGGTTCCATTCGTGGATTATGGAAAAGGGTCTGTCTTCCAAAAGATATTCCATTGCAAGCATGGTTGCAACAAGCAACAGGAATTTTGTTGCCCGTGCTTTTAAAATCCACCCTGCAGCTCCAAAACATTGGTTTGAGCAATTTTATCTCTGAGATTTTGCCAGTGTTGATGACTATGATTTTCTTAACAATTGTCTATGAAACTCCAGCAATTATTACAAATGAAGTTGTACAGATTCTTAAATTTGGTTACTTCCCATATTTTGCTTTGGAGTTGAAGACAAACCGTTCGATATTGTTGGAGAATTTGCGACAGTGGTTTATTTGCTTCGCAATGATAGTCAGAAATTAAGAATGAACTGCAAATTTCTTACCATGGTTTCTTCATTTCCAATGACCTCCTCTTTGTTCTGACTTATGAGATAAATCACAAATTCTGTTAACAGTTATTAGAGGTTGGTTGACCACTTGTAAGTACTTGTACTTTTTAGCATGACCTTATTGATTTGATATTTTCAAATGAACTCATTCTTTTTTTTTTTTTCATTTTAAAATTGTATATATGATGAATTGTTCAGAAAGATCAAGTGTAACTTTGGTGAGATGGTAAAAGGCTAGAGGTTGGCTCATATACTAGATAACTGAGAAGATGCACCCAAATGTAATACTTTATTACATTTTAAAAGCTTCTTAGACATTGCCAATGGGTCATATCCCTAAGCATTTTCAGATACTAAGATTCTTGGACTTGGTGCTTGTTTTGAATGTCTTAAACATGTGCTCAGAAAACATTGTAATGAAAATGCATGCAGTGAGAACTAGTGGCGGAAAAACTCTTATAAAATTGAACAAAACCAAGCTTATGGTTACTTATTGCCAAGGATATATTGTTAGATATCAGAGACACATCTATATGCACTCTTAAGGTTTTACCATTTCTGAATTAAAGGATCAGATTATTCTAATTATTTCCCAATATACTTGTTAACACTAACAAACTGAAAATATACCTCTTTCCTATTGCATAATTTTAATTATTCATTTCTCTTCCTCTTGGATTCAATGTTGCTTATGAATAGTGTCTTCCACTCTTCTCATTCTCTCTTGGATCCTAGTTCAAAGAGTTGATAAAAGAGTGACCAAACAAAATGTATAGATATTTTACTGTAGCAAAATGAGGAAATCTAAATATTTATAAGTTTCTTTTCAGTAAGTCCAAGTATCTACTGGGAACCAATAAGTTTCCTTCCAAAGTATGTAATACATGGTAATGGGCCCTTTGGGTTGAAAATCAATAAAACCCTTTGTGGAAGACCATAATCACAAATGATGGAAAGTAATATTATGTAATTCCAAGCTCTGCTGCATATTATACTAAAGCAATATTGGTCTTCATTTGTCTGCATGTTATACTTGGAGCAATACTGGTCTTCAGCATTATAAATTTGGAAGATTGTTCAAATGAATGCAAGTGTATGTAATGTAAGCCATTCTATGTAATGTAAGCCATTCTGTTTCTACATTTCTCAATGCTCATGGGATGGGACCATTACTAGCTCTTCTAATGATTTGGTGGGTCTTGTTTAGTTTTTTTTTATGCAGGAGGCATCTTGTATATTAGCTTTCATACAAGAGTTCTGTAAAATTTTCACAGAAAATGTATCTGGAATTGATTTAAACTAGTATCTGCCAGATTTGAACTACACTGCAACTTTTATCACTGTTGATTCAGGACTTATATTACTAACAAATTTTACACATGTCATGGTGGTAAGTTGGTAACTTATTAGGGTGATTGTTGATATTTTAATTCTTGTTCTCTACATTTTTGTTAAAAGAATTATGAATTTATATGAGAATTGATCATTGAGAAGCTGTGTAAGTGTGAAATAATTGTTCTAAAGTTCTTTAGATAAACCATCTTAGTCATTATGCAGACAAACACAAGATCTTTTTGTTGATATTACTGGCTAAGAATGTAAACTTAATTAAATGTAGCAGCAACAACAATGGAGGAAAAATATCTATAATTGATAGGGATACATAATAGCATCTTCATAACATTATTGTCTTGTTTCTCTAGTGAATTGGACTACCTCAACATTGCTCTATTGGATAAACTATCAACAAGTCAAGGTAAAGAAAATAAAAGTATATAAAAGAAAATTTTATATTATTCTTGTACATGTTTTTTTAAACTAATTTCTTATTTTCCTTATCACATTATCTATCTCATTTCACATTTGTCTCTGTTGTCTCAAATTTCCTAGTCATGGAAACAATTACAGAAAATAGTTACATTTTTTTAAAATTTAATAAGAAAATATCAATATTTTTATATTATTTTTTTAAATAGTTAAATATGTTTTTAATCTTTTGTCAAACTTGGTTTTGGTTTTATACTTTAAATTTTGATTAATTAGTACAAAAAAATATTAGGTGGATTTAGTACCATAAAAATCATCACTAAACGTTAAATTTGGGTGTAAAAGAAAGATTAAAATTATATATTTTAAAAGTCAGAGAACTCAATTTGAAAATACAAGGATATTTTTTTTTTAAATTACTAGTAAATAAAACATATTTTTCCCTTTTTAAATTAGTGATTCAAACGAATTTTGTAAGAAATTTCACTGATTTTTTTTATTAAAACTCAGTGATTCTAAAAATACCTGATTTCTTACTATATTATCAAATTAGTTAGTTCAATTCAATTTTTTAAACTATCATATTTGTGCAATATAAGTAATATATGAATTTAATACATTGTTTTTTCTTTATGATGTGATGAGTATCTTTAAATATATACCATTTAAGATATTTTTGTAATAGTTGATATAACTATATATTATCAATTTAATATAGTAGTATGAGCGAAGAGTTAAATATATTTTTAATATGTATAAAATTAGAAGTTTTGATTTTTATTTCTATAAATAAAATTTTTGTTTTTAATTTTTATAAAGTTTGAACTAACTATATGTATTCTTTATAAACTTTGTAAATTTTGGTTTTAATTCCTATAAAATATTTTTATTTTATTTTCACTCTTCCATAATTTCAAATTATTATTTTTATTTTCAAATATTTATTTTAAAATAGATAAATAAATTTTATATCAAAACACTAATGTATTCATTCCATCACTTAAAATGATTACATGATATTTTTTTCAGCAAATAAATAGTTAAGTGATGTTATAAAATACTCAAAATCAAAACTAACAACCAATGATTTTAGAAGGACTAGAAAAAAATATATGAACTCAAATTAAAACTCATTTATTTTACATGAACAAAAAATATTTAAGTATACAAGTGATTATAGTAGCACATAATTAATCCATCTAAAATGTGTAAATTATATATATATATATATATATATATATATATATACTTATGAGCCACTAATAAAATATCTAAAATTGATAGTGATGTACATTAACTTATCTATAATACATTTGTTTTCTTTCTCACTTCAACATTAGTCAATTCGTTGAGCTTTCAACAAGTGAAAGAAAAATGGAAATAAAAAAATAATTGGTAGAATAAAGAGTGATATACATTCTTCAATAGGTTTATTTTCACACATATTTTTATTATTGGTTAAAATTTGTATACAGTCTGATAGATTTCTAATTACAAGTTAAAGTTGATTATATATATTATTAAATTATGACTAAAATTTATTAAGTTCATATAATTTTACTTTTTTAACAAATTCTAGTTAATAGTTAAACTATGTTAAAAAATGATACTATCCACAATTCTACATTTTAAAAACGTTTTATATAATATCTTTTATAATTCTTTTTATCATATTATTATTACATTTACACATTTTGGTCTCTTTTCTTATCTCATTTCTAATCACATGTAAAGAGTATCACTCCTAATATAATCTTGTTAAATGATACACTTTTTTTTTAATAATATTTACTAAAATTTACAAATTTGTGAGATTCATTAAATAGTGAGACCCATGTAACTTTATAACATTTAATAAATCTTTTACTGATAATAAAAAAAACATGTTAAAAAAAGGATAGATATTAACTAGTTTTAGAGTTGATAAATGTTGGTGTAAAAATTTGAGCATATTCTTTTAACAAGAGAAATTCTCATGGATAAATTTTATATGATTTTAGTTTAGTATTAATAATTTTTCTTATAAATTAAAAATATTGAAAGATTGATTTGGAGTATCAACTTTACAAATATTTTTCGAAATATATAAATATATTTTTTTAGAATAATAATATGTTTACAATTCTGCATAATATTACAACTAAAAGGAATTTTTTTTTATTAAAATGAAATAATTTTAAAATTACATTAGTGAAGTAATCGGATGTCTTCAAATATGCAATTTTCAAATAACATTTTCCTTTTTATTTATAAAATAAGTTTATATTGAATAATCCCTGAATCCAAGTGTCACATTGGTAAGAGTCCACGTAGGACTCAGAATCCAGCATGTCATGGTGCAGCCACAAATGATCGACCATGATTGGCCAAAACCACATCCAACGTTATCCAAGTGGAAAATGTTTAGATAAGGCACTCTACACAACCACTCATCATCACAAACACACCAATCACCACAAAAAAAAGCAAACTATATTGCACTCTTCTCTCTCTCTCTCTCACTCACACACTCACACTCACTCTTGTCACATTCCACAAAACCAAGCACAAGCCAAAGAAAGAACTTGGCTAGCAAAGGATCAAGGAAACACAATGGCTCAAGCAATGGCATCAATGGCAGGAAGCCTTCAAGTGAGTGGCTCCACACGCTTGCATGGCAACAGGGTGGCCTCAGTCACACGTGCAGGGTTCACAGTCAGAGCACAACAGCAACAACAACAACAAGTGAGTGGTGAGGCACAAAGTAGCCGTAGGGCAGTGCTTTCTCTTGTTGCTGCTGGTTTGGCCACTGGCTCCTTTGTTCAAGCTGTTCTTGCTGATGCCAAATCTATCAAAGTTGGACCTCCTCCCCCACCTTCTGGTGGATTGCGTAAGTCTATCTTTCTCTCATCACCATATATAAATCAATTCATTCTGAAGAAATTATCATTCATCACAAGTTTTCAAAGGGTATACAATGGTTGTTTTGCATCCAATTATATCAACAATTAGTCCCATTTCATAATGTTTGACCCTTTCCAGAACATATTAGTCTTTTGTTATTAGGTTTGAGATACTATTTTGATCATGTTCATAGGAAAAAAAGTTATGTCAACAGTTATCTCCCATTTGTTCATAGTCTATAATACATATACTGTGAAGTTTTTTAACACTAGATTCAATTCTGTATAATAAGTTTGTAGACTTTTACAATACTTACCTTAAAAAGTTGTATTAATATTGATTTCTAATCAGTTCATTCAGTGACAGTGAATTGCCATTAAACTCTGACTAGGATGTTTTTGTAATATAGTATTTTTCATACTGCTTCAAACACAGATTGTTGTGTATAGGAAGTTTGTAGAGTTTTACAAAAGCTACCTTACCAGATATACTCATCCATGATGAATTGTCATGAGTTAACACTGTAAACATATTTACAGTGATAACTGTGTAAATATCTGTATAGAGATTATGTACGAATATTAAACTCCTTTTTTTTTTATATATGTAACAATTTCTTCACAGAACGTTAAAGAACAGCTGTTTCTTTATATTTGAATTTTGTTCAAATTTGCTTATAGTTTTGATCATTCAGATAAGTTGAATAGTTGAACTCTTTTTCCCTCTATGTCTAACTTGATATCATGTATATGTGCATGAATGTGTGTGTGCTGTGATCTTTACTTGTCAAGTGGAAATTATTAATGGATCATGGATGTTGTATTAAAGGATGAATGAAAAATGCAAATTTGGGTAGGGAAATTTAGAGGTAGAATTGAGTTTGGTTTTTAGGAAGTTTCATTTTATGAAAACAGGGTTAGAGGCAAAGCAAAAATTAGAAATGGGGTTATGTGAGATGGTATGTACCACAGCAGAATAAGTTGAAGTTTTGAACATAAAATAAGTTTAAGCTAATATTTTTATTTTTTTTCTAATTCTTAACTGTTTCTATGTTCTCTTTTCTATATTTCTAGTATTTATTTTGTCTTTTCTTAATCTAGTGAGTTTTGTAAGATTTAATGAGAGATGAATAAATGGAAATGGGGGTAGAAATGTTTGAGGTAGAATTGAGTTTAATTTTAGTAGATTTCATTCATGATAAAGGGTTAGAGGCAAAGACAAGGAAAACAAAACAAAAAATGGGGCACTTAAAGTGACATGAAGAATGGTGTTTGAAGATAATTATAACCATGGTGGCTGTGTTATGGAATATGGCAGCTGGAACATTGAACTCTGATGAAGCAAGAGACCTTGATCTGCCACTGAAAGAAAGGTTCTTCCTTCAACCACTGTCTCCTACTGAGGCTGCACAAAGGGCAAAGGAATCAGCTAAGGAAATTGTTGCTGTGAAGAAGTTAATAGAAAAGAAAGCTTGGCCATATGTTCAGAATGATTTGCGTCTCAGAGCTGAGTATCTGCGGTTTGATCTCAACACTGTCATTGCTGCAAAGCCTAAGGATGAGAAGAAATCACTCAAGGAACTCACTGGCAAGCTCTTCCAGGATATCAGCAATGTAAGTTGAAAAATACTATAAATGTTTTTCCAATCAGATTTGAAGTTTTACTTTAATAATTTACATAGTAAAGTGTTCTTTAAACATCAATGTGTACTATACCGAGGTGAATTTCTAATTCTGATAAGAAAATAGCATGATTGTATCTAAAGGGAGAAAAAAAGAGATAATTAAGTCTGTTGTTCTTCATCAATTAGGCAGAACTTAGATGCAAATCTTTGTGTGCTTTTGATGTTGTTCTGCAATAGTTGTTCTTCATCAATTGGGCAGAACTTAGATGCAGATCTTTGTGTACTTTTGATGTTGTTCTGCAATAGTTGTTCTTCATCAATTGGGCAGAACTTAGATGCAAATCTTTGTGTACTTTTGATGTTGTTGTGCAGTAGAATTTCTTCTAGATAATCTACACAATAAATGTTTGCATGAAATAGGTGAAACTCTAATTCAAATTGAGAAAAAATGGTATGAAAAACATATAATTTTGTGCTTATCAGTTTAGGATTTTGGAAGTTTTAGAGTGCTAATTAGAGTTGTTAATTTTTGTTTAACAGCTGGATCATGCAGCAAAAATTAAGAGCAGCCCAGAAGCAGAGAAGTACTATGCTGTTGCTATTTCTACTCTGAATGATGTCCTTGCCAAGCTTGGTTAATGTGATTAGTTTCTTGCTTTCTTCTGTAAGCTGCTTTGTCCATGATTTTCTCAGACACTTTGTTGACTGGTATTACATGAAAATCAAATGATGAGGGAAAATTTTCTATAAATAAGCATATTTAACATTCAATATAAAAAAATGAATATCATAAACATATTTTCATTTGAATGAACACAAGGAATTTGAAGGAACACAACAAAATTGGAGAAAAATCATGAAAGTAACATGAAAAGAAACCAAACAACAAGCTCAAAGTGTCCTTCTTAGATGATGTTTAACATATAATAAAGAATCATCATATTATTTCTACTTACTCAAACAAACTAACCTATGAATTGGTGAGTGCCATTCAAAACCTATAATAAACAAAATAAAGTTGAAAGAAATGGTATTAGTATGTTGGAAAAAGAACTGTTTTCTATTTTGAAATGTGAACCTTTGAAAAGAAAACCATGCATGTTCTCTTCTTAATTATAAATCATATCATTCTTCTTTATTATATACATAACATCATTGCAAAATAAAGTTAAGGTTGCTGTCATTAATTTAGTAACTGTGTCTGTAATTGAAAATGAAACCCAGAATATAAAATCATTTAGTCTCCATCATGCAAACTTAATGGTGATATATTTAATTCATGAGACGTGCATGACACTCTCATCTCAAGTCATGAGTGATCTCATACTTCTCCAAATCAAAGTTGCAAAATTTTATAAATATATAGAAATTAATTTGCATTGACTGCATAAAGTAAAACTTACAGGTTGGAAAAAAAATCTCAAGAAGATTTTAAACTCAAAAACTTTAATGCATTATCATGTGGAACATTTTTCTAGGCACTTCAAGAACTTGTGGAAAATGACTTGGGTTTAAATATAGTGTTAGTTAAGCATAATTCAAACAAACAAGTGAATTTGATATTAAATGCAATGAAGAAGAAAAAAACTTCTCTCAAGTGAGTCTTTTCAAACTCACGTTTGGCACTAATATACTTATGAAGTATGACGAGGATAAACATTGAAGAGATTTTGTTATTAAGGAATGAATAAACTCCGTATGAATTATAACAATATATTTAATTCAAAAGTTTATGATATTAAGTATATACCTTTGTTGTATATTTTTGTTAACAAATATTATTCAATGTAAAACTTCTTGCTTACCTTTATGATGCAAATGTACTATATTATTGGTCACAAATCATTTGATTGTTTTGGTTTTATAAAAAAAAATAAAGTCTATAGAATGGGAAAATAATATATATATATATATATATAATACGAGAAAATAATTAAATAAAAACTAATTTTGGAGAAAAAATAATTAGTTACTATATTACCAAAATCTGCCGATAAAAAAAATATTACTAAAATTAAATACTATTTTATAGACTAAAAAGTTATTGGTATATAAAGTAGTTTTTGTTATTAATAAAAAAATTATAAACTAGTTTCTAAGTTAATATCTAATTATAGTTTCTCTTTAATAATTTTTTTAATATATATATATATATTAAAACATTTATGATTGGTATTAAATATATATTTGTTTTTTATTATACCTTCAACACTTTTTTTTTATAAAAACTTTCATGTTACTCATCATTATATACCTTCAACACTTTCTCACTTGAAAAAGATTCAAATTTATTCCGACTTTAAATGTGTTGAGATAATATCATTAGAATCAATCATTACATATAAGATATTGTTCGCTTTGAAACTCAGAGCTCTATCACATTTTTGTCCTTAAAAGACACATCAAAGGTTTAAGAGAGGAATGTGTATTTAACTAAGATCAGGTGTACTCACTTAACTGATATTAAATCATTAATCAATCATATATTTTATCTATTTTAAATATCTTGTTGAATATTTTAACATAAACCCATAAATTTGTAAATACAAATGAATTTTATAGAGGGTATTCTCTTGCCTATACTCATTCTATAATTTTTTTAGCTCTCGTTAACTTGAGTTTGAGAATCTTTTGTATTTGAATTTTTCTTTGGTTTTCATCAACAAGTCGAAAATCTAAAAAACTACTGATATTTAAAGTAATATATATTATTAATAAAAATATAAAGACTAATTTAAAATATATAGTAGTTAGTAGTTAAAACCTTAGTATCTAATGATTAGATAACAATTTACAAACTACTTTATAATTTTTTTATTAATAATAAAAATTACTTTAAATACCAATAATTTTTTTAATTGATAAAATAATATCTAATTTAATCAATATAATAACTAATTATTTTCATCACTAACATTTTTTATGTTAATAATTTTTTGTGAATTTATTCGAACTTTACATAACCACATCCTTTCGTGTAAGAACAAAATTCATTGGAAAAATATGGGTGAGAGATTACTCAGAAATCTAAATATGTGATGATAATTCTATCTTGACATAAAATTGGCAACAGTTTAGATCTACAGCTTTACACATTAGACTATGCTCTCAAAATATTAATATTTTTCTCGTATTGAAAATGTCTTTAGAGAGAAACGACAAAATGTTGAAAATTGAATGAATATTAAATGAATTCATCACAGCAAGTGGGAAAATGTGACAGAGTAGTGGGAATTTTAAGAACGCATCATGCAGGATCGAATAGAAAATGTAACATAGTTCGATGCAGACAAAATAAATTGCAAGTATAAATTAATCTCCAAAAGCTTTGGTAATGAAACAAATTCAGACACATTAGGAAGAGAGTTTCATGCATATCTGAAGGTACCATTTTGGAAGAAAGTAAATTTTCTGAACTAAGCCTTGCTGCTGAATCAACCGTCACTTTCCCTCACAGGTAATTACCCATGTTTCACCTTTGTTAACATAATTAATTCTCAAAATGGAAAAAAGATTTTGGCTTTAACAACCCCTTTTGATTTCCTTTGTTACTGTTAATCAAGGTTGTGTCTGTAACTAGTAATTTTATCTTAGGTTGACCAGTTTCATCTTGATTGAAATGTTCTAGGAAAAAGGAAGTTGTTTCAATGGATTCTTCTGCTGCTACCTACACTGCAGTACCTGAGACAGATCCCCAGATAGAACACATAATTGACATTCCTAAAGACATTCAGCCTGCACTGCATGATCTGTGTTGTATTTACAAGGTTCCTCCAAATCTAAGAAAGTTGAATGAAGGGGAAGCCTATGAACCAGTTTTGATCTCAATTGGCCCCTTTCACCACAACAAAAAACCAGAACTAGAGCCAATGCATAAGCAGAAGCAAAGGTATTTTCTAGCTTTCTGGGAACGTGTCACAAACAAAAAGGCTTTGGTCAATTACAAAGCCTTCCTCAATGAAAACATTGAAACCATAAAAGACAGGTATTCAGAGCCAACTAGCCTCAGCAAAGAGGAGTTTGTGAACATGATCTTGCTAGACTCAGTCTTCATCATGGAGCTCTTTCTGAGAAAATCCAAGAAATCTGAACAGAAAAATGATTACATGTTCTCCACACCATGGATTTGCAAAGGCATCCAGAGAGACCTGTTACTCCTTGAAAACCAGCTTCCAATTTTTGTCTTGGAAGATTTATGCAGAAGGGTTTACGAGGTAACCGATCATAGCTTTCTTGAGCTTGCATTTAACTACTTTGAAGATTACTATCCACACAACACAACAACTGATCAAAATCGAGACATTGTCAAGAACTTCTCATCTTGCAGCCACTTCACTGACTTGGTAAGGCGTTTCTACCTTCCAGAAAAAGTTAATGCCAAGGAGTGGATGCCATCAAAACATTTCACTCCTTGCAGCAAAAACGAATGTGTTCTTAAGACTGCAACAAAGTTGAATGAAGCAGGAGTTAGCTTTGAGAAAGTGAAGTGTAAGAGTTTGTTAGACATAAAGTTCGAGAAGATTGAAGTTTTGAGCTGGTTTCTTTGCCTAGGTTGTCTACCATTCTCCACATGTGTGAAAGCTCGTTTCCAAATTCCTCAGTTAAAAGTGCTTCAAACAACAGAATGTGTGCTGAGGAACCTCATTGCCTTGGAGCAGTGCCACTATCCAGACCAACCATTCATGTGCAACTATGTTTCTCTGATTGATTTACTGATTCACACGAAAGAGGATGTGGAGTTGTTGGTGGACAAGGAAATCATTGTCCATGAACTTGGGTGCCACAATGAGTTGGCAACTATGATAAATGGTCTTTGCAAGCATGTGGTGGTGGATTGCGACTATTTTGGCAAAACCACAGGGAAACTCAATGATCACTACAATAGTGGTTGGAAGCGTCATATGGGTATGTTAAGGTCTGTGTATTTCCGTGACCCTTGGAGACTAAGCTCAACTGTTGTAGGAGTTGTTATCTTCTTATTTGCCATTGTTAACTTTCTTCGTGTTACTGGTTTCTATAATCCAAAATAGTGAACTCTTTTTGTCCATGTAATCTGTGATGTAATCACTTCATTTCATTGTAACCCTGTTTAACCAATAATGGATTAATTTGTAAGGGAATAAACGTGTCACTCTTACTAAAATAATAATGAAATTTTATTAGTCGTTACCTATGTAGCATAAATACGGACACGAAGATACGTATAATATCTAAAATGTAGGATACGGGGATACGAATCTATATATTATATAATTATGAATTATATAAATTGACAATAAATATTTATGTGCACAAGTATGTTCTGGATTATTATTTGGATCAGAAAAATGTTTTTCATGACTGGTTTAAAAAGATTTGTTTCTTATTTTTATAATCATAATAAAAATTTATACAATAAGTTTGAGTTTTTAGAAAATTAATGTATTTTTCATTTTTAAAATTGTGTTAGAATCGTACTAGAATTATCAGAAATCCAACAACTACTTTTTGAATTAGACACTTCACGGATGCGTGTCCTACAAGTGTCATACGAGTGTCGGTGTCCGATATGAGTATCCGACATCGACACACCATTTAAAGGAAGTGTCTGAGCTTCATAGGTTGTGAATCTAATATTCAATTTCTTCGAAATTTATTTAAACTGAAATTTTCAATCCGATTAATAATTTTAATTAAAGTAGTAAATTAATTAATTTAATTAATATTGTCTACAGTATTTTGACAATTTTGACTCAGAAATGTTATTTTTTAAATTTTTTATGCATTTGTCTAATTTTCAAAATGAATTGCACCATTTTAATAATTTTTTTTCAAAGAATAAAAACAGAAAGAATAAAAATATAATAAAAAAATTATAATCCAACCATAAATTGCTTCAGATTATAATTACTAAAAATAAAAAAAGAAATAATATTTTACTAAAATGTGAGTCATATAATGAAATGGAAATTTTTTGAAACATTGTAAATTAGTATTGCACTGGTCACTTGGAGGTTGTCCACCCGGCTAATGTAAAAATATTAAGAAAGAATACATGACAAATAAACTAATTCCGTTTTCAAGATTATACATATTAAATATTAATTATATAATTCATTATAAACTTTGTAAAACATTTAAGGTAATCCATTTTTATGATTATACACACTAAATAGATCCATTAATTATATAGTCTATTACATATTATATAAATAAACATATCAAATATTGAATTGATGTCGGAGAATCTTCTACGATTATTGATTGTACTCACATACCAAATATATCAAATATTCAATTATATCAAATATTCAATTAAACGTCGAAGAATATTCTACCATTATACTTAGACTAAGATTCGAAGTCTGAACACAATAAAAATAAAAGAAAAGAAATCACAATCAATTCTGGGTCCGGTAGGATAGTAATTACTCTTTAAATCTCTCACAAGGATAGGTGGATTTAATTGTGGAGTTATCAAAATATCATTTCTAAAAACAATAATGTAAAGGTCTAAGTTTTCTTTTCCTTTTAATTTTTTTATTAATAGTTGGTTTCATTTTTCATTGCCAGTAGGTAGGCACTAGTTGATATCATAACCTTAGTAATGTGTAGTTTTTTTTAAGATCTAAATATATGTGTACTCGATTGTTTATTCTAAAAAAGAATTGATATATGATACGAATAATTTCTTACCAAGAAACTCGAATCTTGCTATTTTTTTATTGGATACTCATAATTTATTAAAAGATTTAACTGAAATCATCATGGAATGTTCTTTTTAAAACAATCTCAATCTCTTATGTTTTATTTGAATCAGAGTTTGGTTGAAAAAAAAATGAAAGAACGGATAAAGAAAAGGAGTGGACAATAAAGTTGTTTGAATATAAAGAAAGTTAATAAATTTAAATAAAAAGTGGTACGAAATTTTGTAGTAAATTGGATTAATACGATAGAAAGAAAAAATATTAAAATTGTGTTATATTAAAGATTATTGATATGTTTTGGGTTAGTTTTTTAAGAATTTGTGTAAATTTTATTTGAATAGTAGATATTTTTTATATTTAAAGTTTAGAAAGAAATAAAATAATATATTTTGAGTATGAAAATAAATGCAATATTTTTAATTTATTTTAATATATTAGTTAATATGATTTTAAAATATTTACATATTTAAATTAATATATATTGGAAAATTGATTCTGAATTGGAAAATTAATTTGAAACTGAAACATATTTAAAATTATTTTATTTATAAATATATTTGAAGTATATATTTATATTTTTAAATATAACATTAAACATAAATGGAATCATTTTAAAATTAATTTCAATTAAAGTAGGAGGATGTTTTTAGTATTATTGGTTAAGATTTAAAATGTATCAAATAAAGTAATTAATTTATAAAAGTAAAAATATTATTTAAATTTTTTATTGATAGCATTTCATACCATTACACGGATTTAAAGAATATTTTTTTTTATAATTTTATATTTATTATTAATAAATTATTAAACAGAAATAATTTTAAAGACTAAATATGATTAGTTATCACATTATTATTTTAAAAATTAAAAATATTAATTTTTAAATTAGTCTTTATTATTGATAAATAATTTTTAAATTAATATTTAATTAGTTATTAATTATTTAAATTATAAAATTAGTAACTAAAACTTTATTGACTAATTAAATATTAAATTTAAAATTATTTATTAATAATAGAAATTAATTTCAATATCAATAATTTTTTTATTTTTTAAAATAATATTTAATTTGATCAATATACAAATTAATTATTTTTATTTTTTATTTATTTTTTAATAATTTTTATATAATTTTAATTTTTTTATTAATATTCATTTTACAAGGAAACAAATTATTACTATCAAATTTTAACTAAATTGATTAAAAATTTTAAGATCAATTTAAATTAGCAATAAAATATAGTATAGTATACTTTTCTACCGTATTGAGGTATGCATGGCCCTAATGACATACAATTATTGTGTATGTAATTATAAAATGTAATTAGTTTCTAATAATAAAAATATGTTATAATCTTCAAATTGGTATAGGGAAATATAGCAATTTCAACTTTAATGAAATTTTTATTATTTTTAATAATAAAATTATATGTCAAAATGAACTTTCATATATCAGGTTAAATTTTATTAAATAGAAATTAATTTTAAAAATAAAAAATAATTAATTATTATATTAATTAAATTAGATATTATTTTAAAAAATAAATAAATTATTAATATTTAATTTTTTTATTATTAATAAATAATTTTTAAATTAATATCTAATTAATTATTAAAATTTTAGTTTTTATCATTAAAATTAAATAATTAATAATTAAAACTTTCATAACTAATTAAATATTAATATAAAAATTATTTATTAATAATAAAACTAATTTAAATATCAATAACTTATAAAATAATATCTAATTTAATTAATATAATAATTTATATATTTTTTAAAATTAATTTTTATTTATTGATATTTGTTTCATAATTTTTAATAACATTTTATCCTTTTCTACCTTTTTGTTTTGCTTGTCCTTTTCAAAAACAGCTTTATGGAATTGCTTTATAATGTACTAACTTTTATTGAACATAAAATGCATTAATTTCAAATAAAGGTAACATATGTTTGCACATCTTTCTAAACTTTGAAATTTGACTGTAGTTTTTTATTTTTTTAAATCATCATTTGTTTGTTGTCCATCAAATTTTAAAATTATATGATAGTTTAAGATACTCTTTCACTTAAATAATAATAATAATAATACCTACAAATTCTTATATTCTTATATATTATTATATCAATATTAGAGACCTAAAAGAAAGAAAGTGTACCCTTACCTACTACTCTGTGGCCAGCTAAGGAAGTCATCTACTTTGAAAATGGAGACAAGAGATTACCCTATTTATCAGCCTTACCCAATTACCAAAAAGATAAAAACAAACTAACACTGCACATTGTCAGAGCATTTCATTTTCTCTAGAAGCCTCTCTCAGTTCATCATTTTTAAGTATAATTTGGAAGTTAACCACACATGACTCAACTTGTTAACTTGATGATTTTGTGTTTAAGAAGAGTATTAGTAAATTTTTGAATGAATTAATTGTGCAAAGTGAACTAGAGTTGTTCAATTAGTCAATAAATAGTAACAAAATAGCAAGTAGGAAAGACCACCCACTTGTTATGAAAACTATCTATGGTGGACCAACCACACTTGTGCCATCATTAGTTATAATTAAGTTGCACTAATCTGAGTTACTATAATTAAACACATTCCCATTATGTAAGAATTCCTACCCTGTTGAAAACAAATGCACATGCATTAGTGCCAACAGACAAACACAGCATCATAGCTCAAATATCAAGGTAGCACAGTCTGAAAGTTACAGGAAGGTTTTATCTTTCTAACTTTTATAGGCCTTGCAAGCTGTAACACATCAGTGAAACCCTTTCTATTCCAGGTTACCAGAACAACCAAGGTTTGTGTTTTAACTCTAGGACTCATTTGACAGTGGAAAAAGATTTTTGTGTTAGCATCATTGTGAAACAGGTGTTTCTTTCAAGTCTAGATTCTTATGTGAAAGTGTGTTTCAAGTTCAAATTTTTGTTGTTTTTCTCACCAAATTACAGTTTTTTCCATCTTTTCTCAAATGCATGTGAAGTGCAGGCCATTTTGAAAACTGAAAGCATTCAAGGAGTTCAGACCAAAATCTAGGTTTGAAGGTTTCTACAACCTCGGTTTTTTCTTGCTAAGTTGTGTTTCAATGACTTCTACTACTAGTTTTACTGCATTACCTGAAAATAAACCTCAGATTCAGCACATAGTTAACATTCCTGAACAGACTGAGCCTGAGGTGCATGATCAATGTTGCATCTACAAGGTTCCTCCCCATCTCCTGAAACTGAATGTGGAAGCCTATACTCCATATTTCATCTCAATAGGCCCTCTTCACAGTGAGAAGCCAGAGCTAAAGCAGGATAAACTGAAGCAAAGGTATTTTCATGCCTTCTGGAAACGTCTATCTCACAAGCAGTGTTTAGCTTTGTCACAATATAAAGTCTTCCTTGAAGAGAGCAAAGAAAAGATAGGTAACTCTTACTCCAAGCCAGAAGTCCACAAGAATGAAAATTTTGTGGACATGATCCTTATAGACTCGGTCTTCATCATGGAACTGTTTTTGAGAAAAACAAACAAATCTGAGCAGAAGAATGATTTGATGTTCACCACATCATGGATTTGCAAGATGACTCAACGTGACTTGTCACTGTTAGAAAATCAGCTTCCCATGTTTGTGTTGGAGGAATTGTACACAAGGGTCATCCTTGGAGATGGTGGCACCAAGGAAAACTGTCTCAAGTTCACTGAACTTGCCTTTAACTACTTTGAAGACTATTATCCACACAAGTCCAGTCAAAAGGTGGAGATGATCAAGAATTGTAAATCTTGCATTAACTTCACTGATTTGATCAGATACACCTACCTTCCTAGAGAAATCCAGGTTAATATGAATTCATCACAACATTTCACTCCTTGTGCTGTAGAATGTGTTCTCAGGACTGCAACAAAGTTGAATGAAGCAGGTGTTAGTTTTGAAACAGTTGAAGGTAGGAGCTATTTGGATATAAAGTTTGAGAAATGTCCAATCCTCAGCTGGTTCCTGTGTTTTGGTTGCTTACCATTCACCAAATGTTTCAAATGTCGATTGCAAATACCCCACTTGAAAGTAGACCAGGTGACAGAATGTATACTAAGGAACCTCATTGCTTTGGAGCAGTGCCACTATTCAGACCAGCCTTTCATATGCAACTATGTGACTCTAATTGACTCTTTAATTCACACTCAAGATGATGTGGAACTTTTGGTGGACAAGGAAATAATTGTGCATGAACTTGGAAGCCACAATGAGTTAGCAACTATGATAAATGGTCTTTGCAGGCATGTTGTGGCGACTTCAAATTATTATGGCGAAATCACAAGGAAACTCAATGAACACTACAACTGCTGTTGGAAACACTACATGGGTGTGTTAATATCTGTCTACTTCCGTGATCCTTGGAGATTCAGTTCAACTATTGTGGGAATTTCTGTGTTCTTGTTTGCTGTAGTAAACTTTCTAAGGGTTATTGGTGTGTTTCAACCAAAATATTAACAGTGATATGATTAATTTGCCACACAAATGCTAACTACTGAGTTTGAAAGGTATGCTTGTTTTTCTTTGACTAGCAGTTTATATGTGCCAATTATGAGATCAATTTCTTTTTCCTCAATTAATCCGATTAGATTTCTGCAAATGTTATAAATGCAAACAGTTGGAGTGCATGGAGAGGCAATGGACCACAACACTACTGCGCTTAATTATATTAAAAGTATCGTGAGTTCTGATTCGAAATATTAAATCATTGTATAGATGGCCTCTTGTGTAGGGAATAAGTGAGGAATAATTATCACTTATATATAAATTAGTTTCACATAAGTCAATTTATAAATCAATTTATTAAACAGAATCTCAATATATATAAATTAGTTTCACATAAATCAATTTACTAAACAGAAGTATCATAAATCAATTATCATAAATCAATTTACTAAACAGAATCTCAAGTATATATAAATTAGTTTCACATAAATCAATTTATTAAACAGAATCTCAGAAGGTGGATTTCTTTAGATAAATAATATAATATAAAGAGGTAATATATCATTCCGGATTTCATCCCTACTCATTTAATAATAAAATTAGTATATGTGATAAATAAAATTTTTAATGATAGAAGAACTAATGAACGCTAAAATATATAAAATTAGATTTTAAAGATTAAATTAACTTTAATAGAAGATATTTTTCTGTTTAACTTGATATAATAGATTTCCAAATAATATCATATCAAGATGAGATAACCTAAATATCTAAAATTAGATTTTAAAAATTAAAATATCTTTAGAGTAAAGATTTCCTTCTTTTATCATCTATGATTACTCTTTATAAGCAATTCATGTTACAGTAGATCTACTTGAAAATTTTCTTATTTAGATCCTGGTTTCATCTGCCTTTTTGTTCAAAAGAGAATTCAGATTTGGAAACTTAGGAAAAACTGTCACTTGATAACGAGGTAAGGTTTTGGTTTTGTTCTCTTCAATTTTGTTTGATCAGATGATGATGTTTTTTTTTTTTCTGGACTTACTTTTAACATTCACACGTGAACACTTTTTTTTTCTTGGTCATATTTGTATATGCTTTTAATATATATGTTTTTTTTATTCCATGCAATTATGTGCTATTTTCTTTAAATTCTTGACATGGTGAATGAATTCGGTTTTTTTGTTGTAAGTTCATTAGAGAATTCAAGAATGAATCGCCAAAGATATCCTTTTACAAGTGAAAGTAGAAGGGGTCACAGATTTGCCAATCGACACTACCATCATCATGCACCGCCTGTGCAAGTGCAAGAGATCAGAGCTCACTCTCATTCTCGTAGAGACAACATGCACAATCATCCTCCTAGAGTTCACTCCAACTTTCATGCTCGTAGAGACAACATACATGATCTTTCTTCTATGGCCTTTCTTCCGGAAGTTGTTTCATTCCGTTACCATCATATTCATATGCAATTGGACATTAACAACATGTCACATGAGGCAAGTCTATTATGTATCGTCTGATGTATTTTGCTATGAATGTTGATTCACTATGAGGTCTAAGTGACTATGAAAACTTTAATTTTCTAATTCTTTTGGAATTCCACAACAGGATCTTCTTATTTTAGGTCAACGGATTGACAACGTAAAGAGGGGTTCGTCAGAAGAAATTATTGCAAGACAAATGCGGACAAAAACTTATCTACTACCTAATAATTTGGAGGGCTCAACTTCTGAGGAACAAGAAATTAATCTTTGCATAATATGTCAGGTATCAAATGCATTATTTTATAGTATGTACTATTAGAAACATGTTTTCCTCTTTCTGCTATTAATTGGAATACTTATGCATGATATGATTTCACAGGATGAATATAAGAACAAAGAGGAGATTGGAATTCTTCAATGCGGACATGAATACCATGCAGATTGTATAAGGAGATGGTTACAAGAGAAAAATGTTTGTCCCCTGTGCAAATCAAAAGTATTGGTTATTGGATAGAAGCGAAAATAAATTCATTATTCATGCATGCACCATTCTTTCCTCCTTCATATTTTGTTGTGTATAAAGTAGTACATACCAAACATTGGTGCAATATTGAATAAACTCATTGTTACAATAGTTAATACACATCTGGTTACATTGCCAAATGGGACAATAAAATATTTATCATTAACATATTTAATTCAAGTTATTCTTAGTAGATCAATATGGAAAGAAACTTTCACGTTTTTTTTATAAACTATATATTGAATTTAAATTATAATATAATATTATTTTAAAATATTAACTTCTAAAATAAAGTATTGACATTTAAAGAAATTATGTTTAAGAATATTAACTTAAACAAACAAATATCTAAGAATATTATTTTAAACAAACAAATATACAAAAAATATTAATTTAAACAAATAAATATTTTAAAATATTAACTTAAACAAAGAAATACGTAAACAAACAAATATATAAGAATAAACTTTTTTTAAAAAAGTCATTAGTCTACCCTTTCTATCTAGATATTAATTTAAGTCTTATAAGTTTTATAAGGTCTATTTTTTTAAAAAATAATAATTTGGAATTAGAACTAGTATTTTCGGAATTACATTAGCTTTCCACTTTACTAATAATGTTGGAAGTTATTCTCAATGGATGAATATGGGTGAGGCTTTTACATTTTTTTTTCATTAATTTTTTTTTTCATAGTTAAAATTACTTTAAACTATTAACTTTTTTTTAAATATATTGATATTAAAAGAAATCAAGTTTAAAAATATTAGCTTAAATGATAAGTGTCTAATTTCAGTAATATTTCATATTAAAATATAGACATTTATGAGGATTTATTGCTAGTTTACATATAAAATAATCCCTAAGTTATGAATTTATACCTTTTTACATTTATAACCTTTATTTGAATAAGAGTATTTTATTCCAAATAAATTTGGTGTTAATTGCAGATTTCCAAGGAGGATTGAAGATTTAGAGTAAATGAGAATAATTTGAGAAAAAAGAGAAAGCTGGAAGGTCCGAGAATGAAAAAAGATACAAAGAAAGATTGTTTTTTTTATGTTTTATTATTTAGCCCATTAACCCGACATAGGAAGCAACCTAACCTAAAAAACTAGGATAAATAGAGGGCCAGAGGCTCAACCCTAGTGTGCCAGATTAAGAGGAAAACACCATGAATTGTAACCCAATTGTAAGGATGGTAGGTGCTAGAAGTATGCGTGGCCAATTCTATGCTTTGGGATTAGGAGTAATCTGCTCAAACTCTTATGTATTGATGTGATATCTTATATATTAATATTCAGTTCTCGATTGATTATTGGTATTGTTGTTTTACTTTTAACTTTTCGTGACAAATTGAGAATTTTAAATATGACCGAGAGACATTTTTAGGGTTCAGACCTAAACATCAATACTTAACTTAACTTTGAGTGTTAGACATAGACTTTAAATGTTAATTGCCATTAACGTGTCTCATTGTGATTTTTAAGTTGTTTTTATAAGTATGCGAGAGATCGATATAAATGAATTTTCTACGAGAATCAATTTCAATCAAAGAACCTAATTGACATGTTAATCAAAATTATGTGAGCGAGAGAGATGAACCTAATCCCTATTTTTCCAATTGAAGCGACAAATTCTTTGTTTGTTTTCTTATTGATCATTGCCAACACACTCAATTCAACACTTTTTTTATTGTTTTCTTGTTATAATTCATTGTTCCTTTTGATATTGATATCCATCCATAGGGACAATTATTACTTCTGACAAACGCGGTGCACTTGCCGTAAAAAGTCATCAAGTTTTTGGCGTCGCTACCGGGGAACATGGTTGAGTTGTTGAGTATAATTTCCTAAATATTGTAAATATTTTAATTGTTTTGATTTGTTTTGATTTTGTTTATTTTAGATTTGATTTGATTTTAATAGATTTGCTTTTTTTAAAAAGAAAGTTTTTGTTTTTAATTGTTTATTTTCTTTACGTTATTTTTTTTAGTTTGTTTTTATTTTTATTTTTATCTTATTTTTATTTTATTTTAATTTATTTTAATTTTTTTTTTATTTTCTTTTGATTTTCTTTTAGTTTTTTTAGGTTTAGTTATGTAGTTTTATTTAGGTTTAGGTAGTTTTTATTTATTTGTTTTAATTATTTATCATTACTAGTTTTAGTTTTTATTTTTACGTTAGGTAGTATCTTTTAAGTAAGT
>Ga0123342_1002754_pt1 | contig 28924 bp, 14 predicted proteins | sample Turbeawhitnodule_FD_89960 | JGI IMG/M metagenome (GOLD analysis project Ga0123342, IMG submission 89960) | Root nodule microbial communities of legume samples collected from Mexico - Turtle bean Mexico white nodule | ecosystem: Host-associated > Plants > Roots > Nodule | place: Mexico: Nepantla... | reverse complement strand
TTACTGTAATATGGTATCAGAGCTCTTCGAATGAAGAGTTCTGCTGCGTTTCTCTCTGATTTTTATTTCCCTCTTTGCTGTTCTTGGTTATTTTTTTATTTTTTTTCTGTTCTCTTTCAAAATATTGATTGGTTTTAAAAATCTTTTAGGCAATGTTTAATGAAAACCCTAGTCTTCATAGTCTTAATAGTAGTCACACTATTACATGCAATTTTTGTGGCAAATATGGTTATAGTGAGACCGTTTGTTTTTGCAAAGTGGGTTTTCCTCCTAGTAATGTTAAAACCTCAAAGTTTTCTTTTACTAGAAAAGTCTGCACTTTTTGTAATCGTCTTAGCCACACTTTTGACACCTGTTATAAAAAGCATGGGTTACCTCCTGGCTACAAATTCCCCAATTGGACATTCCAAGCCAATAATATGATTACTACTGACACTTTTATACGGATTTTTATATGGATTTACTTTATAAAATTATAATAAAAATTAAATAAGTCAACTAAAAACAAACAAAAGTTTTTATACGGATTTTTTTAAGTTAATAATAATTTTAAATATAAGAAATTTTTAAATTCATAATGCAAATAAAATCTATGAAAAATATTTTGTATGATTATCTCAAAAGATAATATTTATCTTTAAAGTAGAAATTAGAAAAAAAAAATTAAGAATTATTCATAAATTGTAAATGACATGAAAAATAAAAATAAATGTGTAAATTATTACAGATAAAAAATAAATCCAAGCTAAAAATTAGATAATTGATAAAAAAAATATTGTTTATCGATTTTTTCATTTCTAGTTTCATGTTCATAGAATCTCAATTCCAAATACAAAATATTAATACCAAATAACTTTTATCTCCTTTTATAATAAATAATAAATCTTATACATATACCACTTGTTCTTCAAGGGATTCATAGTTACTATCTAAACATGTTAATTTCACATCAATTTATAACTTCCATATTTTAAAAGAAAACCATTTCTTCAAATTCAAAAAAACATATTATAACATATCTACCATTTTCTTAATATTGCTAGATTAGCTGAAATCAGTGTACTGCTTAAAACAATATTCATCTATTTATAAAATATTAGTCAGATTCGTTGTAATATATTATCTGTTGAATGAAAAAAATTATAGTGACAATGCATATACTTAATTTCTTATAAAATATTTATTAAAGACTTATATCTAAGCAAAATACTTTTCTTTCAATTACTCATTTTAAATTCATAGTAACAAAAAACAATAACAGCCACTGAAAATATAAAAATGGAAATGCCAAAAATGAAATAGACACCATATATTTGCAGATGGAGGATTTGCCACAAATAAAATTTGTTTAAAAGAATTTAAAAAGTCATAATCCAAGCAAAAAAAAAAACGTTTCTCATCTCATTGATCCAAAGTTACAAAGTTTTCTCTTATTTATAAGTTAGGCTATCTTTTATGAGTATTGATAGATGAAATAGAATTAAAATCCCACACTAACCATAATTCAACTTGGTCCCCTAGAATTAAAGTCCTAATAACCATTATACACCCTATCTTTCTTTTTAATTATTGATTCTTTTACAAAAGTATGTTTCTTATTGTATATTTTTTTTTCAAGATAACATAACTTTTTTTTTCTAGTCCACCCTTAATTTAATTAATGAGAGAGAAAAATTAATTATAGGACATAAATTTACTTTGAAATAAGAAACTAAAAGGGGAGATAAGTATAACTTACTTAAAATGCATTAAAAATAAAAATAAATGTTTTTCTTGATTTGAGTGAAAAAAACTTTCAACAACTATTATAAAAATAATATAAAATGAGTAATAACTCAGGAAGACTAATAAACATAAAAAAAACACTAACCTAAAACATATTACACAAATCATCTTATTATTACATCAAAATTAAATACATAATTATGGAAATTAATAAATGAGTTTGGATTGATTCTTTAATTCAAAAATTAAGTAATCCACTTCAATAAACTCTTATATAAGCATATTAAGTATAAATTATTGAACTCATTTTACTCTCCAAATTATTGTCCTAAAATTTACACAAGGTAAATATGATACAAGCTTGTTGTTGTTGAGTATAAAATATCTATGACTTAAAATTTTTATTTATAGAAAGTCTTGCTTTAATCACTTTACTCCTTAAAGAATATTAACAATAATTAGATCTTAAACGGAATTATTTTAATTATTAGTAATGAATTTTCACTATAACTAAATTAGAAACCATTTTATAAACTAAACAAAATTTTGGTTTCTAGATTAGTTTCTATTATTTCTATTATTGTTAAATAGTTTCTAAATAATTAGAGACCAAATTTAGAAGTTAAAACATTGGTTGTTAATTAGATACCAATTTAGAAACTATTTAACAATGATAAAAACTAATTTAGAAACCAAATTTTTATTTAATTTCTAAAATGGTCTCTAATTTAGTTACTATTGCAACTAATTATTTTAGTTTTTAAAAATTGATTTCTATTTCATGATTTTCTTGCCGTGTTTGCACTGAACTAAAGAGAAAAAAAAAACTATTTATGAATTGCAACAACATAAAGTGATTTTTGCATAGGCCAGCTGAGAAGACATGATCATCATTTTCACTTCTGGTATGACTCCTCTACTATTAGTGCCACCAATTTACAAATTATATGTAAGAATATAAAATTTAAAAAATACTTACAAAACAATTATTTTTACTATTTTTTTAATATTTAGTATTTTAACAAGGTTACAAATAAATATATAATTAAATAGTACACAAATGAACAATAATACATATAATAAATATATTATAATATATGATTTTCACGTTTCATCAATTTATTATAATAAAACAAACATTTATCTTGATTCATGAATTATATCATCAATTTATTATAATAAAACAGTTTGTATGTAAGTAGTTTTTTCAATTACTTCTTTTAATTTATCTCTTGTAAAAAATATTGTCATATTCTTTCTTGTTAATCAACCCTCATACAACTTCATTTGTAAATACAAAATTCAATTTCTTTTATGTTTTTCAATCTCCGATCATATTATATTTTCATAAGTTTCATAAAATATATATAACATTCTAAATTAATTAATAAACTATTTTATATTATTAAATTATATTCAAATCCAAAATTCAAAATCTATTTTAAGTAAATCATATTATAATGCTACATAATTTTTTAATAATGTAAAAGTAAGCTTTCTTGTTTTCTATCTATGCTTTGGGATGAGATTATGAAAGGTAAGAAAGTAAAAAAAAAAAGAAAAAAAATCAATTTATTTAAATTGATGAAAGAAAATAAATATGAATGAAACATGATATAATATATATTTATATTATTAACTATTTTAATATTATTTATAATTATTATAATAAAAATTAATTAATAAAATATTTGTAAAGTAATTTATTTGGAAGAGTATTTAATGGATTATGTAATTTTCTCTTTATATTAGTGGAAAGAAATGGAACACAAAGAGTGGGATAATAAGCATGAGAGAAAGAAAAAAAGAATTAATAAAATTTCATTTTAATTACTAAAATTGTTTGTTACTTATTTATAAATAAGTGTTAATAAAATTATAATGAGATGAATTATTATAGTTACCACAGTAAAATATTAAAAAGACTTGTTCTTACAATTTTAAGAATCAAGATTTATCAATGTAAAAAAAAGAATTCGGATTTACCACATAAGAAAAAGAGAAAATTACTAATGGAAATACATAGGTTTTATTCTAGGTAAGCATAAAAAGAACTGAGTCAAATTATATTTTTATTTTATTTTATTTGTTGGTGGGTGTGAGAGAAGGTTTTCTAGTTGACATAGCTTTCTTTGAATTCAACCTTTTAAGAAAAAAATTAATAAAAAGAATCAAATTTAAAAATTAACTTGAAAAAAGTAGAAATAAAATAAAATGTTTAATTTTTGGTACAAGAAAAATAGACAAAATAAAAAAAGAGTATATTATTTAATTGATTTAATAAAAAAATAAAAATAATATATCCACATATTTTTTACTAAACTCAATAATTTTTCCTAAAAAACATTTCGTACCAAAAAGAACGATAAAAACAGATGAAACGAGGTTAGATGGTGTTATGGAAAGATATTTACGCAGCAGATATTTTATCTAAAAGTAAAAAAAATCAGTTATATATCTTGTTCAGCAGGGCGGTGGGCAGGTGCACACCACCAGTAGCTATAAATGAAAACTCTCCTCTCTCGCATCTTCTTCACTTTTCCACCATCTCACAACCTTAACATCCTCTTACCTCATGTCAGACCATAGCCAGAACAAGGTGCGTGCGTTTCCCCTTTCTTTTTGTATCTCATTGGATTGCTTTATTGTTTTGTGTTCGGAAAGTTTATTGACACCCGAATAAAATACCTGATTTCGGTTATTTGGGATGATAAAAGAAGCCAAAAGAGTTATATGGGTTTTCCATTTTTTGTTATCCAATTTTTCTCCTTTTATCCTTTTCCATTCCTCCGGTGGCCTGGCTAGGAGACTCTTAGGTTTTCTTTTGTGTATAAAAGTCGGTTCCTTTACTGAAGATTTTGGTCCTTGGGTTTAAAAAGGGAAGACCCACTGGCTCAGTTTCGTCTTGATCTCTCTTTTTGTGTGTGTAATGTTTGGTTTATTTATTTGGGGGCAGGAGAGTTCTGAATTGGGTGTGTAATGATAAAGATTTCTCAGTGCTTTGGTCTTGATTTTATTTTTATGATCTTTTGTTTGTTATTTAATGGATCTTCTTGATTCCTTTGCTGCTCATGACTCTAGTTTCTGGTTAATTTATTAAGATTCAATGATGTTCTACTTTGCTGCTGGCTGCTAACGTTGTATTAAGTTATTTAATGTGCGATCCGTCTTACTTGTCAATTTCAACAATTGTTGCAAGTTTCTTGTCCCAGGATCTTAGTGCTATTATGTTTCTTGTCTTCAACCTTTTTACCAGCTTGTTACTGTAATTTATCAAATCTAATATGATTCTTGCCCTATCTACCTACCCCTTTTTATTTTTTTATGCAACATATATGGGGCTTAGATTTTGAATAACTGAATTGCAGGAAGACCTGGTTAGCACTCTATATTCTGCTGGTCAGTGTCTACCGATTGTTGAGGATTTCTTAATGAAAATGGTGTAATTTTGAGATTTATGGAATTGGAGATTTTTTTAAAAAAAATTATCCGGTTAACTTGTACCAGTGTGAAGAAGTCGTATATTAATGACATGACTTCAGATTTGTCAAGGTGAAGTGGTGACACAACTTCAGATTTGTCAAGGTGAAGTGGTGACACAACTTCAGATTTGTCAAAGTGAAGTGGTGACACTACTTCAAGTTTGTCAAAGTGAAGTCATGCCAGTATATCAGTATGATATGACTTTAGTGTAAGAGAAGAAATCGTGCTTGACCGACACGACTTTGATTAATTTTAATTCAGGTTCATATATTTGTTGTTTTTTTTTTAATGAAGTTGTGCTAGCATGATACCATTTTAGTTGTTTTTATATTAGACTGAAATCGTAAACCCTTTACACGACATGTATAGGATTATTTTTATTTATATTAATATTAATATATACGGTTTTATATATAAAAAAATGATTAATATGTTATTAATTGTCTCATTTAAAGTGAATAGTAATGTGGACATGTATAGGATTATTTTTATTTATATTAATATTAATATATACGGTTTTATATATAAAAAAATGATTAATATGTTATTAATTGTCTCATTTAAAGTGAATAGTAATGTGGACGGATCGATACAATCGTCTTATTCAAGGTATTTAGTTCAACGGTAATGGCTATTTGCATGACACGACAACATATAAGCAATGGTACATTAACCATATTATATGATACATATCGTCTTCGGAGTCTACATTTGACAATCATGTAAGTTTACTCGTTATACTTTTCATTATGTAATTTTATTTATCTAAAATTTGACATTGTTTCCCAACACGTCACATGACCTTGACTAACCCCAACCCCAACTTCCTTATCAGCATGTTGGGTCTTCTTATTGTCAACATGACTAGGTACTTGGTTAGTCCAGTCAACTAGGTCTTTAGTAACTACCGATGTCCATATACATGGATCATCATCACCATTTGTCTTTTTATTTTCCACACCAACAAGTTTCGCACACATACAATATTTTCCCTAATTAACCAAATCTTTTTTCCGGTCCACCAAATATGTTTGGAACTTCGACATTCACCCCTCCATTTACACACAATCTCACATCATCCATGTATTATTATTGACCCACATTTGTCCTCACAAGGACTCGATAATGACGGTGGCAATGATGATGATGATGAAGACAACAATGATGATCCACCTCCACCTCTTTTTAAACATCACCATCCACGAAGGCCTAGAAGACAAACAAGAAGACCATCTTGTAGCACTTCCTCTAATAGATAAATTATTTGATATAGTGTAACAATATTCATATTTTAATTTAGTTCCAATTTGCATTATTAACTTTCCCCTTTTTCTTCATTTTGGGGTCAAATAAACTTGGATTAAGATTAATCAAAGTCGTGTGAGTCAAACACGGCTTCCCCTCTTACATTAAAGGTATGTCATGTCATGCTAGCACAACTTCATTTTGACAAATCTAAAGTCGTGTCATGCTTGCACGATTTCTTTTACAACAAGATCATATCATGCTGACACGACTTACTTATATGGTAAATCTTTTAAAAACTACTCATTTCGGTAAATTCTTCGTAAAATTGCACCATTTTTGTTAAAAAACAAACTATTGAGTGTATAATATTTTTTAATAACTGTATTTTCATGCTTAATCTTCCTTGAAACGGCGTATCATTTTCAAAATACATGCAAAACATTTGAAATTGCAGTATTCCTTATATCTTGTCGATAAATGTGGCAATTTGACAGATGTCCACTTCTGTTGTCAATGTGAATGACTCCCTGACTGGTCACATCATATCCACTACAGTAGGAGGAAAAAATGGGAAGCCCAAACAGGTATTTTCGTTGTGAACCCCATCTTTCCTGTGATTTAAGTTATTAATATTTTTTTACCAGATTCTGAGTTTTTAAAAAGTTCACTTGAATTTTTAAATGTTGTGGGATTTAGAAGATTTTACCTTTGATCCATAGTAAACCTTTGAAAATTTAACGTCTTTGTTGATTATTCTTGTAGACTAGAAGATATCTGGCAGAACGCATTGTGGGGACTGGGTCATTTGGAATTGTCTTCCTGGTATGCCAATACTATATTCATATCAGTTACTATCTCCATATATCAGGCACACGGTGATAAATTTTCCTCTTAGGCTAAGTGCGTGGAAACTGGGGAGCTAGTGGCCATTAAGAAGGTTTTACAGGACAGAAGATGTAAGAATCGTGAGCTACAGTTAATGCGCATGATGGACCATCCAAATGTGATCTCTCTGAAGCACCGTTTCTTTTCCACTACAAGTGCAGATGAACTATTTCTTAATTTGGTGATGGAATATGTTCCAGACTCTATGTACCGAGTCTCAAAGTTGTATACTAATACTAATCAGAGCATGCCACTTATCTTTGTGAAACTTTACATGCACCAGGTATGCTTCAGATTTTCTAGTGATTGAGGAGGTTCTGTTTTTATCTTTTCACATCCTGATACAGGTCTGTGGTTCACATATAGATTTTCCGGGGTCTGGCTTATATCCACACTGTCCCTGGAGTTTGCCACAGAGATTTGAAGCCTCAAAATATACTGGTTTGTTTATATGTTTTAGCAGAATGCAATATTGACTTTCTTTCTGAAAAAGAAGGAACCATTTCCTGATCTGATGTAATTTTGTGTATTCTCTAGGTTGATCCTCATACACACCAGGTTAAGATATGTGATTTTGGAAGTGCAAAAGTGCTGGTATGTTTGATATCATTCTCAGTACATTCACATATTTTCGTGTGGGTCATTAATAATTATTATTATATGTAATAAATATGCCCATATTCCCCTTTAATATATTAGAATCTCAACCAAGTATTATAAAATATCATGACTGATAAGAAATTTGACAGAGCCACACAACAAAAATGTGTTGTAGTTCGAGAGCCCAAAGCCTTATAATCCAATAATTCCAGTGTTGGAAATCTCATACCTTGCAATTGGATCTTAACAATCACCTTTTTGTTGATGTAGATGACAAGGGTGTTGCAACTGTAACTGTAGCAAGGAGATGGTAAAAAGAAAACAGAGAATCTATTTTTATAAATTGATGTTTTGTTTACCAAGATGTGAAAAACTTAGTAGATCCTTTTTATTAATTTTTTTTTTGTGTGAAAACCAACCTAGGTTTAGAAGTTGGTTGTGCACAGTAAATGGTGGAAATCAAATATCACTGCACCCATACATTAAAAAAGGTTACTTTCGTAATTAATTGTGCAATTATTAATAATTTTTTAAAATATTTGTTTTAACCCCAAGATAAAATAAGAAATTGAATAGAAAACAAGGAAATTATGTTTTATATCTATTTTAAATAAATAGAGAGCTTCCTTACTCTGATCTAACCCTCGATGCAACAAGAAACTCAAAGCAATGCCATTTCTACTTGCTCCGTCATGTCATAGTCGTGTTGTTTCATTATTTTCGGAAGCTTCTTCTGCTTTCATTTCCTTCTTTTTCTCATCTTCCATGCTGTAATACTTTCCACATTTGAGTGGTCCTCTCGGAATAACTATATTTCTAACTGCTTCACCCTTCATACTCTGATTACTGGTTTCACACCTTGTAGAATTTCCCACTATTGCTACTATAATAAATTCATAATTCCATGAGATCGCACCAGTATTCTCTAAAGCAAAAGGCACTGCGATCACCACCCAGTAGGTGGCTGATTGATGGGAGGGACAAGGAGTACAGAGTGCTCCACCACATGAACTTCTTAAATATAGGGTGCTGATCTCTTGACCTGTTCAACCCTCTAGAGCTTCGAAGTCCTACAAATCTTCAATGACATGACCCTTGCTTGCCTGAACATTTTGTTCCCTTTTCTCTTACTCTTTCATTGCTTTTGCTAGTGCATGAACACCATAGCCACCCTTTTTTTCAAACCTTCTTATATTTCCACAATAATTATGTGATGATTCAGTACCTTCCTAACTGATACCCCATCCCCTTGTCTGTGGGATATGTATTGTCGTTCTCCACTGAAAATTGCTGAGCTATATATATCTATGTGTGTATCTATCTTGCCAGCTGTTACATTGTAACTTTTTTATGCGGTTTTTTGTTTTGGCCTTTTGGGTAGACCAGGCATTTTTGTCTTGTGATATTACTTTGTTTAGGGCCTTTTGGGTAACCCATCCAGTGTTTTGTTTATTCGAGATTTCTGGATTATTTTTATACATTAAACTTATGTCTTCATAAGCTTTTAAATTGTGACTCTATTACGATATGCAGGATTAATATTTTTCGGTGTTATTCCAACTGATGTTTGTTGCTTACTTGGGATTTTATGTGATCAGATTAAAGGTGAAGCTAATTTATCACACATATGTTCACTTTTCTATCGGGCACCCGAACTAATATTTGGTGCCACTGAGTATACAACTTCAATTGATATTTGGTCAGCTGGCTGTGTCCTTGCTGAACTGCTTTTGGGCGAGGTTTATATCATTGCTTTTCTTTTATTGTTAAAATTATGCAAATAGTCTCATTCAATAATTATTTACTACCTCCATGCCATCGGACAAAAAAATGGAACTTTTGAAGCCATTATTTCCAGGCGATAATGCAGTGGACCAACTTGTAGAGATTATCAAGGTGCGACTTACAGCATGTTAGGCTTTTAAGATCGTATCACTATTTTCATAAGAAGTCAGGTCTAAAATCTGTATTCCAGGTTCTTGGCACACCCTCTGAAGAGGAAGTTTGCTGTTCAAATTCGAACAATTTCAAGTTTTCACAGGTTAGAGCACATCCATGGCACAACAGCTGCACTGTTTACTCTTCTTCCACTTTGTTTTTTCAGATTATCAAATTTGAGTGTATAAAGGAATCCTGGACGTTCTAAACCTTAAAAATTTTGAGTGTAGATATTCTGCAAAACAATGCCTCCAGAAGCAATTGATCTTACTTCCCAGCTTCTGCAGTATTCCCCAACACTTCGTTGTACTGCGGTGAGTGTTTGCTTCAATTATGATTTATATTTCTCAGTGTGTAAATCATTTAGTCTTTCTTCAACATGCCATTATATTTCTTCTAAATCTTTATCAGTTAGCGACTGTTGTATATAGCAGTTTGAAGGATTTTTCTTTTGTCATGCAGCTAGAAGCATGTGCACATCCATTCTTTGATGAACTCCGGGAACCCAATGCTCTCTTGCCAGATGGTCGGCCATTTCCTCCTCTATTCAACTTTAAACAAGAGGTGAGTGTGGCTGCATCATCTTCATAGCTATGAATGAGGGTTACAAAAATCTAAATGGCCTAGCTAACTAAATTGATAGACAGCTTCATTATGAATACATACACATGATCTGATATTCAGTAAGTTCGTTGTATATGGTCTATTAAATGTTTTTGTTCTTTGTTTGCAGCTATCCGGAGCGTCTCAAGAGCTTATTGATAAGTTGATACCTGAACATGTGAAGCGGAAGATAGGGCTACCACCTACCCATTTTGGTGGAACATGATGTTAAGCTGTGCAAGGTGTATTCTAATGGCTACAAGTTAAAAGAGGGGTGCCATCTTATTGTCCAAATTACAAGTTGTTATTATACAGTGGCAGTGTAGTTGTGTGCCTGACTCCAGTCACCATCTCTATAGCATGGGTACCAAATTAAAGCTGTATACATACAAACATACCCCAAACATGGGCAGGACAATGTTGTTTGTTGGGTCTGTTTTCTTACTGGCAATGGTAGGACAGGACTCTTTCTTCCTGCACCTTCATATGTTCTTCTTCATCCTCGTACAAAACATATGTTCTTCTGACATCCTCGTACAAAACGTGAAAATAACTTTTTATTCTTTTCACTACCATAAATTAGTTTTTGATTATGTAATCCGGACATGCATTTGAAAAAATATTTTTTAGATTATATAATTCGGAGTCAAAAAAAGACTTTTAAATTATATAATTTGTAAGTTAATTACAAATTTGAAAAAAAAAATTGGATTACGTGATTTGGGTGGGACTTTTTGAAAATATGAAAATTTATGGAGTGGAAGAACATATGGAGGTGCAGGTGGAGGAAGAAACAGTCCAATGGTAGATATCAAATATGTGGTGTGACCCAAGCATGCCCTTCTCAAAGGTAATGCCGCCTGTTTCTCCTATCAAGTCTCTTATATTCTTTACCCTTCCTTTTTATTTTGGCTTAATTAACTAAAACTAAAAAAAATATCAAATGTCATTTATAGTAAAATTATTTCTTAAATAAAATTAAAAGATATATTTAATAAACATCAATATTTTCTTGGTATAAAAATTACAGTTAACTAGAAATATACTTTAGGTCAGTCTGATGGCATATTTTTTGTATGGGTCAGATCATGTGTTTTGACTTAGTAAATTTACTCCCATTGGATTTTTGTTATAATAAATTTATTAGTAGATTATTTTGTAAGTTTGTTATTTTTTATCTTAGTTTTCTAAGCATGTTTTTTAATAGATTTTGTTTTGTTTTGCTAACATCTTACCCCCTTTTCCGTTACTCTACATATTCACAGTATAATTTTTTTATTAATTTTTTGTGATAATTTTCAATTTTGATCTAAAAACTTATTTTAAATTAATTTACATTTTTTTAAATTTAAATTTTATATTAAATTATATTTTAAATATGTTAATATACAATCACATCTATTCTATCACATTAATCAATCTACAAACTTTTCAACTAAATCTAAACAATATTTATTTATACTTTTTTTTCTTTTAATTTTTTCTCAATCTAAATAAAACATGCACCTATTTATTTTGGAAAATACTATTTAATTTCTTAAACACATTTCATCACGTCCAAGGTTGAATATCTTGAAGATGTAAAAGATAACATGATAACAGATAACACAATAAATTCTCAATAACTCACCTATCATCTTATAAAAATAAATTTTAAATTTAATTTATTACTACAAAAAAATAGTTTAATAAGAGATTATATTTGTACATAAATCATATATTATAATTTGTATTGTATGTTTATAGTTAAGAATAATAAAAACGAAATTCAAAATAAATACATTTAACACTAAATATCTAATAATAGGACAAACATGTTAAAAGATAAAATGGTCATTGGTCATTAAACACGTTAACATTAAGTTGGGTTAGTTATTGTTGATCTTTTAACTAAATACTTATCTTCAGATAATTTTAAGAATGTTTCACAAACTAAACTTGATTTTATGATATGACAATTATTGTAAAGATTATATTTTAAAACTCTTATTCAGTGATGTTTTTTTTCATTTATCTTGAGCACTTAATTTATTTTAGACAAACTTATTTAGTTGTGACATAAAATAAACACATGACATTAGAACTAAAAGTAGGTGATAAGAGACTTCATATACTGCAACACACTCGAAATAATACTCGTTATTAAAGAATGTGTCATGATTTTTGCTGATTTTGCTGATTTTTTCCATAACTCCATGATGGATTGGACCTTTATAAATTATATGTAGGCTGATTCTCCATGCACCATATTATTTATGATTTCCACCCAACGTACACTTATGTAAAATTGTAAAATGTTTATTTTGTTTTTAATGATTTTAAAATTTTCTTTCTAGATATTTATATCTGTAAATTAAATTATAAAGTTCTGGATATACAAATTCGGAATTAATATGTCACTTTCGAATTTCATCATCCAGAAACTTATTTGAACAATGACTTTCTTGATGTCAAGATCCGTAAATAAATATAAATTAACTTTCGATCTCAATCCTCAACACCCTTTATAACACACCATTCTAGATATAAAAATTTGGAACTCATTATTCACTTCTGAATATGACCATCCGAAAACTTAAATGAAATATAAAAATGATATTTCAGATTTCGAAATCTATAATATATAAAAATGACTTTTAGATATTGAAATTTGTAAGCAAATATGTGAAAATAGCATAATGAGATTTTAAAACTTTTGTTGGGTGTGAATCAAAATTGATTGGGTGGAAGAAATTGTCTTATATGTATAGTATTCGTTTCAAGTCGATGAATCTAGTCTGCTCCTCGTAGAACACTATCGTGTATAGAGAATAAGACTAAAAAACTAGAAAAAGGCCAATAAGAACGAAAAAACTGAGAGATTAACTTTTATAGTTTTTACATTTATATGATCTCAGAGTAATTTTTTTGTAATCTTTCATGATTAAAAATGATCTGAATATAGGATTTGCAAGGGTCAGTGATGAATATTTTGTGGCACATATTGATGATGGTAATTAGGTTGATGGTGTAGTTTAGCCTAGCCAGTGTTTTATTTGGGAAAATAAGGTGACGCATGTAAATGGCTTGCACATGGCACGAAGCGGTGGTTGGATGTAATTAATGTATACCCCACAACCATAATACTATTATCACCCCTTCACAACCATTTTGTGCCAAATTGCATTGTCTTAATGCTCAAAATTAGAAGAAATAAAGGGTTTGAGTATTTGATAAAAAAATTAACATTAATTTTTGTTGATGAAAAAAAGTTCAGTTTAGGACACATTGAGTATATCTCTGTAGTTAGTTAAGTAGGTGTTTGTTTGGTGGGTACGAAAGCCCTATTTTTCTACATCACATGCTCACGGATTTAATTTATCTCTCACTTGTCTCTGTTTCATACTTTCATTTCATAGCCTGACTGACTGTTTGACCGTACATTAATAAACACGCTCACTTTTCTCTCCTTCCCTTCTCTTTCTGCTCCCAAATTTAATTTAATACTTTATTACGACTCCAAATATTAACACCATTTAATTTTATTTATTTTAAAATGATACTATTAATGTATTAAATTTATTTTTATTATTATTCATTTTTAAAATATTATTATTTATTACTAAAAACATACATATTTACTAGAAGCAGATAAAAAATAACTATAAAATGTTTAATAAAAAATTATCAATCTTGTTATATTTTATATCAAATTTTAATGTTTTGTTTGGACTAGGAACTCAATTTGAGGAAGTAAATTTGAGATGATTTGAAGAGAAAATGTAAAAAAGGTGAGTTTGTTTGAATTAATATAAATAAAATAAATTTTTTAGAAAAAGTTTGTCAAAATTTAAGAGAGTGATGTGATTTATATAATTAAAATTATATATATTTTTAATTATATTATCTTTATATATAAAAATTATTTAAAAATTAATTTGATTGATTTATGTATAAATTATAATTATTTGTAATTCATGATTGAAATATTAATTTAAAAAAAATACAAAATATATAAAATTTGATAACAAAATATTTAATAAAAATTTATTTTTATATTAAATAAAATTATTATTTTAATCTTTATTTTTTATAATTAATATAATTATATATAAATTTATTATTATTTATTATTGTTATTTGTAATTATAATTTTATAATAATTATTATAATTAATAATTATTATATATTTTTCTAACATAAATATATTTAACATTTAATATTCTAATTTTTAAATTTTATTTTATCATGTTATATTTTTTATTATATTATATTATATTTAATTATGTAATTTTATTTTAAATAAAATTAGTAATAATTTGAATTTAAAATAAAAAATTTAAAAAATAATTTATAAATAAATATATATATATATATATATATACAACTTTCTTTCCAAATTTTTCCAAGGAAGGAAAGAAAGTTTGAATCTCAAAATGCTTTTCATTTTTGTACTTTTCATTTATTATTTTTTTAATTTTCATAGAAAATATTTGCTTTTCTCATAAACAAACAATACATAGGTACTATTTAGCAAGAGAGAAAGAAGACTGAGCCGTTTGTATATGCTATTTTGTAAAAGAAAATCAGAGAGAGGATTTGTATAAAAAAAGTATTGGATTCATGACAATTATGAAGGGACACGGAAATGTATTATTAGTTTCTAAGAAGGTGAAGAATGTTGTAGGTTTGGATAAGTAGTGTCACTGATATAATTTTTTTTAAAATTTGTTTATTCTTTATCCTTTCTTTATTTAGTAAGAATGAAAATACTTTATAATTCCTGCAAATATTTTAGGCATTTCAATACTGTTAAAGTTTCCCGATTTACAGTAGATATGATTACATGAATTGTGAGTTTATCCCATTTAAATTCTTATATTTTTTTCTATATCGAATATTTAATTTTTGAAAATAATTTAATTTATTAAATTTTTCTTTCATATTTTTATAACTAGTACTGTCGAATTAAAATAGTAAATGGAGTTTATGGCATTTGTGTTTTATAGCGTGAATGTTTGATGAAAAATATTGAATTAAAGCATTTATCTAAAGATGGTTCCGTTGTACTAAGCTAAGGGTGAGGGAAGAGTGAGGAGGTACTAAAAAGAGTAAGTGGTAGAAGCTACTTTCTTTCTCATATAAGAGGTAACAAGCAAGTATATGCTATCAACTTACTCACAAAAATATGTTTTTCTCCTTACATCTTACATCAACTCAAGGAATAGGTAATGGCTGCCCATTACTCCTTTCCACTTTTCCACATATTTCTAGCTCTCTTTTTGCCTCCCTATTCATCTACTTAAATTCTCTATTAGCTTACAATTAATTAAATTTTCAAAACTTTTAACTATTAAATAACTATAAATAAAATATATTTTATAATACATAATTAAATATAAATATATTTTTTAAGTCGATTTATAAAATTGAATTAAAGTTAAAATTTACTTTTTAACCTAATATATTTAAAATCTGTCATAATTTGAGTTTATTGTAATGATCAATTCATCTATTATTATTTTTATATAATCTTCTTAATCTAGTATTGAAATTATTTAAAATCTGTCATAATTTAAGTTTATTGTATTGATCAATTTATCTATTATTAATCTTATATAATCGATTATATGCATAAATTAACCAATATTTTATAATATATAAATAAATAATGATAGATTTTTTTTTTATAAAAATTAAAAATACTTATAAAATATTTTATTTATTTATTTTAAAAAAATAATATATAAATTTTTGACTTCATATATAAATATGAAAGTCCAGTAAATAATATAAATGAAAAAAATTATATATAAGAACTAACAAAAATTAAAAATAATTTGTAGAAATTAAAAGTATTAAATATGCAGTTTTTATGATTACAAAATCTAAACAAATAATTAAATAAAACATTAATGAAAGACAATGTTCTCTTCATATATCAGAATTTAAAAATAATTGTTAATACTGCTATCTATACTACCAGGCCTTTTTCTTCGGTTCAAACATGCCGTCAATCAACATCATGAAGATGACTTCTTGCATCAAAATTTAATGAATCTCTCTCTCTCTTGTTGTATATAATGATGAATCTTTACTTAGCAAAGAAAAATCCAAATATAACTATGAAGACTGTTGAAAATTATTAGAGAATACACTTTCCATTTTAAAATTCGGTATTTCTTTTAAAATTTTACTCTAAAAAATTAAGAAACTAAAATATATATATATATAAAAGTTGTCATTGATTTAGATTCTTAAGTAATAGGTAATAGGAGACTCTTCAGTATTTTGGAACAAACCTGATAAAAAAAATCCTAATTTGATAAATATTTAATAATTACAGAGTATAAGTATAAATGCTGGTAATTTATTTCTTTCTTAAGACTCTGACATTTGGGAACTTGGTTAAGGTATTTTTGTTTAAATAGAGATACTTAATTTTCTCCGTTCTCCCAGGAACGGATATCTTGAAACTAACTTGATTCTTGGCTTTACCAATATTAATTTGTTAATTAAAATATGAGTTTATGAAAACCATGTGAGCAAGAAATAGCAAGCTAGAGGTGAATGTGTTCTTGTTTATTCTCCACTTTAAATACATGGTTTATGTTCCCTTTTAACACTCAAATTGTAGTTAATCATAGCTCACAAAACTTTAATAATTTTTATACTTCTTTATTAATTGACTAAATGATGTTGTCAGTTATCACATGTTTTGTGGTGCTCTAGGACCTTTTTTAATAAGAACAATCACTTCTGGTTTGATAATAAAAAAGAGGCATACATGCATACTATCTTTTTTATTGTTCCAACTAATATGGTAAAATATTCCCCACAATTTACCAAATCAATTACTAGTCAACTTTACTTAACTCTTCATGGACTTCCATTCTCTTTCTCTTAATATAATTAATACTAATTTCTTTAATCAGACTTTAAGGCTTAATTTTATCATGTTATTAATAAAACACTGATTAATACGGCTATATTAGAATAAAAATACAAAATAAAATAATTTTAGTCCTAAAAAAAATAAAATAGTGACTTACTCAAATCTTGTTTCTATCATGGAAAGAGCCACATTTTATTTAAGTATGCTAACAATAAAAGGTTAAACTCATATTTTATTATATTAAACGAATAATATAGTTTTAACAAATTAAAAATTATCATTTTTTTTCATTCAATATTATTTTATGTTATTGTCTACAATCAACAAAATATTTTCTCTACTCGCTTTTCTTTCTATCATCCTAAATAATTATAATTTCAACATGGTTAATGTTTTTCATTAAATCATTTCAATAGATAACATTGTCACACTAGTCATATTTGATATTAATGAATCATGATAGCATTTGGATAGCAATATGTGAATTTGATAAATTCAAACGTTTCAATTGTTTATACTAATTCATTACGTGAAAAATAATTTGTAACCTTTTACTTTATATATATATATATATATATATATATATATATATATATATCAGTTAAATTAACAAGTGGTGAATTCTCAATAAAAGTAACATTGTCTCAAATTACTATTATTTATTGATTTAACTATTTCAGCTCAAACAAGCTCAAACAAGCTCAAACAAGCTCAAACAAGCTCAAACAAAAATCGAAAGTATTTTCAAATTTTCCTTGGTTGATGTCTCAATGAGTCATCCATTCAACTTTCATGGGTAGCTAGAATTGGTATGTAAGCTTAATATTCCAAAGAATATAAAGTAATTATATGGCTAAGAGATTGTTCAGATAAATTCTTTTAGAAAGAGTTATACGAAAAAAGTTAAGGAAAGATATTTTTTGTTCATAATTAAAAAAATAATGTTAACATTGAGTTTTACAATGATTCAATGGAAATTTATGCAAACATTCTTATATTTAAAAACTTTATTTTTATAATTTTTATTTAATAAATATAATATTTAAATATAAAATAATAATTAAGTGTATAATTTGTGATAAATATAAATAAAATTAATATCTATTCCAAATTTAAAAGTGATATAAATTTTATATAATTTAAAATTAGAGGATGTGAGAACCATTTGGCATAACTAAAAAAGATACAAATATTTGTTACTTTAATTAAATTACTTAATATGATAAATTATTTCATTTCACAAATAGTGGTTGAAATTTATGTTACTCTTTAATTCCTAAATATATATATATATATATATATATATATTAAACAGATAATTAAATAAGGATCAATTTTAAAAATAAGTAGTTGTTATATTAGATATTATTTTAGAGATTAAAAAATTTATTGATATCTAAATTAATTTTTATTATTAATAAATATTTTATAAATTTATATTTAATTATTTTTTATTTTTAAAATTAGTTTTTTATTTAATAATAATAATAATTATTATTTTAACTAAATAAAATTTACAAAAATGATAATTTCTTCCAGTTATTTAATATGAAATAAAATTTACCACATACTAAACATTCTTTTAACTTCCTCCTATCCTAGACCTAGTAGTTACCCATAGGTTATTTACTTTAATATTTAATACTCAAAATTACTTCTCAATTTTCTCTTTCAATAAAATAACATTCTATACCCTCTAAACCAGAACGATTAAGTTTTACTATATAATTTATTTTTCTAAATGACTGACGTTTTCAGTTTTTAATTAAATATTACTTTTTTTCTAGTACCTCTAAATAAATCATATTAATACTTGTATTAACAACACATAAAATTAATACATTTATTGAGAGGATAATACTATTGTAATAAAACTATGTCTTTATAGTTTTCCTAATTCCCGTCAGTTACAAATAAATCAATTTCCTTGTGGCTTATCGTTTATCTGTTCATTGTTTGTTTGTTGAATCAAACTCAAAGTTTTAATGAATTAAAGTGTACATTTAGTTATACAGTATCAGTTGCACTAACAAGTCATTGGTATTATACAAGCATTTTTAAATTTGTTTACTTTTTAATAAAAATAGTATTCTATGTTACAATTTTTTAATAAAGATAAGTGATGTAATAAAGAAAATGAAAAAATAACTGTAAAAATATTATAGAAACAGAACAAATGGTCTCTAAATGTGCACACCCTTCATCATAGCTTGAATAAAATTCCAAAACCGATAAAAAAATGAGAAAAAACTGACAATTCTTCACTGGATTGCTAATTTAAATTATTTTATTCGTTAGTTAGAACATTTTATGTTTTATATAATGTCACATTTCTTTTGTAGACTTTCAATATTAAAACGTAAAATGGGAAATCTTTAAAGGCATTTAATACAAAATGTTTCTAATACTCCTTGTATTCCTACTGTTTAAACTGGCATTAAATTAAAATAAATGTCATAAATTTGTAAATGGATTTTTTCAATTCTTTAAAGTGTGTTTATTTTAGATTAAAGAAATAAAAGGAAGGAAAATAGAGAAAAAAACAAGTTAATTTAATAAAATAAAAAAGATGAAAAATAAACAAACAAATAAAAGAGTTAATTCTATTTTTTTTCTTCTATCTTATTTTCCTAAATCAAACAATCCATATTGTTATTTCTCTCTCCATCTCCATGCCTTCTATACTCTGTAAAGGGTTTAAAAATTATTTTATTTTTCAAGTTTGTCATTAGTTTTCATATTTCATTTTATTATGAAAAATATTTATTACATTTTAAATATAAAACTGGAACATTTTAATATTTTTTAATGTTAACCATTGAAATCGATTTTAAAATAAAGATTCAATGTTTACAAAATAAAAATAATTAAATATTATAATGAGAAAAATTAAAATAAAACATTATTTTGTAAGTTTATGAGTGTGTGCTAATGCAGGTCGCTAAAGTAAAAGGGTTTAGTGTAAAAGCAGGGAATAAAGACAAAAACCTCAATTTCTTATCCTTTGCTTTACACACTAATCCATTCCATCAAATGATTCAAACGCACTCAATCTATTTTCCAATTTCGATACCATTTTCCCAGTTACTTTCCTCACCTAACCCTGCTACTACTTTTCATACATATAAATAATCATAATTTTGTCCATTCTTCCAACTCCAACCACAACCAGAGCCATAGCCTAGAGCTTTAACGCGCTGTGTCTGGATTCAAACGTACCCAGTTTCATTTTTTATTCTTAAATCCAATGTTTGAGGTAAACCCTCCTCTTTCTGTCTCATTTCGCTCAAACATCCTATTGGTGATGATCCAAGTTTCATTTTTTACCTTTTCTTTTGCGTGTGTTTATGTTTTTGGAACGATATTCGAAGGTTGTGTCTCAAAACGTTAAATGGTCGTTTAGATGTGTATTGTCCGTGTTTTCTTTGGTCACATTGTTCATCCACTGTAAATAACAGATAGTTTTTATTTACTTTTGTTTTTCTTGGTGGGGTTTATCACTGTGGGAGACACGCGTTTCTTTTCAGGTTTGGAATTATTGAGTGGAAGAATTTGATGTTGGGGTGATGGATCTGGCAAAAAGCAAAGGCAGTGGTGAAGTTTTGGATCATGTTGATGAAAGGGTGGGTGAGGATTTTAACCAATTGGTTGAAGGAAATGCAATTGATGCAGGAGGTGGACATAGCTTGGGTGAAAGAGTTAGTGTAAGTGGGAAAGATGGGTCTCATGAAGAAACGTGTAATGGTCTTGGTTTGAATGGGGAGCTAAAGGAGGGGCTACAAGAAGTTAGTGATCAGAACATGGGTGACCCTCAAGAAATTAATGATACATTACACGGGGTTGATCAAGGAACCAGTTATAGTTCAAGAAATTTGATTAGTGGGGAAGTGCCTGAGACTTTTGTTATAATAGATCCTTCCGCTCAGATTGATTGTGTCAGTGGAGAAAATACAAAATTGGAAGCTAAACCTAATGATTCAGGGTTGAGCAAGGTGTCCACGAAAGTAATAAAAGGGGTGTCTGAGATAGATAAAAATTCATGTGTGATTGATGTAAACCGTGGCAGCTGCGACGGTTTTAGTGAGAATTTGGAAGGTGAAATGATTTGTAGGATTTGCCATCTGGCCTCTGGGCAACCATTAGAAGCAGCACCTATTGGCACTGTAAGTAGTGCTACTACTAATACAGATTTGATTCAGCTTGGTTGTGCATGTAAAGATGAGTTAGGTATTGCTCACAATCATTGTGCTGAGGCATGGTTCAAGATTAAAGGAAACAGGTAACAGTTGATTTTGTTAATACTTGTTTATTTCTATTGTGTATATCAACATCTTGTTTTGTTTTTTGTGTTAACGCCTGCAAAAGTGAACATGTTCTGATGTGTTGTCCGTTTATTTTGAATCAAAATGGCATAGAGATTCCTGAGGATTTCTACGTTTCGGATTTCTTAGTATATGTAATCCTACTAGATACAATTTCTAAAAAAGAAACCGACTAGGGATGTGCATTGTTTTAATAATTTGTAATTTTATTTCTTTTTTATTGATTTTTTCTGTCACGTCTTGTCTAGTGTGAAATCTTCGAAACGCTGCGGCACACTTATGCAAATAGCTCTAGTGTTACTATTATCATTATTAAATTTATTTCCATCAATTGTAAATTCCAAATTCCAATTTTATTTTCTTATTATTATTAAACTTTAACTCGACAAATTTCTTGAATTTTAGTCTGAATATTTGAAACCGGCTTCATTGCTTATCATTTGTTGTCAGTTGGTTATTGCATGTAGTTCGTTGCCGTTTCACTTTTTGCTGGTTACATTGCTAACTGGAGAACCAATATCATCCTTATGCACCCTGACACATGGAGTTTTTAGTAGTAATTAACTTAAATGAAGGGTGAGTTGGGCAAATGCATCCACTGACACCCAGTTGGTTTTCCTTCTGAGGTATTGGTATTAGCAAATAGCTTGGCTTCTGGTGGTTGCGAGCTGAGGTTAATTGACATCTCAAATTCCAAATGATGGCACCAGGTCTTAGTTTGGTATAGTCGCATATATTTTTCATGTTAATATCTGGTCAAAAAATACTCTTCTTGTCTCCATGAAGTTTCTTTGAATCCTCTGTTTCTATTTTCAGCTTATATGTGGGGAATGAACTAGGAAAAATAAGTTTATACTTCCATCTCCTATAAAAAGAATAATATATTGCAATGTACCTCCTATTCCTTTTTGTTTTCCTCCATGGTTCCACCCCTCTTCCCATAGAAAGGAAAAAAAAACTGTACACATAGAAGATTGTATGCCAGAAACATTGTATTTGAACTGTAATAATTTCCATGATGATTCTGAATGTGGCCATATTTCACATTTAAAATAATTGATATTGGTTCTTAGAGAAGAAACTCTGGTGGTATGGTACCAATGTGACTTTCACTAACGAAGTAATATGAGAAGCTCTCTCCACTTGCCTTCTATCTTGACCTTTGTCAAACTCTCAGTTACTGTTTCAATATTGTTTACATCTAAATTCAAATTATGAAATGATTGTTCAGATGTATGCTCAATTCAATTTTTTGCTGTTCTCGTCTCAACTGCTCCTGTTGAAGAACGGTCTGAAAATACCATGGGTTTGGGTAACATAACTCAAATTTGTGTTTGAAATTACTCTCATGCACAGGGGGGTGGGGTAGGATGGGGTGGGTTAGGATGGGGTGGGGGAAGCTCTATCAGTACTTTTTTTCCCATTCACATCTTGTGTATATGCTTGCAGCTTATTCTTTTTTAAAGTTGAAAAATCTTTATTGCTTATTGAACTGAGATAGAAGAGTTACACGTGCATTTTGCAACCATTTACATGGTTATAAAAATGTTATCACCGAGAATGGTTGATCATGTTTAATAGTTGAATAATCCCGAGGTTCCTTTTGTTCTATGCCAATCTCGTTTCTGATAGAATCTAGTTTTTTGGTTGAATTATTCCGAGGCTCCTTTTGTTCTATGACAATCTTGTTTCATATGCAATCTAGTTTGTTGGTTGAATAATCCTGAGGTTCCTATTGTTCTGTTAGTTCTTTCACGATCTTTAATTGTCTTTCACGATTATAGGTTGTGTGAAATTTGTGGTGAGACTGCAAAGAATGTTTCGGACGTTGCTGATCATGGATTTATGGAAGAATGGAATGATACTAGATTCATTGGCAATGATAATACCTCATCCAGAAGGTTTGGTGGATGCTGGCGTGGACAACCATTTTGTAACTTCTTAATGGCATGCCTGGTTATAGCTTTTGTTCTACCATGGTTCTTTCGTGTAAATATGTTCTAGTGGAAGGAAGCCAACACCACTCTTCCCTTCAAATCTTCATCCTGCTTATATGATGAGTGCATGTCATTGAAGTTCCTGCCATATTCTTTCTCAGAAGGGTTGGTAATGCATAACCATGACCAACTTCTCATTTTTTCAGGGTATGTACCTTGAAATTTGGTTGTAAAGAAACTTGCCAATTAGGCAAGTTATGGCCAAGTTGTTTCCTTATTGCATTCTTTGGATTGGAGTGCGTGTGGTGTACTAAATTATATATATAATAGCGGCATCAATTTTATAATTGAGAAAAGTAAAGAAGATATTTTACTTGTGGCATAGATGTTATATGTTAGAAACAGTAAATTATTCGCTGTAAAACAGGCAAACAGAAAAAGGCCCTCCTTGATTTCCCTTCTCTTTTTTACCTTCTTATACTCTTTTCTTTCTTTACTATCTGTTGCTTTTCTGCTAATATAAAGTTCAAAGAATCCAATGTGATTTGTCATTAGTGTGTTTATGTTCCCTTCTTTTTGTTTACAAATGTTCTAGCTTCTAATCGAACTTTTGCTTTTGTCAGCATTTTCTAAAGTTAAACAAAAGCAATATACTCAAAACACTTGCCTTAATTTTGAAGGTACATATGCTAATGAAACATTTTTATGCCCAAGATGAATCCTTGATCAATATTTTGTTTAGTGATTGGTCTAGAATTTTTAACCAATGGATTAAATTGGTATGTAAACATGTTGGGGGTATTAAATTCAAATATTTACGCATAATACATATAATATTACGAAAAATAAAATGAAATCCTTGTAGCCCCGACTATATTTGGAAGGTCATTTGATCTTGTGCTAAGGGAGCTAAATAATGGAGTATATTCCACCTTTTAAATTGAAAAAAGTGAAAATTGTAATATCTCAAAATTATTAATGATTAAAAAATAAAGAATTTGTGTGACTTCAACATGAACAATATGCGCAGGAAGGCTCTATGACAAGAAATTGAATAATGTTTGAATCAAGTATAAAGTATATTAGATGGCCAAAAGATGAGAGTGAATTCGATAGATAGATTTTATGGAATAAGATTACCAAGCATCCGTTGTAGTCTAGTTGGTCAGGATACTCGGCTCTCACCCGAGAGACCCGGGTTCAAATCCCGGCAACGGAATTTTTTTATTTATTTTCGAGCAGATTAATTGAGGAAAACCATATCCCTGAAAATTGAAAAATGTTTACCACCAATTCTATTAACAGTAGAGTAGAAAAAAAAGAGAGAAATATAATTTTGTCTCATGAGCCCAATGTGCTTTTGATTAAACCCAAGTTTTACATGTAAAACAGTTTTGAATTCGTTTGTGACAATGATAAAAATTATACTTCCGTTGCCGGGACTTGAACCCGGGTCTCTCGGGTGAGAGCCGAGTATCCTGACCAACTAGACTACAACGGAACTTTGATATAGTGATTAATATAATATAATTAACTAATTGTATATGTAATATGATATCTATGTATTTTTTAAACGTAGAATTAAATGTGTACTTGGTTGAATTTATTTTTTTTAAAAATAATTAACTTTTATGTTTCTAATAAAATTTTAAAAAAGTTTGTTCCAATGTTGGCATACGATGAGAATATGTGAGAAGATTGGAACGAAAAGAAGGCGTAATTTGATGGTGTAGGTATAAATAGTGGTATCAATTTTGTTTGTTTGATGAGGGTGAGGAACAGCAAAGCCAACCATGTCTAAAACTAAAAGCATAGCACCGTTGAACACTTATCCAACTTACCATAATCCTAGAAACAAGTCAAACTATGCAAAATCTCCTAATTGCTTCATCTTCTTCAGACAATCTTGGACAACGTATCTGCCACCTCCCAATTTTGATCTTTCTTGCAGTAGCAGTGTCGCTGTGTCTGCAACTTTGTCCAAGGCCACCTACAACGTAGCCATGGACAAGAATGCAAAAATTCGCAAATTCTGCCAAATGGGTGATCTCAGAAACGCCATGGAATTGCTCAAAAGGTCAAAAGTATCTGAACTTGAGCTGCATACTTACTGTTCTGTGTTGCAGCTCTGTGCCGAGCTGAGGTCTTTGGAAGATGGAAAGAGGGTTCATTCGATTATCACCTCCAACGGCATGGAAATTGATGAGGTTTTGGGGGCAAAGCTAGTCTTCATGTATGTGCACTGCGGTGATTTGGTCCAAGGGAGACAAATATTAGATGGGATTCTCAATGATAAGATTTATCTCTGGAATTTTTTGATGTCTAAATATGCAAAGATCGGTAATTACGAGGAAGCTGCGAGTCTTATGAAGAAAATGCAAAACTTGGGAATCAGAGGGAATCCTTTTACTTTTACTTGTATATTGAAGTGTTATACAGCATTGGCAAAGGTAAGGGAGTGTAAAGGCGTTCACGGGTATGCTTTTAAACTTGGTTTTGGTTCTGATAATGCTGTCGTTAACTCTCTAATTGCAGCTTATTTTAAATGTCGTGATGTTGAGAGTGCACATAATATGTTTGACGAATTGAGTGACCCAGATGTTGTTTCCTGGAATTCTATGATTAGTGGGTGTGTTATGAATGGGCGTTCCTGGAATGGACTTAAGTTTTTCATTCAGATGCTGCATTTCGGGATTGATATGGATTTGGTTACCTTGGTTAACGTTCTTGTGGCTTGTGCAAACGTTGGCAAGCTTTCATTGGGTAGAGCTCTTCATGCTTGCGGAGTGAAAACAGGTTGTAGCGGGGATGTCGTGTTTGACAACACACTACTAGACATGTATTCTAAATGTGGTTATTTAAAAGGTGCAACTGATGTTTTTGTGAAGATGGGTGAAACTACTATTGTTTCTTGGACTTCAATCATTGCTGCTTATGTACGGAAAGGTCTGTATGACGATGCCATTATGTTATTTGATGAAATGCAAAGCAAAGGTCTTAGGCCAGATGCTTATACTGTCTCAAGTGTTGTTCATGCTTGTGCTTGTAGCAACTCGTTAGATAAAGGAAGGAATATACACAATTTCATTAAAAAGAACAACATGGCATTGAATTTGCCTGTTTCTAATGCTCTCATGAATATGTATGCAAAATGTGGAACCATGGAAGAAGCTCATTTAATTTTCTCTCAAATTCCCGTCAAAGACATTGTCTCATGGAACACAATGATTGGAGGTTATTCACAAAACTCACTTCCCAATGAAGCTCTGGAACTGTTTCTGGACATGCAAAAGCAATTGAAGCCTAATGACATTACAATAGCTTGTGTCCTTCCAGCTTGTGCAGGCTTAGCAGCTCTAGAGAAAGGTAGAGAGTTACATGGGCACATATTGAGAAAAGGATACTTTTCAGATTTACACGTTGCCTGTGCACTTGTTGATATGTACGTGAAGTGTGGGTTAGTAGTTCTTGCACAGAAACTGTTTGATATGATTCCTAAAAAGGATATCATCTTGTGGACTGTTATGATTGCTGGATATGGCATGCATGGGTTTGGAAAGGAGGCAGTTTCCACATTTGAAAAAATGAGGATAGCAGGTTTTGAGCCTGATGAGGCCTGCTTCACTTCAATACTCTATGCTTGCAGTCACTCTGGATTACTGAAAGAGGGATGGAAATTCTTTAATTCCATGAGAAGTGAATTCAACATTGAGCCTAAGTTAGAACACTATGCATGTATGGTGGATCTCTTCGTTCGCTCTGGAAATCTATCCAAGGCATACAAGTTCATTGAAACTATACCAATTAAACCGGACGCTGCAATTTGGGGTGCCTTGCTTTCTGGATGCGGGATCCATCATGATGTGGAGCTAGCAGAAAAAGTGGCAGAGCATATTTTTGAGCTTGAGCCAGAGAACACAAGGTATTATGTTCTTCTAGCGAATATCTATGCAGAGGCGGAAAAGTTGGAAGAAGTAAAAAAGTTACAGACAAAGATAGGTAACGGGGGATTTAAAAAGGATCAAGGTTGTAGTTGGATTGAGATTCAAGGAAAGTTTAACATCTTTGTTGCTGGGGATACTTCCCACCCTCAGGCCAAAAGGATAGACTCATTGTTGAGAAAACTGAGGATGCAAATGAATGGGGTAGGCTACTATAGTAAGATGAGATATGCATTAATTAATGCAGATGATATGAATAAGGAAGTGCTTCTATGTGGACACAGTGAGAAATTAGCCATGGCTTTTGGTATATTAAATTTGTCTCCAGGGAAGACTGTTAGGGTAACCAAGAATCTTAGAGTATGTGGGGACTGTCATGATATGGGGAAGTTTATGTCCAAGACAACTGGGAGGGATATTGTGTTGCGAGATTCAAACCGGTTTCACCATTTCAAGGATGGTGTATGTTCTTGCAGAGGTTTCTGGTAAATCATCGGAAAAATTCTACATAAGGGTTGTTCTGCAATGCCAATGTATCCTCCTCTTCACGTGAATTGATAGCTTCATATTTTGCAATCACAGTTCTCTTACTGTTGTAAGACTCGTTATAGATTAGGGTACAAGGTCATTACCAAAATGTAAGTAGAAGAGATAGTCATACTTGTGTAGAATCAGTATTTGGATTGGAATAGCTTCGCGGCAGATATCTGTAATTAGGGGTCAGATATCATTTTTCTGAAATAGATCATTGGTACTGCGGCATATTTATGATTTGTGCGAGTGATCTCATTTTGCTTTTAGATTCCAACTTTCTTTTTCTGAACTGATAATGTTGACCAATCTCGACTCGTGAGAAGGGAATCAAAATGAGAATGACAATAAAGATGCTGAGGAAATGAGAATTTCAGTGCTGTGTGTACCCTTTTCTTGAAGTATGGGTGTAGTTGCATATGGATGCCACGCCATACTGAATGGGTGACGTGTTTTTGAGGTATTCTAGATTCAAATTGCTCTCCATTTGGCATCTGATTTAGCTGAAACATTGCACATTCAAATAATCATATTCAATCTGTTTTTGTTTCCCCTTTAAAAGAATGTGAATCAAATTACTTTACTCCTCAAAAGTCACGAATGTGTAGCCCTTCAAAGTCATTTTCGTGGATTAAAATATTAATGGGCTGCATCATGCATAAAATATTTATATTTAAATATAGTAGCAAATAAAAAATCCATATACATAAATTAAAAAAAATAAATCTGTAGTTGAAACCTTGATAAAATATATATATATATATATATATATATATATATATATATATATATATATATATATATATATATATATTTATATATATATTTTTTTTTTTT
>Ga0123342_1002753_pt1 | contig 28928 bp, 7 predicted proteins | sample Turbeawhitnodule_FD_89960 | JGI IMG/M metagenome (GOLD analysis project Ga0123342, IMG submission 89960) | Root nodule microbial communities of legume samples collected from Mexico - Turtle bean Mexico white nodule | ecosystem: Host-associated > Plants > Roots > Nodule | place: Mexico: Nepantla... | reverse complement strand
TGTTGTTTATTTCTTTTTCTTTTTGCCCCCCCTCTTTCTTTTCTTTCTTCCCCCCCCGGTTCCCCTCTATTTTTTTTCTTTTTTTCTCCCTTCTCCAATTTTTTTTTTTTTTTTTTTTTTTTTTTTTTTTTTTTTTGATTTGTAGCATTTTGTTCATTACCCCATCTGAAGATCTGTTTTCTATTTTCTGTATTACCCCTTTTTAATTTTGTGACTGCTATCTGTTTGTAAGATGGTGATAGTGATTATAGCTGTTTAACATAAGCCCAAGTTTGTTTTTTTATGTACCTTACTTATCCTGACTTTTCTTGATCTACACATAACAAAGATAAGGCAAACAGTTAACATTTTTCATGGTTTGCTCTCAGATCTGGTGTTGATTTGTGCACTGGTTCCACCTCATTGTTTGGGTTGTAGATAATTGGGGAAGAGTGAAATGGGTGGTGAAATTTCTTTTGAAGTTTAGATTTTTAATTTTTCTATTTTCCATTTTGATGCATTTAATTGATCTGGCCAAATGGATCTGTTGGTACTTGCAAGTGGGATGTGTGCTCTCATTTTCTTTTGTAAATAATTGAGATTTCAGTGAATAAAACAAAATTCCAGCTTCTGTTTACATTCACTGATTATATTGTTTTTGCTTTGTTTAGGTGTTCTAGTGTGGAAGCTAGCAAATTTTTAGGATGAATTGTTATAATATTCATCAGAATGCCTTCTCAGCACGTGAAGAGATGAGAGGCTCTCTTCCCATTGCTAATCAGAATGGCCCTGTCTTTTGCCCTAAGCCACGCAGAGCTGGAGTTTTAATGAACTTGCCTATTCTACCAGTGAAATGGCATTTAGGGTAAGTTTTAGGGTTGATTGTTTGCCTTCTGATTCTATTATTGTACTTTCTATTGTGATGAAGACCTGATCTGTTTGTGTTTTGATGTTTATTAGCCAACAAACTGAGGGGTCTGATTCAAAAGCTGGGGCAGAACTACTTGACATTGTTCTCAAGAGGGTAAGAGACGACTCTGTTACAAGTTATTTAGCTTACCTTTTAACCAAGGAGAATAAAGCATGGTCAAATGCATATAAATTTTATCTTCAAATTTGTTTTTGTTTCTTAAGAATGTATGGTATATGGATCTTTTAATTTGATATTAATATGTTTATTTTTATCTGGGAATGAGTGTGGTATTTTGAAAATTCTCAAAGTTGCTTCTTTAGATCACCACTTTTAATTAGATGATTTTTAGCTTAAAGATGTGTATTTTTCAAGCTTTAACAAAGTTTTATGAAACTGTCTTCAGAACCAATTGTGTTGCGGCTACAACATATCAAGTTTTTTTTTCTTGTTTTCTTGTCTCTGCAACATTAATTGGCTATGTTAGTCTGCAGTATTATATATTGTGGCAAAACCTGCAACATTAATTGGCTGTATTAGTCTGCAGTATTATATATTCTGACAAAACCGTGCAACATTAATTGGCTGTATTAGTCTGCAATATTATATATTGTTGATTACAACTGCAATTTAATACCTTGTTTTTTTAGTTATTATTGATGAAATGAAACTGCTGATAATTGTAATGGCCATTGTTTTGCTGCAACTGATGTTGTCTGCCTTTGATCTTTGATTGATTAATTTTAATTTTGCCTTCAACAGGAGAGTTCTGGCCAGGATTTTTCCAATCAGATACCTTCCTCTCCTCCATATTTTTGTTGTTCTCCTCCAGTTCGGGCTGCAAATCCATTGATCCAAGATGCTCGCTTTGGGGATGAAGAGAACACTCTTGTATCATCAATTTCATCACCTTCTGGTTTGCCATCTCCATCTTCAGCATCTCGCAAAGGAGGATGTGCTAGGATGAAGTTTGGACTTAAACCGGCTGCAGTTAGAGTAGAAGGATTTGATTGCCTCAGCATGGATTGTCAGAATTCTGGCATCCCTGCTGTTGCCTAAACTCCATTCATAGAAGTGTATATAGAAGAAACCCAGTTGCATCACTTATAAAACGTGACTTAACTAGAGAATTTTGAATGATTCGGAGGGAAGTAAGAAATTGAGTTAGTTGTGTATATAGCACATGGTTATTTGTATGGTGAGGTGAGTCCCTCTCATTGTGATTATCCCTAGCAAGTTTAGGAAGCTGCAGAAATAGCAAACCTTCTGTTTTGGAGGTTTGATGTGTAGAGAGAGCATGTCTTTTTGTAATATTAGGTGGTTGTATCTGAGTGTCTTTTTAAAAATTTTAGGCTATCACCACAATTGTGTTCTGTATAGAAATTGGTGATTTTGGTTATGGTTCCTGTAAATATATTTAGGTAATTTGCACGTATGTTTATTATATGAAGGTATTCAATTGTATTTTCTGTTCCAAAATGCAGCTACTCCTTTTTAATTTATGGTTACCAATGTTCATCTTGTCTGAATAAGGTTGGTGAAGTATGACAGCAAGCACCAACTACTTGGTAGATTATTATGGAAAACATTTTCTCTTTACCCCATCCTCCCACTGTTTATGACACCATATGGGAACCATTGATTGGTACAAAGTCCTTTTGGGATTGGGGAGGAACTTTTAATATGATTGGTATACTCTCTTATCATTCTCTCTCTTCCTTCTAGGCTTACCTATCAGATGATAAATCTACAACTGTTTCTTTCTGTATCTCCATATGTTTTTATCTCACTCCATAAGTTTTTATTCCAAAAATATCCTTTTTTATTATTTTCATAAGTTTTTGTATTTCAAAAATATCTTTTTTTATTATTATGGATCATATGTCACTATAAGTTTTTTATTCTAAAAATATCCCTTTTTTTTATTATTCTGGATCACATAATCTGGAAGTATTTTTTTAGATTTGTAATTAGTTTCCATATGTAATCTGGACTTTTTGTGATTAGTTTTTAGATTACATAATTCACAAGTATTTTCTATACATGAGATTAGTTTTTAGATTATGTAATTCGGAATTTTTTTTTTAATGTGCGATTACATAATTTAGAAGTATTTTTTGAATAAGATTAGTTTCTCAGTTATGTAATCTAGAAGTTTTTTTTAAATGTGTGATGTAATCCAGAAGTTTTTTTTTAAATGTGTGATGTAATCCAAAAGTTTTTTTTTTAAATTTGTGATGTAATCCATAAGTTTTTTTTAAATGTGTGATGTAATCCAGAAGTTTTTTTTTAAATGTGTGATGTAATCCAGAAGTTTTTTTTTTTAAAATGTGTGATGTAATCTAAAAGTTTTTTTTAAATGTGTGATTAGCTTTTGGATTACATAATCCGGAAGTCTCTTCGGGATATGAGATTAACTTCCGAGTTATGTAACTGGATTACATAATTCATAAGCTTATCCCAAATATAAAAAAGACTTCCAAATTTTATACATCTAAAGAATACTTTTAGATTCGAAAACATCATCTAGATTATGTATGAGGGTAACACAAAAAGGCAAAAAAGGTATTTTCACATTTATTATGTGAGTGAGACAATAAGGTATCAAGGTGTAGGAAGAAGTCTAAATCTACCTATGCTTGTTCTTATGAAAGTGCAATGAATTCATAAGGATGTTGAAATAAAACTTATAAAGGAAATTTGAACTGTTTACCACCTTAACTGAATTATGAATATTTGCATGTTTGATTGATTATCAGCATGCATCAATACACACTCTTAATTTTATTTTATTTTATTTATATTTGATGTTGTCATGTGAGTTATTTGTTTAGCCTCAACCGTTGTCAACTTTCTAATAAAAATGAATTTGAAAAATAATTATCCAAAAGTTTGCATTAAAGTTCTATTTAGATTAACCTAATAGAGCTTTTTTAAAATTTTATTACAATGCCATCAAAACAAAAAAAAATTACGTGTGAGCTAAAATTATTAACTTTGATAATAATTAATAATTTCTAAGGTGATTTTAATTTATTGATAATGTAACATTTATCAATATATAAAACTTAAAGACTTTATAATAAACTTTGTGTGGAATTCTAAGTTAGTGACTTTATAATAAACTTTATCACTGCCTTGTTAGGAAAGCAATGTGGGAGGTTAATTATCACATGTTTTAAAAAAAACTTTGAAAGGTAAACTAATGAAGGATTTAGTCATTTTAAGACACATATCATCAACATCTCCTTCCCAAAGGCACCTAGAGAAATACTAATTGGAAAAGAATAAACTTTTCCTAGTTTGATTAATATCCCATTTTGTTTTGTTAATAAAGATTAATGTTTTGTTTGGTTTAGAGAGGGTGTAAAATATAAAAAATAAAATAAATAAAAAAGTGAAAAGTTGAATTGTTTGGATTTAGAGAAAAAAAATTGAAGTTGATTTTTTTTATAGTTGATTTGATATATGTAATAATTTTTTATATTGATATATTTAGAAAATAATTTGTAAATAATTGTTTTAAAAATAATCTGAGATAAAAAATAATTTTAAAAATTTAAGTTAGTGCTAAAATATACTTTTCAAGTTAAAACAAAAAGTTATTATAAAACTTTAATACATAAAAATACTATATTTAACAAATAAAATATATTAAAATAAATTCATTTATGAAATCTCGAAATTTAATTATTTTATTTTATTTATTATTTTAATGTTTTTTTTTATTGTAATACAAATATAACTATGAATAAAACATTAAATTATTTTAGTTTATTATAATATAATATACATATAAATAAAATATTAATAATTTAATTATTTAAAAATATTGATGAATAAACATAAATGATTCATTTTTTTTAAAATAATCAATTATATTTTAATATAATTAATTATGTTTGTAAATATTTGAGTATTATTTTTGTATATAATTGATTATAAAAAACATAACTAATTCTATATTATTTTATTTCTTTTATAAATTTGCAGAGAAAATTATTTAAAATTGACTTTTTTCTTTTGTTTTTTTTAAGCTTTAGTTATCCATGTATATCTATAAACAATATCTCTTTAGAAACATATACTATTCAGAAATATGGAAAATATGTTGACTTCATAACCAACCCACTATAAATTAAGAATCAAGTTCTCAATAAATGAATAAATTATATGGGTGTAACTTACCTCATTTTCCATCTATATAATTAATTTACTTTTTTAATGATCTAATCCTTAAATTATAAGTTATTTTGAGTGAACTATTCATTTATTATTATCCAATAAACTATCAAATTCAATGTTTAAAAGTATAAATAGGTTATCTTAGGGTATGCTATAGCCTTTAAATACTAGAATTCATATTTACAATTTGCATTTGCATGCAACCAAAAAGTACAATAATATTAAAGAATGTGTACATATATAGAAAAAAATAAAGTTTTGATAAGTTAATTTTATTAATATTTAAATGTCAAATGTTTTAATTATGTTAGGTATTTGAAGAAATTCTCTATTCATTTAGCAAGTTGATTATTTTAGTACTTTTTTAAAAAAAAATTATATGTTTTCATGAATTTTTGTGCCAAAAAGGTGTGGGAATTTATTAGGTAGAATCCGTGAAAAATATCTTTGAGAAATGATATTTTCCACAAAATAAGTTTGTAAAACAAAAATCACTAGTACTGTGATATTTTTTCACAAAAATAATCTGAAGTTATTCACAGAAAATAAAATTCGTGGAAAACGTTTTCTAAGAAAATATTATTCACAAATTTTTTATTATAAAAAATTCGTGAAAAATATAATATTTTTTATGAATTTAAAGTGTTTCCCACGAATTTTGTACATAATTTTTTTCTTCTTGTATTATTATTATTATTAAATTGAACCTGACTTTATTGAAAATTATATAGTTTGTGTATAACTTAGTAATTTTTTTCTCTTAAATTTTTTATCTAATATATAAATCTATAATTTTAAGGTTTAAATTGACATACGCGATTATTGATTTAAAAACAGTTGGTAATAAGATTTCTAAATAGCACATTACTTTAGTTTTAAATAAACTAATTATTTATGCAGGTTAAAATAATTAATATTTAAAAATATAAATAATTACGCAACTCTAATATATAATAAAAACTTCTTATAAATACTGATACTAACATCAAATATTTATTAAAAAGATTTTTTTTCAAATAATAGTCTAACATGAACTAACCATAGTAAACTAGTTCATAAATTACTATCCAACAACTTGACGTATTTCTACCTTTATGTATAAGCTATTTATTTTCTTCCTTATTAAATAAATTAGAAAAATAACATTTTCAGATGAACTTTATTTATTTTATTTATCAATTAATAATTTTAATTGTTTATTTTATCAAATGAAAAAGAATAATAAAGGTGAGTTTTTTTTTTGTTAATGAGCTATTTTTGGTATCATCTAGAAATTTTTCAAATAAAAAATATTAAATTATATTTTAACATATTAATAGTTTTTTTTTATCAGAGTTAACATATTAATAGTTAATGCATTTATTACACAAGTTAAATTACTTTGTACTATAAAAAAAATTAGATAGTATAAATCAACTATTCTTTAATTCATTAACTAATATATCAATATTTATTAAATACTTATTGGTTTCGTGTTTACTAATTAGTTAATTAACTATAAATTAATATTTATTAAATAAATATTTAATCAATCAATCAATTAATATACGATTAATTAAACAATTTATGTATTATCATTTTTAATTAAATAACTATTACATAAATATTTATCAATTAAAAAATACATTTTTATTATTTATTAGTTAAATAATAAATATATTAATATTTATTAGTGAATAATCAATATATTATTATTTAAAAATTAATACATTAATATTTATTCATAAAATAATTCATACATTAATATATTATTAATTACTTACAATTAGAAGTTGGTTAATTTTGAGAATTCATCAGCAACAATATAAGTTGTTTTCTCGAGAAATATCTCTAAGATGCTTCTACATGAAAACAATTGGTGAAATCATTGTATAATCTCTTGGTTTTATATTTTTACAATTCATCACAATTGGTAATATTTTTCTTAATCTGAATTTTTTTCCATTACAACTATGGTGTTTTGATGTAGTATGTCTCTATATATGGTTGCATAGTTTTAATAATTGTTTTTTGAAAAAAATGTTGTATTTTGAATGATTGCAATATTCTATATGCCTTTTTATCATTTAATAAAAAATACTAATTTTTTTTATTGGTTGCTAAACCCATATACTAAAACAAATTCAATTTGATAAAATATCACATAAACAAACTAAGATATTTAAAGACCATTTAATAAAAGAATTTGTTAAATATTTAAAGACTATTCAATAAAAGAGAAATTGTTAAAAAATTGATTCTTATTTGTATTATTTTTATTGAAATTATAGAGTTATTGAATCCTTAGACTTTGAAAAGTCTATGTAAGACATCATCAGAAACATACTACATTCACAATTTTGTCATGTGATAAACAAGATTTTATATAAGAAAAAAGTCCGATTATAACTTTATATGGTCATATAGCATGACTCTTCATCTTCATAAAAAATATATTTAGTTTTAATTTTTTTAATCAATTATATTTAACTCTAATAAACTATGAATTTTTTATTTAATATTATTATTCATATTTTGTTATTCTTAATAATAATAACAATATTAATAATATTAATAACAATATTAATGATATTAATAACAATATTAATGGTATTAACAACAATAACAATATTAATAATATTATAATAATATTAATGATAATAATATTAATGATAATAATATTAATTAAATTTAAATAGTAATAATATTAAATAAATGATTAATAGTTATTAAAGTTAAATATAAATAAAAAATTGAAATTAAATATATTTCAGTGATCAAAGTCATTGACCGTCCTATGATGTCTTATATAATATTTTTATACGTTAAGAATTCAATAACTTTATAATTTAAGTGAGGAACCAAATCTAATTTCTCATCAAAATTTAGTTATTAAAAACATACTTAACTTTTTGAATAATACTTCACACCCTATAAAGCGCAACCTTCTTTTACTCTTGTCCCAAGAACAGTGTACACAAAATAAGATGGAAGACATTAGAGAAGTTGTTAAGGACCACTGTATCTTTAACCCAAGGAATTGTCCTACTCCTATGGTGGTGGGGTTTAGGGTTTAGTTTAGATACTTATCCCAAATGGAAAATACTATGTTTTCTTCTATGCCTTTGGTTACTCACTCTGGTTTGTCATTTCTTCTTATTTGTGATGTACTTCTTCAATATCTAGATAGTATATCTGCTACTGGCCGGACAACCTTGATCGTTGTTTCTCTCCTTCCTTCTTGTATTCATTTTTTCGGTCGAAAGTTTATCTGTAAAAAAGTTCTCCCACTATCAAGTAAGTGATTTGTTTGAATGTGGTCAATATATTGATAAAACTTTCACGATTATTGTATAATCATGCTTATTTACCGTGTTTGTAATGAACGACTATTTCGCTTATAGACCATATTAATGAATACTATTATTTAAATTATATTACCTAATTGTTACATATTTTCTTAATTTACCTTGATACATTAACTTTATGCGGTCGAATGATCTCAGGACAATATCTGGGTAAAGTAGTTCCTGGGATCTTGACTAGTACAATAGGCAAAGTGGCAAGTTTTAGACTATGTACTGGCTTTTGATAATGAGTTGGTGGGTTTAATCCAAAGAAGTCAATGGTTGAAGAAAACTTTGAACTAGGCTAGTATATAAAGGACAGAAATTAGGCTTTTATGGACAAGTTGGATTGGAGCATGTGTGCATGCAGTATATATGAATGTATTTGTGTTTTCCTTGAAACCAAATTAGCAGAGAGAGGCAAGAGTAAAGATGAGTGGTAGATGGAAAGTAATGGAAGAGTGGAAGCCCAGCTTTCTGATGGTGTTGGTGCAGCTTGGATATGCTGCAACAAGTGTCCTTGTAAAGCTCGCCACCAAAGATGGAATGAGCGTCCAAGTTCTCACTGCCTACCGTCTCATCTTCGGAGCTGCTTTCTCTTTTTCTCTTGCTCTTATCTTCGAAAGGTGCATTCACATTCTTTTCTTTTCTATTCATGTCAATACATACTTTAGTTTGGTTGGAGATTTCACATCAATTAAAGATTAAGATATTTCATTCTTTATAAATGGATGAAAACTTCACTTTATAAGCTGGTTTTATGAAACTGAGTTGGACTTAAAGTCTACTTCTTAACATGTTCTTTCAACCATCTTTTATTACAACAGAAAGAATCGGCCAAAGTTGACATGGAGGGTGCTTTGGATGTCCTTCTTATGCGGCCTATTTGGGTATGTGTTAATTTTTCACTATCTAGCATGGATACTGATACGGATATTACAAAGATACGAACATGAAAATATGTATAATATCTAAAATGTATGTTTCAGGTTTTTTTAGCAGAAAGATGTTTTTTATGACTGACTCAAAAGAATTTGTTTCTTATTTTTATATTCATAATAAAAATTTATACAATAAATTTGATTTTTTTAGAAAATTAACATATTTCACCTTTTTAAAACTGCGTTAGAACTATGCTAAAATTATCAAAAATTTAATAAATATATTTTAAATTAAACACTTCACCAATACATGTCGTATCTTACTTGTGTGTATGTCGTATCTTACTTGTGTATGTGTCCCGCACACAATTTATAGGTGTGTCCGATAGATTCTTTAGTCTTCTTCACGTACTTTGTTGATGATAATATATATAAACAGGGGGAGTCTATTCCAAAACCTTTTCTTGGTTGCATTGACTTTGGTATCAGCAACATATGCATATGCTACCTTTAACATGGTTCCTGGCGTCACTTTTATTCTTTCCGTTTTGTGTGGGTACGTTATTCTCATCACTCACCTTCATCTGCTATATATATACCTGTGTTTCTCATCACTAATTGCAAAAGTATTACATGTTGTAGCTACGAAAAGTTAAATTTGCGAAGTGCAGGAGGAAAGAGTAAGGTGTTGGGAACGATACTAGGAATTATAGGGATAATGCTGTTGTCATTTTTGAAAGTAACAAAGATTAATGTATGGAACCTTCCCATTAATCTTCTGCATGAAGATCACACACCATCGCATGCTCACTCTAAAACCGAATGGCTAGGTATTCTCAGTGGTATTGGAAGTTGCTTCAGTTTTTCAACATGGCTCATCATTCAGGTAAACTTTCCCACTCCTTTTGGGTGCATATGCATTGATTCCACCAAAATGATTTTTTTTAATTAGTAAAAAATAAATAAAATAAAATGAAACACTTCAGAAGAGGTATCTGAATTCTTGTACAGATACTTCAAAGGTGTTACAACCCTTTATAGACACTTCAAGAGTGTCTCAACCGTTATATATAAAATAGTCAAAGTCAACCTGCTCAACATCTGAATTTCAAACATTTTTCAAACTCTACAAACTACCAAACCAATCCTCAATTATGTACCATATTAAAAGAGATCATTATCTACTCTATCAAGATCCTTATAATCAGTCTTAATCATAAAAATACACACAACCAAAAGTCTATAAAGGTATTTCCAAAACAAATTCCATTACCCACAAACAAATCTCACAAAAATCACTCAAAATTGAACCAACTTGCTTCAAAATCTAAAGAAACTTTATCTGCCTACTAACCTATCAGAAATATATGTTCATAACCTCAATAACTATATACCATAAGGAAAATTAAGTCATGTTAACTAGAAAGGGATTATTTTGAAAGTATTTATCATGATTTATGCAACAGGTTAAGGTGAGTAAGCAATATCCAATGCATCACTCAGGTTCAGCGTTGCTGAACTTGATGGGTGCAATACAAGCCACGGTTCTTGCCTTTTGTGTTGAGAAAGATTGGAGGCAATGGAAGCTGGGTTTGAATATTAGGCTTGTGGCAGCACTTTTCACGGTATGTTAATTTCGTAACTAGTGTTCCATGCTGAACTAAAAGAGTTTTAAATGATGATAAAGTGTGTGTATCTGAGATTTTTCTTGTGCTGATAATGACTTAAGAAGCTAAAATATAGGGAATTGTGACTTCTGGATTTGTTATTATTGCGACTGCATGGTGTGTGCGAAAGAGAGGTCCATTGTATGCATCTGTATTCAACCCTCTATGCCTTGTGCTCGTTGCAATTGCCTGTTCCCTGTTATTACAAGAGCAGCTATACCTAGGAAGGTATATACACTATTACTTTATTACTTTATTTTTAATAATATAATGAAATTTTATCCCACCTGATTAGGATATTCCATTTTTTATAAATGAATACAAATTTCATCTTATAAGTCAATTTTATGAGTTTGAGTTAGACTTATAATACACTTCTTAACACTTAATCATAAAAATATAATTTATTATTAAAATGGGTAACTCCTACCTTGACACAACTTTAGTTTAGATACACTAAACTCGAATCACCTTGACACGACTTTGTTAAAATTGTGTCACATTAACAAGATTTACCAATTTTATTAATTTTTTAAAAACACGAAAATCATTAAATAGCAACCAACTTTAGAGACTAATTTATAATATAAGTAATTAGTAGATAAAACTTTAGTAGTTAATGATTAGACTTTATAAATTTGTATTAATAATGGAAACTACTTTACATACCAATAATTTTTTTAGTTTATAAAATGGTCGCTAACCTAGTTAATATAGTAACTAATTATTTTAGTATCTAAAATTAGTTTTTATTTTATAAATTTCTTATAGTGAATTTGACCTATTTTAATAATTAAAAGATAAAATTTTACCATTACCTACCAGTAATTTGGTATCAATGAAAGTGTACTAAGTTCTTTTACACCTTGGCAAGAATTTAGAATATCATCCACTTAATTAATTACTGTGGTCCTTAACTAGCTAGTAATTTGTTAATTGTTATGAATGAAAGTGTACTGAGTTTTAGAATATGATGGAGTTAATTAATTAGTATCTTCCTTAACTGGTTTTGTTTGAAAAACATGGATGTGCAGTGTAATTGGAGCAGTGCTGATTGTGTGTGGGTTGTACGTGGTGCTGTGGGGCAAGAGCAAAGAAATGAAACCTCTAACTCCACTTGTGTCAACAGAAGATTACTGAGTCACTAAATCTTAAATCTTAAATCCTAAATTCTAAATATAAAAACTTGTTTCAGAGTTAGTGTACTGATAAGAACTGAAACACAATAGTGGAAAAGAAAAAAAAAAAGGCATTTAGTTATATTTTCAATCTCTCTGTATTTTAGTTTTCGTCTCTTTCAATTTTCTTTATTGTTTACTTTAATTGTTTGCTCTAACATTTATTTATGATAAAAAGGTATCAAATGTTTAAATAAAAATAACAATCGAATACAGGAGATGCTGTAGTAAAAGTTACTTTTTATTAGTTTTATTTTAATACTTTATTTTCTTTCACTGTTAATTTTGTGCATTCTTATCAGCTATTTATTCTATTTTCATTAATTACTGAATAAGAATTATTTTAATGATTAAAAAATAATTTGGGCCAAAATCATACATTTTTTATTTATTTATTAAAGCTCTTATTTGTTAAGCAAAAAACAATAAAATTCTTTAAAAGGAGGATGATTTTAATAATTGCAAAATTATTAAAATAATTTGGCCCAAAGTCATAGTACGATCAAGATAACATATTTTTATTAAAGCTCAGATAGTTTACTTTGTTTTTAAGATGATAATTTATTTTATTGATCATTAAAATATTAATAATGTAAATTCAATCAAACAATATAATATACTAAGACAATAATTTAAAAACTCAAACATTCAGTTTTTTTTTTCTATGAAGTGTTTCTTTTCAAGATCAAGGCAAGAAAAACATGATTTGAGGAGAGATTCGGTAATAAAAAAGCAAAAGGACTTAAAACAGTTTTTAATCACTATAAACTAAAATTGAAAAAAAATAAAGACTCTCATGTAATTATAAAAAAATGTAATAATCATGATAACAAAATAGAATAAATGAATTGAAATAATATTAATATTAAAATAAAGAGTGGGATTTTGGTATTAGAAAAAGCTAAATTGGACAAATAGGTTGGTGAGCCCATGATGAGGTTGGGCCATTATATAAAAAGTAAAATGGACAAACAGAATCTAAGTTGTATGAAAATGAGTAGAAGGAGTGTTTGTGCAAAATTTGGAAGAGTGAAGAGTTGGGTATTGGGAGAAGTGAATGGACATTTATAGAATAGTGGGAATTTGAGCTAAGGTTGGTTAAAAGTTGGGTTATTTGTTTATGTTGAAATTTGGACAATACCCTTTATTATGGTGCAAAGTGTCCTACAATTTTATACCCACACACTCACTACTTATCTTTCTTTTCCTTCATTGGGGCCATATATTGATGGATGACTCTTTTTGCCCATTTTTGTACATGTTGCTACCATTATGCCTTCCCTCCTTCCTTCTTTACAATCTTTCACCAATAATTCACCATTTACCACCACTTTTTTCTCCACATCTTTTGCTTATTAAGGAAATAAAATAAAAACATCTTTTTTTTGTTTTTCCTTTTAAATAAATATGAAATTGACTTTTTTTTTCTTATCATAATGCTTGCTCTGTATGGTTGGAATTTTACTTACTAATCCCCATACACATGTTTTGTTTGATACTATAAAAGCAAATAACCAATTTATGTATATTGAGTTTGATAGGTGTTTTTACTAGAAATTGAATGTCTTTGTGTTGAGTTGTTTAAAGAGGTCTCTCAACTTATAAGTTAAGTTGTATGACTTAATGTACATTAGACTTTGGACAAGTGTATCAATCTATTAAAGTAACAATGATAAAAAAGGATGTCATATTTCATAGGGAGGGATATGTATTACTTAAATGTCAATGTTTAATTGAAATTTTTATGCAATTTAAATACATTTATACAACTAAGATATGATTAAGTGACAAATGTATAGATTAAAGATGAACATAAACAAAAGTAAAGTATAATTGAAAACAACTATTGGGATTGCATTTCATTCATTAACAATTCTACAACCTTTAAATTACATATACATATATGAATTGAATCTTCCAATTGTACTGAATTCTTTATCTCATTCCAAGATGATTAGTTAATATAGTTTTTTAATATAGTTTGATGTTATGACTTGATGTCTAAGTTATAATGAAATTTGATACTTAAATTTTATAAAGTACAGTTTCAATGCCCTTTGTTAATGAAGCTTAATGCTTGCATTTAATAAACACAATGTTTTTGTTAGATCAAGTATATATCACTAGGTAGAAAATAATAACTTAAGTGTCACGATGATTGTAACTTGAATTATCTGACCTCTCCTCATGAGATAATTGATGTCACCTGCAACAATTTCTCTCTCAACAATTGTTCCATTGGGAATCAAACTTGTAACCATGACTCTGATATCATTTATTGAATCAATCACTTACCATTACATTAAAAGTTATAGCTTATATAGTCAGAGCACAACTCTTTCTACTTAAGAATGTAACAATTTATGCATCACGATTTGAATGTGACTTTATTCACCTATCCCTTGCCACATGACAACTAATGTCACATACAATCATTTTATCTTTTGAATTGATAAAGTATAATGAGTTGTCAATAAAATAGTGTTCAAGGCATGAAACAAAGCTAAAGATGCACAATGTGTGAGGTCAAGCCAAAGATCCTCACATTATGGAGCTGAGATAAAAATGTTCAAGCATTTAGTCAATCTAGACATGTTCTAAACCTAAAATTAAGCTAAACATGCTCAATATGAGTACAACCAAACTAGAGATGTTTTAGGCTTAAATCCAAGCTAAACATGCTTAATGTGTAGAACCAAGTTATAGATCTTTTGGACCTATAGTTAAGCTAAACATAATCAATGTGTGAAGTAAGGCTAAAAAGGCTCAACGTGTGGATTCAAGCTAAAGATGCTTAAGATGTGAGATGCACAAGTCATGGAATTGAGTTGGATATGCTCAAGACATGGAGTTGAACTAGATATTCTCAAGGTGTGGAGTTGAGTTAGAGATGCTCAAGGATCAATAAATAAAGACCAGACATCGAATAAGTTGTGATTGAGTTTGTCAAAATGAAATTAGTTAAATGCATTTTACCATATATATGAGTGTAAGTTTTTTATTTATTTCATCATCTATAAGTAATTTATGTGATAGATATAGATAAACACCAACATATAAAGCAATATGAATATCTCACTTATGTAAAATTTATAAGGAGGAGATTCATGACTTGCATAGTCAACTTATTTTACCCTATTTTAGTCTACCTCACATTTGTTCTTAAATAACTTAGGTGTGTTTACACCACATACATGTGAGAGATACTCTTGTATAAAAAAATGTATAAGATGTCCTTTCACATGAGTGTGATTGCTCCTTTAGGGTGTTGTTGTTCCAATAAAGGCGTGCTAGGGGCATTAGAAAATAAAGCTACATTTTATAAGTTTGTTTGAAGGTGTGATTTTGTCCACATGTGTATGAGAGGTGTGCTAATATAGAAAATTAGATTAAAATTTCAACCAAGGCATGATTGGATCCACATAGCCATGGAAAACATTAGTAGAGAAAATTACATCATATATGTACGCTCATATATATATAGTTACACCCATAAGTGAGAGACATATTAGTAGGAAAAAATTACATAAACGAATTACTCACATAGATGTTGTGCACACATAAGAGTGATATTCAATAATAAAGAAAATTATATTAAAGGTTTGCTAAATAGATTTGAAAATCAATCAAAAAGTTTCACAATATTTAAAAGTCAAGATAAATAAAAAATTCATTATATATATACATATTTAAAGTAAAAAATTAAAACTAAAGAATTAAAATTTTTTAAAACTATTAAAAGAAATATTTATCACAGATGCCAATCAAGAACAAAATGATAAGAAAAAAACATTTAAGTTTTATATATGTGACAAAAAGGAAAGAAAGAAATAATGTAAGATTAATTGTTTTTTTTATATTTGAAAAAAAAGTAGTTGTGAATACAAAGTAAATGTTAATAAGTGAATAAAAGGCGATAAAATTTTCTCACCTTTACAAACCAGAATAAAACATTTATGCGATAATTGGCAATATAGTTATTGAGGTATCGTTGGGGATGTTTTACCATTTATTTTTATTTTTAAATAATGTTATTTAAAAAACCCATCGAGGTAAATGAAACTCATTTTCAAATCAAAGAAAAAAATAATTATAAATTTAGTTTTTATGTTTAAAAAATACTTTTGCTATACTTAATCACGACCCTTCCTAGTTTTTTTTAGATTATATATTAAAAATTGTTTATATATAGATTTATCTTTTAATCATGATGATAAAACTCTAAACTTTAAAACAAAAAATATCTCAAATAAGTTTATGAATATTATGTAATGTAATGTTGTTGTTTAAAGTAGAAATTGAAAGTTGAATTTTAGTCAACAAAAGTTATGCATGATGCGTATCTATTGAATAGATTTAAAACCTAACACGGAAACAAAGTATCTAAATAATGTGTTGAATAGATTTAAAACCTAACATAGCAATATAGATATAAACATTATTAACAGAGAGATGAGACCACAAAACATTTTTAATAATTTCTGATTTGCCAAATAATTGTGGGCCAAAGAATAAGAGGTAGTGTTACAATGCTACAATGCACATCACATTTTTAAAAAAATAATTTTGTAACATATAATGTGCTTCACCGAATTTTGTTTATCTCACTTCCAATTTCCAATTTCTCTTTCTGTCACTCACTCTCTGCATCAACTGATAAGACTTTCATATAACTAACTGTCTTCACAATAAACAAAACAGACTTTAATATAAAATTTATATTTTAATTACATACCCTCTTTAAATTATACTTCCTATGTTCCAAAACTATGATTGTTCCAAAATTTTATTTTATTTTCCCATTCAAAAAATATCGAAAGAATTATCACCTCCTTTCTCGGTCGGTCACCTTTTTTCTTTCTTCAACTCATTCCTTCATAAACTCTCGGTCAAGATGGTATCTGTAAAAGATGTTCTAACGTTCAAGTGAGATTTTGGTATTTGGTGTAATTAGTGCATAATGATGATGTACATTTTTTGTTGGAAATCTCACATCGACTAGAGATTATGACATTTTCATCGTATATAAGTGGGTGCAACCCTCACCCCATGAGCCAGTTTTATGGGGTTGAGTTAGACTTAAAACTCACTTCTTAACATGGTATCAGAGACATTTCGAGTCTATCCTAACGAGTGTTTGTTGGGTTTATCAGGTCACCCACTATCGGGCCATTATCGGACCACCCATAACATATATCTCGTGAGCGATGTGTGTTGAAGATCCCACATCGACTAGAGATTATGACATTTCATCGTATATAAGTGGATGCAATCCTCACCCCATGAGTTGGTTTTATGGGGTTGAGTTAGACTTAAATCCCACTTCTTAACATTTTTCTCAGAACTCGTAACTAGTTATATAATTATTATAAATCCATTATTATTGGACCAGATTAACATTTGAATTATAATTAAGAACACATTACTTAATACTTAATCACTGTCGAGTTGTTAATCTTCTGTCAAGTTTAATGAATTTGATCATGTTGGTCGATACTAACTGAATACATCTTCGATCTTTATTCGGTACCGATTCACACAAATTTGTTCCAAGATTACAGTTGTTTTACAAATCTAATATAACATATGTTATATATTTTTTTCAGTTATACAAAATGGTTGCATTAGATAGGGATATTTTACTCTCCGGGTATAATGGTAAAATGTTTTCTTAATGATTGTTAATATAGTTTTTAAACGGAAGGAGTAAAGTATTTAGAAATAATTAATACTCTTTTTAGTCTTTCTTATAAGAAATAAGTGGTAATAATTTTACTTTGTTCGTCCTATAATTACTGAATTTTAATCATCTAAACAAAGTTTAAATTGACTTATGCTCTCCCATTTTAATATATCATTAAATTCTCTGTCTCCAACAAAGTAATGTATTTATTGAAAGAGCGTGTGGAGTGTGACTATTTTAGTAAATTTGTTTCAAAAAGTGTGTTTCATTTATTGTTGTTTTAATATGTTGGAACGAACACAATCATTGAAGGATGAAGAGAGTAATAATTATTCATTTTTTTTGAAAAAGATTGGAGATAATATTTGTTAAATTAAGAAAACAATGATGTCTTTTTTAACAAGATTTGTATTTATTAATTAATATCTCACACTCTTAAAAGTGAGTTCCTTAAAATGTAATTAATATTTTGAGATATATATGCTTCTTTTACAATAAAATGAACAAATTGTGGTTTTAAAATATATAACTACTTTTTTTTTTCTTTCAGAAATTGAATTAGTGTCTTAATTCACTTGGAAGAGTTGAAACTCATATAGTACATTTATAGTTACTAGGTCTCATATACTATAAGCTTGAAACAATATATTAAAGTATGTTTCTTAATATGATATCAAATCTATTTAGAGTCTATTTTAACGTGAGTTTGTTGGACTTATCAGGTTATCCGCTATCGGACCAACTATAAATATATAGTCTCACACATGAGTTGGAGAGTCTCAATGTAAGGAAGTGTGTTAAAGATCTTACATCGACGAAAGATAAGTATATTTCATAGTATATAAGTGGATGAAAATCTCATCTTATAAATCGGTTTTATAAGATGAATTAGACTTAAAATTCATTCATTAGGAATCACCTAATTAATTACACTCACTTCCTTAAAATTTTATAGGAATCATAACTCCAACTCCTTCTTTTATGCTATAAACTTCAAAGAGTCACAAAAATCTAAGAATCCTAAAATCTTTGTACTATACCCTTTAAGTTAGGTTTGGTTAGGCACCATGACTGATGAATATACTTTTTTTTTTACTACTAACCCCAATGCTTCCAAACCATTAATGAGATTCTAATGTAAGCTTAACAAAATAAAATTATACTTTTGAACGATTTTTTTAAAATCATACTTATTGTAATTTATCTCTTAGATCTAAATGCAAATACTTAACAAGCATCATATTTAGATTCTATACAACGAATTTGCATGAAAAAAAAAAAAAGAATTATACTGTTGGTGTAGAAATTTTCTCTGCTATCTTGCAAGCTCAAAGTTGTCATTTTTTGAAAAAATAAAGTTCAGTTTACAATAGTCATATGGAAGGAAATTATGTCGGAAACTCATAAAAGTGAAAATTTTGATCAAGTTAAAAAATATAGTATTTTAACAAAAGGTTAAAAGATACAACTCGATGGAGACATAATTGATAGAAAAAAATTACATGCTGAATGAAGAGTGAAGATTTGAATGTGTTGGGTTTCAATGTAAGGTTTGCAATGATAACTAATTTTGACAAAATCTTGAATACTTGGTTCATGGAATTGTGCAATGTTGGATTTTCGAAATGCTACATTAGGCTAAAATTAGTTCGCTTTCCGAAAATTATTTTGTTAATAGTAGTTTTGATTTTAAAGTTTGAGGTACCAATCATACCTAAGGACTTGTTTGTCGTTGTTATCTGAATAAATCTTTGGAATGTAAACTTATTTTCTTTATAAATAGTACTTTGATTTAGGATAAGGAATGCATTAGATTCTATTTTTATTATTGATAAAAAAATATTAGATTTCATGACTCTACAACTCTCTCTTTTAGCATACGATAGGTTCAATGCTACTAGTTCACACAAAAACAAAATCAAGAGTATTCATCTCTTATCTTCTTACTCTTCTTCTTTGTATTCTATAATTTCTTTTTATTCTTCATCTATCTAACACTAAAGTCCATTACTAAAACTCTTACACGAAATTCAATTAACTGTAATTTTTATTTAATATCAAAAGTTAATCCTAAATGTGTTATCGAGTACTGAATAACATCGTTAACATATCAATCATTCGATCCAAACAACATTAAACACAAAAGAATGACTTAGCCCTCGAACACAACAAGAGAATCCACAATAAAAACTAATCATAATGCAAGTAGTTAATCACTCCCTAAACAAGATTAGTGGAGTATTAGACCTTTGTGGGTCTGTGATAATTATCAGACCCATAGGAAAATTATAAATAGTTGAGGACCCCAAAGATAAAAGGTAATGATTATCATATATTCACAGTTAACTTGAACATCGAAGTGTGTTTGCAAATATCCCATCAGACCAAGACACCGATAGATCGAGATGACATTGAGAAAGCGAAGAGACTAAGTAAAAAAGTCTTGATAGAAAAAATCCAAAGCACTAAACATATACATTTGATTTAATTATTAAATTAACCATATATATATATATTTATATAATGAATCAACACGTCGATTTTTGATTTAACCTTAAACGGGTCGAACAGTAAGCATATGTTCGAAGAAAAGATGTAGCAACAATGGGTAACAAGGGTCTTGTTCCTTTGGATAGGAATAAAAGTGTCTCTTCAATGTTTCTTTCTCTTTAAAAAGAGCTCACTTCTGCATCATCTAAGATCCTAGGAAGATTTCCACATCAGTTTTTGGGAACGAAATTGTTTTCTAATTTGTGTCTTCCATTTGAATGACGGGAGCAAAAGGGAGCTACGAAGCAAAATATGCACCAAGAGATTGTACATCTTTCTCCTATCTTAAAACGTACAAGGGCATCTATACTATGATTAGTCTCCATTGATATTTCAATTCTAGCACCCTATCCTGTTAACCTCTTCCAACTTTCCACACGAGAATATCTTCATACCATTCTCCATTCCCATTAAGTTTAACTCAACTTATCTGATAAGATCAACAAACTCTTTTGGAGATTTCACATCGACTAGAGAATATGACATTTCATATATAGTATATAAGTGGGTGCAAACCTCATCTTATAAACCGATTTTATGAGGTTGAATTAGGTTTAAAGTTCACTACTTAATATGGTATCAAAGTCATTTTGAGTTTATCCTAACGATTGTTTGTTGGACTTATCAGGGTCACCTGCTATCATACCGTTATCGGAACACCTATAATATATAGTCCCACGTATGAGTTTGTAGCATCGGCGTGAGAGGTGTGTGTTAGAGATTTCACATCGACTAAAAATTAGGACATTTCATAGTATATAAGTTCATGCAAACCTCAAGTCGATTTTATGAGGTTAAATTAAGCTTAAAGTCCATTTCTTAATAATAACATATTAAGAAATGAACTTTAAACCTAACTCAATTTTACGACACTCCAAGCCACTCAAAACAAAGACACCACACCCGCCAGGTAAACTCGCAGACGGAAAATAGATGACAGGACGATTCTTCCACCTTCCCACACAAACCACACACCAGATTCTCAACCACCACCCCTCGCCTATTAAATATTGTTTATAAATATTGTTTATAGTGGATATGAGATTTTAAACCCTTCAAACAATTATTCTATGAAAGAATGTATGAACATAATAGAAAAAGCTAAAGGCTAAACTAGGTTTTGGATTGTTGGTCAACAACAACTTCTCACTTTTATACCATGAAAAACTTGTGCTTTTCCTTATTAATTAGCACATTTTGATTCTCTTTCACAAGCCCTTTCCGCCAAGGATGACATTTTTCTACAAATAATTTTTCATCAAATCCAATAATGATACTTTGTCCTTTAATTTACTATCTTTCTTGACGTTCAAATTTACTATAATCACGGGATTTTCCCCGCACCGTCATGCCAATCACCACCGTTTGTTAGTGTTCATCTACAGAATATATCCAAAGCCAAAACTGTGTTAGATTCTTGGACTGAATTCTGATTACTCTTTTTCTTTCTATAACCACATTATTAAGTTATGGATCTTTAAGATTGGGATGTTATAAGCTTTCGGTTGGGTTCCATGGAGAACGATTTTCTAAAACTACTTTCTATATATATGGCTAGCTACACTAGCTTCGTAGTTCATAGACTTCAACGGTGCAATCAAAAGTAACTCAAAATATATACAATGTTTTCAACTTTGACTCATCATCATGTGCAAAAAGTGATAGTTTCTTGTTATAATCATCATGAGAGGATATTATAACTTTTATATTGTAAGGATGATGAATTTGGTGTTCATGAAATTTGTTATATGGTGAAATTTATTCATCAAAGAACTTGTCATTCATGTATGCAGTTTGAAAAGTTTTTTTATCGACAAAAATAAATAAATAAATGTGATTCATTTAAGGGATAGACCAATCTTTATACACAACACCAACCAAAAACACCATAGAAACTCCCCTCAAAGACACCAAAAAACATCCAATCAATCTAAACACTTCATAAGTTTCTAATCGAATGCATATAAACTAGGGATTTTAGGCACCAATCCAATTCAAGAAGGAGAAGTCCACAGAAGACAACTTTGATGTGATCCAAGACCAAACCTTTAATTGTGCCAAGAAGAAAATTTTAGAGTGCAGAATCACTACTCATTTAAAAATGCAATTATTCTTATGCCTCAAAATCTTGTTTATCAACGCAATCTAAATATTTCTCACGATAAGATTAACAAACATAGACGGATGGATTAAAGTAAACTTTCATAAACACAAATCAGATATTTCTCATTCATTTTCAGAAAAATACCAAAGTTTTTTATTAATTTTTTATCGTACATGGATTACTATTCTTCAGGTAACTTCAATTAACCTAAAAAAAGTATTCTCTTTATCTGAACAAGTACTTTCTTTCATTGTGGGATTAATATGCCAGTTTCAGTACACACAATGTCAAAGGCATCTTCGTCTTAAGAACAAAGGGCCTGTCAGATAACCTTTTGACAGAAAGCCATGGAAAGAAACACAGTTTTCCAAACAATTTTTTTCCTATAAATTTAATTTAATCACACTTGCATTGTAAAAAAAAAATCCAATCTTAGACTATAATATGCATAATAAGATTCTTAATTTTTTTTAATAATAATTGTTTCAAAATCTATAACTATAACGATTTCTAATTAATTGATAAAATGTAAAAATGCTTGCAACTACTTGCATAAAAGAAGGAACTAGTGTTTTTATTATTCTACATGTAATTAATTTTTTGTCTAGTATAAATTAAAAATAGGTTTAATTAGTATAAGGTACTATTAATAAGGAGAACAATAATAGACAATTCTTGATACTAATTAAAACTGTTTACACGTCCTTTATGCATCATCATAATTCTTTAAGCTTTCACATCTAGTCTTAGCTTTTCTTTTCTTTTTACTTTTCATAAGAAAAAATATAACTATTTTGACTGTTATATATTCCTCTTAACTAACTTTCTAGTAGTTTTTATTTTTTATTTTTTATCAGCAACTAACTTTCTAGTTTGCTTTTAGAATCATTTCTGTCCTATCAAAAAGGCATTTTTTTTTTCCCGTTGGGTATCGACTTTTTAAGGGTTGCGTTTGATTATCTGTGAAACGTGAAGTACGAAGGATCTAAATTTTCTCCTGTTATTGAATATTACAAATATAAAGTATAATGATATGATTTTTTTTAATATCAATCCAAAATTAATATTAGATCATTGTGAAACTCCAATTTGTGTTGATCTAAAAGTAGAAGAAAATTATAAAATACAGTTATTAAAAGTATTCAAAGTAGTTTCTGAAGGTCTAACATGAATATACATGTCTACCTAAAGTTTAATGACAATAATTTATATATATATATATATATATTTATCAGCAAGAAAAATAAATAAATATGAACTACTTTAGGGGTGGTCCAATCCTTATACAGAGGACAATAAGTCTCCTCATCCCTTCTAAACAACCTAACTTTCTAAAACTTAAAACAACAAACAACTCTTATAAAAAGCTAACTAAATTGAAAACATACAAGTCATATGATCAATGCACCACTCAGAATAAATAAAACTATATTTTAGATGTTACTCAAGATCAAACATTTAATTGTGCCAAAGTGAATACTTCAGAAAGGTCGATCACCCCTCCTTGAAAAATATGTTTATTCCTGTGCTTCCATAATTCACTAACTACAGCAATCCAAACACAATTCCAAACAACATTTACCTAGACAGGAGCATTTAGCAAATTATTTCAAATACAATTATTAATCCTAGTAATATCACTACAAGAAAATCACTAAATAGAAACCAATTTTAGTGATCAAAATAACTAGTTACTACCAGACTAAATTACAGACCATTTTATAAACTAAAAAAATTATTAGTATCTAAAGTAATTTTTATTATTAATAAAAAATGATAAAATAATTTCTAAATTGTTATTTAAACATTAGTTACTAAAATTTTAGTTACTAACGACTTTAGATTATAAACTAGTTTTTATTAGTATTTTAGAGATTAATTTATAATCTAAAATATTAGTAGGTAAAATTTTAGTATCTAGTTTAGATATCAAATTATAAATTATTTTATAAATTTTTAATAATAATAAAAACTATTTTAGATATGAATAATTTTTTAGTTTCTAAAATATTATCTAAATTAGTCAATATAGTGACTAATTATTTTTTATCTTTAAATTTCGTTATTCTTTTAGTGTATTATCTCAGTAGAGAAAATCGGAACACCTGGTAACTTTTCTTAAAATAGATCCTAGCCATTTTTAATTGCTTACATTTTTCTTTAAGTAATAACCAGTGAATCTACTACCTCTACCCCCTGAATATACGAAAATCAGACGGCAAAAATTGTGACTCAAAGCTTTTGTAGATTATCATAAAACAAATATACCATAATCATGGTTTGCACGAGATAGAAAAAAAAACATTATATATATATATATATATATATATATATATATATAAGTGAGCAAAGGGTAGTTGATCATGAGTTGTAAAGCCAAGAGGCAACCTGTAATGGTGGAAAGCAGTGCAAGTATTGATGATACACACTAATATTCTACTCTATTCATTTACAAAACTATTCAAATTAGTGATATCTGGAAGAGTGCTGCATGCATGCCATTTTTACCATTAACTATCTCACTGTCTGTTAATTTTTGTGTACCATTTACTCTCATTCAATGATGTCTTCAAAATCTTCTTTCCTCACTCAGATAGATGGTACCTGTCTAGCAGAAAAACCAGTAAATTAAAGACTTCATTATTTTCACTCTTCTCGCAACTATAATAACTGACATCTTCAGGCTTTTTACTTTTTATAACAAAGTCAACTTAAATATTTTGCAAGCTATTTCTAACACCAAAATGTATGTGTACATATTTAGTGTTCATATATTAACACTCCTAAAAATATATACCTCACACCTTAATAAATTAATATTTTATTATTTTTATTTTATTTTTTAATTCTGTTCATCATGTTAGTAAAAGTTTTCTCTTTAGCAAGAGAACTTTAGATAGTTGAAATGAAATTAGGGTAAAAATTGTTAACTAGAGTTAGCAGTGAGTAGTAGGGAACAAAGGCTGCAGACTCATCTGCCAAAGAGTACCTATCTCCCATTGGTGCAATGAACGGTTTCAAACACTGTTTCCATATTCAAAATACTTTCAATATTTTGCTTTTCTCATGTCAAGTTAATATATAGAAATCCAACAACATTCCCGCCAAAAAAAATAAGATATTTCTACCTATCACTGTACAATTTTTCTCTCAATTATTCTTGTTTAATATGTATCAAATTATGGGATATCCTAAAGTATTTTCTTTCTTATCACAAATTTATTTATAATATTTTTTTTTCTGTTGGTGAGGTCTTGTTCAAGTGTTATATTACATTTCACAAAATACAAACCTTAATTTCATTGAACCAAACAATTTCATTAAACCTTGATTACACATTCTTTTGTGAAATTTCGCTGGAATGATGTATTGTATTTCAAGAAATGATGAATTTTGTGTGATGGTGATATGATGAATTTGTTCAATCTCAATAGATCACATACATTACAATAAAATCATTAAATAGAAACTAATTTTAAAGACAAAAAATAATTAGTTGTTATCTTAACTAAATTAAGTATTGCTTTAAAGACTAAAAAAATATTGCCTTCTAAATTAGTTTATAATATTAATAAATAGTTTTTAAATTGGTATCTAATTAGCTATCAAGGTTTTTCTACCAAATTTAGAATTTAAATAATTGGTAGTTAAAACCTTGGTAGCTAAAACCTTGGTAGCTAATTTAATACTAATTTAAAAATCAATACTTTTTTTAGTTCCTAAAATAATATCTAATTATATAACAATTAATTATTTTTAGTTTCTAAAATTGATTTTTATTTAATAAATTTTTAGAAGTGTAATCTACAGTAACACTTAGTCATGAACCCTAAAATATTATAAACATACAATTTAGGTTTATGATACTTTAGGATAATATAAGAAAAAATACAAATATACTGTGTAGTTTAATTTGATTTGAGCTTCAACCATGAAAATCCCCTTATTTGTATGTTTTTTATTAAAAAAAGTCATTTAGTTAAGGTTGTTCAAGTGTTTTGTTGTTTGTGAAAGGATGTTGTTTTTGTTATATTAAGTTGAATGTTAAGTGTTTAAGATGTATAAGGTTGAACCATTCCTAAAGTGATCATATTTTTTTTTTCTCGATAAAAAAACTTGCTAGCAAATAACATGTGAAGTATTCCTTTATATTTCAATATAATTTTCCTTTATGCTTAATTTGCATAACTTTATCATTTATGTTTTGTTAAGCTTCATTACAATAGAGAATATTACTATTTTAACTATAATAATAAAAATAAATAATAAATAAATTCTTAATAACAAATGAAATAATTTTACATTTTTTATTACTTTATTTTTTAACATCCAAACAAAAATGATGATAAAGGTGGAGACATGTATGAGTGACGATACCCTCTTTGACCAATGCATTGTTTCAAATAATATAAAAAAATTTGGCTGGAGCTGATAGTGGAAGTGTTTACATTTTATTTTATTCTCTGCAGTAATAATTTGAGGACCTTTATATCTTTTATTTATATGAAATAAAATAGAGTAGAAAGAAATAAAAGAAAGGCAATGGTATAAAAATATCAAATTTATACTATTTTGCTTGATTTGAGAGAGAGAAAAAAAAACAAATATTTATAAAGGACCATTAAAATAATTCAGACAGAAGGTCATGCATTAACGGTGCAAAATAATTTCAAATTATCATCCAATTTTAACATATAATGTATAATTAATTTGTAGACTTTTATAATAATTATTTAAAAAGTAATAGCAGTAATAATTTATAATTGGATAAACTATCATAACATTTTCCTTCTAGTTATTTTTTTTTTATCGGCAACATTTTCCTTTTTAAACTAAAGAGGAAGGAAGTTATTTTTTTTTCTGAATTTTCTTAAAAAAATTGCGAAATTTTAAAGGTGGAGTGATTGATTACTCTCTGAAATTTTTTCCGTGGTTCAATTAAAGGTTTGGTCTTGGATTTCAGTCAAAGTGTTTTCAGTAAACTTTTCATTCTCTAATTGTTGTTTAGAACTCCTGATATGCATCCTTTCAATTAAAAATTCTTGTTGATTTCTAGGTTGATCGGCTGTGTGGGGATGTTAGTTTTTGTGACGGCTTTCAGTGGTAGGATTTTAGCTAGCGAAAAAAGTTGTATGTCTGTATAAGGGTTGGTCCATCTTTGAAATAAATCACATTTATTTATTTATTCTTTCTAATAAAAAAATTAAGATTGTAATTGATATAAAAATCATCAAGAAAATGCTTCCACCTATTATTATTATTTGTATCTATCTAAATAAGACATCATATTTATTATATTTATCAACTATTTTTATCCTTCAAATTTCTGTCAACTCAATTTCAATCACAAAACAAACGAAACATAATCAGTGTACTATTTATGCATAAAAAAAATCATAAAGAATTTAAAAAAAAAGGACAATATAATGTACTCCTTTTGTTAATGTTAGGTGAATTATGTTGATGTTGTTGGTCTTCTCTTGAACCTCTCTTTTGTTTAGTTATTATTATGTGTAGGACAGGGTGCAAACTTAAACAACCATCCATGTTTTCTGTTAAATGATACAAATCAGTTTGATAATCACACAGCTCAGTGAGAAGACTTCTGAATTTTCATTAATCCTATATCTGTGGACCATATGCATTGTACTTAACCACATATACTTCATTTCATAAATTAGGTTTACCTTCTATGTCACATTTCTTCTAAAGAAAATGGGTTGGTATACTTCATTACATATATTTAGAAATTATATATTAAGAAATTAGGTTTACTTTATGTGTCATGTATTTTGTAAAAAAAATAATAATTAAGCTCAATAAAAATTCTCTGGTTTTTTTTATCTGGACAATAATAGATGTAATTTGTTCAACTGAGTATCAATTTGTTGATTGTAACTTGAAATTTACTTTTTTTTACTTGTTTTTTAGGGTTATGCCGAAATCATAACATGAATAGAATGTAATTAGATTGAGGCATTTCTAAAATATTCATTTTTTTTTATTGTTGATAAAAAATGTAAACTTTAAGTCTGATTCAATTTACACTATCGATTTATAAGATAAAGTTTATCCTATTTTATAGGTTAAGAATTTGTTTTTATTTTTAATGAATGTGAGATTTTCAACTACATATCTTCACACATTTAAAAAATAATAGTTAAAAATATATTACACTAGTTATTTATTAGGTTTTGTGAAATAACATAATTGTTTTTTACTTTTCTTGATTGTTTGAAAAAGCATTATATTGACACCTTTTATACATTGTATTAATTTTTTTAATTATTTAAAAATAACCTTATAACACTACAAGAAAATCATGAAATAGAAACTAATTTTTAGAAACCAAAATAATTAGTTGCAATAGTAACTAAATTAGAGACCATTTTAGAAACTAAAAAGAAATTTGGTTTCTAAATTAGTTTCTATTATTTTCTATTATTGTTAAATAGTTTCTAAATT
>Ga0123342_1002752_pt1 | contig 28950 bp, 13 predicted proteins | sample Turbeawhitnodule_FD_89960 | JGI IMG/M metagenome (GOLD analysis project Ga0123342, IMG submission 89960) | Root nodule microbial communities of legume samples collected from Mexico - Turtle bean Mexico white nodule | ecosystem: Host-associated > Plants > Roots > Nodule | place: Mexico: Nepantla... | reverse complement strand
CAGAACCCTCCAAAAAAAAAAAAAAAAGAACTAAAAACAAAAAAAAACTTCAACAAAAAACAACAACATTTCCCTATAAAAAAAAAAAAAAAAAAAAAAAAAAAAACACACATCTAATTCATAATAAGAAAAACCAAATACAGTCATTCCTTCACACAGATATATAGATCCTCTGCAAACCTTATTTAAAACAATACTTATTCAATACTATAAAGCCAAGAAATGAACAGTTTATCCTATAGCGACAGCTTACAATAATGAGAAATAAAGAACCTTGGACACGTCAATACATCAACTGTCCAAGAGGCAAGAAACATACAGCATGTAATTTTGTTCCTTAACTTGAAAGCAAACAAATAAACCTTTGCAACAAAATCATCTCGTTAATTGACTATGCAAAATATCCTGTCAGAAGAAGGGTAATTATGAATATTATCAAAAAGCAAGGAAGCTGGAGAGAAAAGAAAAGGCAGCAGGGAAACCAAACTTCAAGCATAACTTTACTTTCAACACAACGTGTTGAAATCCCACTTGAACCACTTCATAGCTGGAATAAATGGTTACAAATGAATAAGGTTTATATTCGCATGACCTCCCCAAACCCTGTTTTGGAGGGAGCCTCGGTCTAGAACCGATTAGCAATATTCAATTTTTAAAGAATCCAATGGGTTAATGGTTAACAACTAACTGATTTAATAACCTGGTATAGAGGTTAACTAACAGTTTCCAAAATAGATATTTCTTTTTTCCAAGACACCCTGTTTTAATTTTTTTTCCAAAATGATCATCCTATTCATTTGCTTGCAAGGATTTAAATTGCATACTGCATATGATGGTATGAATATAACAAATTCATCAAGCAAATGTCCTCATATACCCCCAAATATGCATACAATACATGTCACCGTTCACTCTGAGGTGAGAACATAAACGACAAACAAGAAAGCAAGCAGGAAGATAGGAGAGACAATAAGCACACTTGATGTCGAAATATAAATCTAAAAGAAGCAGGACTAATAAAATCCATTTGTTACAGCTTTTTTACTAAAAAACACTTTTTTTAAAAAAAATACTCACTTTTAAAGGTTCTTCACACGTTTGTTTAAGTTTTCCCAAAACAATTAGAAGTTGAAAAGAATCTATAATCTAACTAAAATGATTCTCATAAAACTCACCAATTCTTTTAAGTGATTTTTATGATGGTAAACAACGATAAATTAGCTTCTACTCTTTTGTTAAAATCTCCAAAACCTAATCACTAAATTATTTTACATCAAAATACTTTTTTTTATCTGTAACAAAGAGCTCACAATTTACTACAGCTATTTTTTTATTAGACCATGTACATGTGCTAAATGTACCTTTGATAGACGACGAAGAAGTTGATTGCAGGTTCTCAGCATCACGAGTTTTCCTCGAGCAAAAAGTTCTTGCTGTAAGTCACACAACAGTTCCAGAGTAATACAGATCATGATATGGTACTTATGCAATAAATAATTAATACACAAGCACAAAGGGCTAAAAACGACTGAGAAATATACTTTGCCTAATATATCTTGTTTACTCTCTATATAGCCAAAAACATCTTTGCAGTTTTTCATTGTAGACATTTCTGTCAAGTCTTCCAACAGCTGAAAAATCATTCCACCTTCAATGTGTTCTTTCTCACACAGATATAGTACAATATCTGAAAAGTGAACACACAGCATGAGTAGGAGAGGAACACATAACTTTGCATACAATTAAAACATAACTGAAACTCATTAAGCATTTCTGGAAAGACCAAACTAACAGGTTCTCAACGATACAGAGCTGGTTAGAGGGTGAGAAATCCACAACAGAAATGGGAAAGATAAAAAGAAAGACAAAGAAAGGAAACCCCTAAAACTAGTTAATTTTGCAGCTTTCCCAGTCTCGTTGCAAATTAAAATAATGAAACCCTTAAATAAACATGTGTGAACACCAAAGAGAAACAAATTTTGTCTCCATTTAACTTCAAAATGACATAAACCTGCCCTTAAAACATATATCATCTCTAATTCTAGAAAGAAAAAAACTTAAAAGCGCAAAAGAGTACATATAAAGTTGGCATTAACACGTGCTATAATTTAAAATATCAATTTGATGTTGTTATAAAGGATGCCAATCACAAAGATTACCATGGCAAACATTTAATGCTAAGCTCCAGATGGCAAACTACCACTCTGCACAAAATAACTACTTGAATAAACAATCAAACAAATTGTCTTCTTTTTTTTTCTCAAATTATTTTAGCATGAAATTCATTAATATTGTTGAATGTGTCTGTCTGTGTGGAAATAATAGTCTCATGCTTTACATATACGTAATTGTATACATGTAACACAACAAATAATATGCTTAGTCCTAAGTTTTCTTTCCTGGTTTATGGCCATAATTTCTACATATAATTTTCTTTCATTTTTACTTTCCCAATATTTATATTGCATATGTGCTTTACAAATTCCTATAAATGCTCCAGTCAAAGAATAAAACTTCTTGTACAAGAGCAAAATACACACTACATCAAAATTATAAGAACAATTGAATGTAAAGAACTGGAAAAGAATGTTTTCTGAAAAGTGAAATGGTGCACATACCAAGAAGGCGAGGAATGTGGCCCTGAGTAGTTTCGTTAGAATCAATGGATTGCCCAAATTGCATTATTTTCTCAGCAGATACTGCCGCTGACTGAAGCATAGGTAATAGAAAAATAATTCAGATCATAAACAGACATAACCAAGGCAATAATGATACAGAGAAAGGAAAAGAAACAAGAGCAGCATTAGATAGACCCAATTCTTGAATTATATTTCTTACAAGGAATTCGTTTTTGTAGAATTAGATTGTTGTTATACATTCAACAAAGACAAAAAAGATATATGATGAATTATGAATAAGGCCAACAGTTAGACATACCACAAACTCCTGAAGCAGCATGCGCAAGATATTTTCTAGGAATTGGTTCTCATCTTGGGCCAATTTCGTTTGTTTCTGTTGCACACAAATGAATCAGCGGCTAGCAAAATCACATGAAAACTACCACAAAGGCAACCTCAGGCCAGCATTATCAATCAGTCACCATGCAAACGTCATGGAAATGGAATATAAGATAGACAATGTAAGTCAACATAGAGATGATTTTGAACTAGAGGGAGAGATAAGATCTACACCATGAAGAATGAGTTCTTCTAGAAGAACTCTCAAGTTCTCCAAAATAATAAAAAATGTTATATTTTAAATTCTTTTGTGTTACAAAAAAATTCATTATGGGACCTAAAAGAAACTTACTTCAGATTTTAAACTGAGTCTACGGATAGCACATAACCTAAAACCCTTCTGCAATCAACATGGAGTAGTTAATAGTAAGTACACTATCATGGTATCGTACTCGTCCCAGAATGACCCACTCCTCGAAGCTGAGTCACACTGTGCCTGTCTATTATGGTAGAGAGGCATGATTAAATGATGCCATCTGGGCTGTTTGTGGCCTGCTATTTTCAATTAGCCTCTACCTGAGAGTTGTTTCAAGCTTGGCCAGGGAGCAGGGGAATTGACAATGGAAAATCACATAGGTTCTTTAAGTTGACCTTTTCCAGTTCCCCTTACATTAGCTCACACGTCCCTCCAACTGCAAGCATAGTCACCGTTGAACACTTACTCCTCAACCAATTTCCTTCACTGCTCACCACATTCCATGCAGCTCATTTATGGCTAATATCTAGTATATTCAGGCTCTATTCTAACCAGTTTACAGAGATCCATCTCTTCTCCAACGAATTTACAGCTGTTTAACCACTTTTGTGGCCTACCCACTGCCATTTCAACCAAGTATCTACTTCTTTCTTCTCTGTTCTGTCTCCAATCTCTCTAAAAATTTGGAACAATAACTTCTCTTTAACTTTGGATATTTCTTTGTTTATTTTTCAGCATATATTACATGATTAGTGTAAATCTATGTTTTAGGTTCACAGTTCAAAAATAGTGGTCATACCACTATCCCACTGTAGCATTTTTAGGGTTGGTTGCTCCATGTCACTATTTGGGGTTGCCTACTATGAATCAACAGTCGCTCCACTCTTTTCCTTAAATTCAAAGCTTCTATACCTTTCAGGCATCACCCCACCTAACCACTATCACTGCCCTCCTGGAGAGAACCCGAAGAAGCAATAATCAGACTAATAGACGCAAACAAATTCTAATAACCACCACCACCTCCAAGGTAACTCCAAGAATAAAGAGCTAAAAGCACTATCATATCTAAACTTTTACAAAACAAGTTCCACAATTCTCATTACCAAGTACGAGATATGAGTTAAATTTCAAAAGAGTACACATACCTGAGGCTTTATTACTTCTTGGACTGTCTTCAAAGCAAAATTCTCAGGTGGCCCTGGTTGTAGTATGGCCCTTTTGAATACCTCCTAAGAACAGCAACAAAAGCAGAAAAGACACAACCAATGAAATTGAAAACAAAGAGAAACAAAACAACTATAGGGGAAAAAACAAAAACCTAACAACATTAAAAAATTTAAAAACTCAACAGAAGTGTAGCTCAGTCATAATTTCTTTCTAGTTTGATACAATAACTATGAGATTCAATAAATAAAACACCCAGTTGCATTACACGATCGAGCAACTAAAAAAAAATACACAGAGCACAATTTAAACCATAGAAACATATTGGATGTAACGAATTCATCATGCCCTTCGAGAACCAAACACCCGGAACACAAAAAGGGGTGCACAGATTTGACTTCTACCCTTTAAAGATTGCACCTTTGTGAGAAACACAAAAACAAAAGCTTACCATGATGAAGTTTGAACACAAGTCTCCTTTTTTTTTTCTACTGAACCACCAAACTTCAACAATAACTGGGCAAAAAAATGGAAAATTACAGGAGCACGACACCCCTATTGTGATTCTGCAGAAAATGTAACATAAAAAATAGAACAAATAAACAAAAAATACCATTCAAATAAAACTTGGAAAATCAAACGAGGAAGGTGGAGGCACTCACTCACATAAAGAGTATAACTGCAAAACCAATTTCACACAAAACCTCTGAATTTGAAAAATGAATTCTTTGTGAGATGTCGTTCGGATTTAGTCACAAGCGAAGTGACCCAAGTTCTTCCTACCAAGGTAGAATCACAACACACAAGTAAAAACCCTTAACATGGGTCTGGTTCTCACCCAAAGGGCTGAATCTCAAACTTCAAATTAAGTTTATATTTGGATAAGAAAATTTAAATTTTGAGTAATTTTTATTTTTCATATATTTTGAATCATTTTTCAGTGATTCAATTCAACATAGTGAATTGGGATTGAGAAAAAAAAAAAGATAAATTTTCATATGATTGCATAAATTGGTCTATACTTATTAAATTATTTCTTCAAATAGTTCATCCTCAAATCATCAAATGAAATTTGGAGCATTTAATTGGGTGGTGTTTCACCAAAAAGTTGTCAACTATAAAATCTATTATTTACAAAATTTTGTATTAAAGATGGAGCATAAGAGCTCTTAAGATTTCTAAAAAAAAAAAAATGTTATATTTTAAATTCTTTTCTATTAAAAAAAAAAATCATTGTAAGACATAAAAAAAAATACTTCAAATCTTAAAGTAAAATTTATGATTAGAAAAAAAATTGAATAAAATGTTATATCTATATGGAATACCCTACCTAAAAGTAGCATAAAATCTTAAAATAACATGTTATATTAAAGATGTTCTTAAAAACTCCTTCAACATATATATTTAAAATCATCAAATAATGTTTTTTTAAAAATATTATCATCATGTGTAGATCGTACCCACATGTATTTAGATAAATATTAGAAATAGATATTATAACAATACTAATTTTAATAAATATTAAAAAAATATTAATATTAACTAGGTTGATATTAATTTAACTAAATATTACAATAAAAAAACTAGTTAAATCAGTGTTAATCTACTCTAATTAAAAATTATTTGAAAACTTGATAACTGATTAATGTGGATTTTTAAGTTTGAATGTGATTGTTTTTCATGCACCTTCTTTGTTTTCTAGTTTTTTTCTTGTGAAAAGAAATTAATGATTAAAATTGTCTAAAACTCTGATAGTAACATCAATAAAGAATATTATATGAGCTCAAACTTTGCTCTTCCTCCAAAAGTTCAAACATTTTATTATCCCTTTTTCTTCTTCATAGCAAGTCATAAAATAATTTATTTTTTGTTTAAATTATACAAAATTATAATTTTGCAATTATTTATTAAATAATATTTGTATTGTTTAAATTATGTAAATCGTATATTTTAAGATAGTATAAAAATTTAATCAAATTTCTAAGCTCTTAAGTTTGAAAGTAAAATTGAGTCTAAACATTTATTTATTTATTTAGTCATCTTTTCCATTCAGGAATAAAACATAAGTATTTGACTAACTATTATTGTATCAATGATTTTTTTTTTATACTTAAATGATTTTGGAATGTGAAAGGTGAGAGGGTTGACCATTAGGGTGTAGTGAAAAATATTTTATATAAGATTTTGAATTTGTAACAAATTAGACTTTGTCATAGTAATGACTTGGATATATGATTATGTAGATTTGTTGCTAACTTTAAATAATATAATAACATTATTTAGAAATCTATAATTAAGAGGGTGTACTTATCAACAAGATATTTTTTGGATATTTTTTTACTATTTTGGATTAACCTTTAATCTTATTTTAACTTTTGATCTTGCATATTTAATACAAATATCAAGTACTTTTATTCGGTAGAAGTAAAAAAAAAATATCAATGCAATAAGATTATATATCCACCAATTTCATTTTCTAAAATTGATTTGATTTTTTCACAAACTTTAGGCCAGGTTCATCATAGAAGAGTTCAATTTTGACGACTCTTTATCATAATTATTGAATTAATATAGATGATGAAAAGTTTGGTTATGAGAAAATAATATAAGTCATTGTATATTTATTCAAGGTTTAAAATACATTTTAATGCATATGATATGATAAGTAATTGATATTTTTCATCTTTGTACTAAGAGTTAAATTTTTTTAATTATTTTTTATATATGAAGAGACATATAGACGGTTGAATAATTAATTAATTTATTTTGGTCTGACTTCGTTTTCTTTTTTCGTTCTTGTTCTCTATTTTGACTATTTGTCGTGAAGGCATCGGTGAAATGTGCTCTAACATTCAAGTAAAATTTTGATAGTTGGTGTAATAAATGTGTAATGATGACATACATTTGTCTTGATTGTTGTACATCTTTATACGATTGTGATGAACCATGTTACTATTGGGCCGATATTAGTATGTGAATTGTGATTAAAGACATATTACTTAATTTTTCATACGACTTAAGCTTGTTAATAATTCTTTAATCTTAATGCATTTAGGCATGTCAGTCGATTAATACTGAATATCGAGATATCCGAAAACCATCCAATTTCGACTGGTACAATTATTGACTAGTTTTGATTTATTCCTACACCTCCATGCTTTCTCATGTACCTCCATAAAAGACGTGAAATGACAACTTTATCTTTTTCATCATCTTCTTCATTGATCTCTCTTCTCCCTTTTCCAAATTCTAAAATTTTGAACTCTATAATTCATAATACAAAATTTTGTATTCCAAATTTTAGAATTTCAAATATATTTTTTAAATTTTAAAATATATTCTAAACTCTATAACATAAAATACTATTCCTAATCAATAGTTATGAACATAATTTAATCCTAATGTATTATTTAGTGGGACATAGTATAGAATTCATAATATATGCTTAATGAATATTTTATGGTTATGAATATAGTTTAATCATACTCTATTGTTTAGTGGAACGTAGTTATTCTAGAAGGAGGGGATTTGAAACAAATTATGTCACTAGTTTAAAGAGGTTGAAGGTAATATTTAACTATAATTTTTTTTGGATATTTATTATCATACTACAAAGTTTTACAACTTACTAATAATATGAAACTTAATAATAATCTCTCTAATGGACCAATTTGCAACAAAAAAATATCAGTGAATCAGTTTTAAAATTTGCAAGTTTTTGAATAATATTCAACAAAAATATCTCATCTATTTTGTTTTTTTATTATTATTTGATTGATTCTGTTTATCCTAATAGAGTTGAAAATTAACATTATTTTTATTTTAAAGAAAAAGTTATTATAGCTCCTAGTTTGAAGAATATTCTTAAATACTTTTGTCTAATTATAATGATTTAAGTAGTACAAATTATGCCACAAATATTATTTATTAAGATATTTGAAATTTTTTTAATATATTTTAAAGTTTTTATTAGTTACATTTTAATTTTTTAATATTATTAATTTAATTACTTATTTTATAATTGCGTGTTATATATCATTTTATTTATTTAATTTTTTTTTACCCTGCAAGATAAGGGTATCAATCTAATAAATTAATAAAAAAAGTAAATAAGAAAAATAAGATATTAATACCCTTCATTGCTCATTAAGTTTAAGGTAAAGTTGAAGTGTTTAGAATTTAGATAATCTCTTTCCAAATTCTGAATCAATTAAAAAAGAGAAACTATGAGAGGTATATTAATATTTAAGTGTTTATTTTATTTTATTGCTTAGTTTAATTTCAAAATGTCTTTTTTCCTTATTATATTATCATCATTATCAACCACGTACACATTCTTATAATATTCTTATAACATTATCACAGAAGAAACTAAAAACAAAAATGTTTACAAGTTATAAGAACCAAAACAAAATATTACGAGGCATAAAAACAAAAATTGACTCAGTTAGAGGGCTTAAAAAATATTCCTATACAATTACAAACTGTCTCATTTAAATGTTAAAATAATTAAGCTTAATTTTAAAAATTAGGTTTATTTATATTTTTGTTACCAGTTATTTCGGTTCGTCCAATATACTCTCACATCACGTAGAAATCGAGATCGATACGTCCAATATAGTCTTACATCGTTTATAAATCAAAACAGATACATCTAATATAGTTTCATATCGCTTAGAAATTGAAATCAATGACAATTTATATACATCTTCTTTTTTAATTTTTCAATACATTTTTTTTAAAACAAAATCGTGACAATTTAAAGCGAACAATACATCAAATACAGTAATTGACTCTACCGAACAAACTTAAATTCAGAACACTGATATTTAAAATAAACTTGCTTTCATTTTGAAATGTAAAATTAACTCCTTTTTTATTTATTTCAGTAACTAGAAAAGAAGCATGATTTAATTCTATGCACAAACATAAAATAGTTTTAATATAATACAAAATGAAAATAAACTGTTATATAAATAACTTAGAATTCGTTAACAATGAAAGTGAAATTTTGAATGATATTTAAAATAAACGGAGTAAAACAACTCCTTCTAGATTACAAGAACTAAATTAATTAATTTTAAATTCAAAAAACTAAAATTCAACTTACCAAAATTTGTCAAAGAGTAATAAAATACATTTAAATCAAAATAATAGATCCAAACAGACCCTATCTTGAGTCATGGGAAACTAATTACAGCAACCTAAACAAGAACATTGAAAACTTTCGTTATTGCGTGCAATTTTAAAATCATTGACATTTTAAATATTGATTTTTGCTTACTTTTTAATCCTATTTTTCAAGTATATATCTTTGATTTTTTTATAAATACTTTTTAATGATTTAATTTAAAGGTTTTAATTGTATTTATATTTTGCTTCTTCAGCAGCCATTGTGGAAAAAACAACAAAGTCAAACTCAACAACTGTTTCAGCTTGTTCACAAAATAACTTCAGCATTATCTGTTTCAATATTCTATCTTTTCATATGAACATGTCTTACACATAAATATTTGTGCTTATAAATGTCTGTGAATTATGAAACATAACTCAATCAACCAAAGGTACAGAACAAAACATGCAGATGAGTTATCTAACAGTGTTTCTGATACTGCTTCTTCCAATCCCATTTGCAGCTTCTACCTTGGTTGAGAAGAAGTTCAAGCAATGCTTGATGACTCAACTTGATGAGAATTCTGAATCCATTGAAAAAATCATCTTCACCAGATCCTCCTCCCAATATCCCCAAGTGTTGGAAGCATTGGAGCAAAATCCTAGATGGGTGAATTCATCATCATGGAAGCCTCTTCTCATTCTAACACCTTTCCATGAATCAGAAATTCAAGCAGCCATTAGATGCAGCAAAGAACTTGGGTTGCAGATTAGAGTGAGAAGTGGTGGCCATGATTATGAAGGGCTGTCATATCTTTGTAGGGTACCCTTTGTCATGGTTGACCTCATCAACCTCCGTTCCATTGAAGTTGACCTTGCTGATGAAACAGCCTGGGTTCAGGCTGGAGCATCAGCAGGGGAACTTTACTACAAGATTTCAAAGGAAAGCAAAGTGCATGGATTCCCTGCAGGAACCTGTCCTAGTATAGGGATAGGAGGGCATATCAGTGGAGGGGGGCAGGGCACCATGTTGAGGAAGCATGGCCTTGCAGCTGACCATGTTGTTGATGCTTACATCATTGATGCAGATGGGAAGATTCATGATAGAAAATCAATGGGAGAAGATGTTTTCTGGGCCATCAGAGGAGGTAGTGCTACTAGTTTTGGAGTGATCCTTGCATGGAAGATCAGGTTGGTGAGAGTTCCAGCTATTGTTACAGGGTTCAATGTTCACAGAACAGTGGAAGAAGGAGTCAAAAATCTCATCCACAGGTGGCAATACATTGCACATGAACTGCATGAGGATGTTGTCCTTAGAGTGATAGCTCAAAATAGTGGTGACAAGTCAAAACCATTCAGAGCAACCTTCAACTCTCTCTTCCTTGGAGGAGTAGACAGGTTGATTCCACTGATGAATGAGAGTTTCCCTGAACTGGGATTGCAGGCCAAAGACTGCACTGAAATGAACTGGATTCAATCAGTTATGTTCATTGCTGGATTCAACATAGACGCCCCTCTAGAACTCTTGCTCAACAGAACCACCACACCTAAAAGCTCTTTCAAGGCCAAGTCTGACTTTGTGAATAAGCCAATACCAAAATCTGGTCTAGAAGGAGCTTGGAAAAGGCTTCTAGAGGAGGAAAAATTGGCCACAGTGATCTTTGAACCCTATGGTGGTAGAATGGATGAAATTTCAGAATCTGAAACCCCTTTTCCCCACAGGAAGGGCAACTTGTACAACATCCAATACTTGGTCAATTGGGAAGGGAATAGCAAGGAAGCATCCAAGGGACCTCTAGAGTGGGCTAAAATGATTTACAGATACATGACTCCTTATGTGTCAAAATCTCCAAGAGCTGCCTATTTCAACTACAAGGATCTTGATTTAGGCAAAAACCTGCATGACAACACAAGCTACTCAGAGGCTAGTGTTTGGGGCAAGAAGTACTTCAAGGGAAACTTCAGAAGATTGGCACAAATTAAGACAAAGTTTGACCCCCAAAATTTTTTCAGGAATGAACAAAGTATTCCTCTTCTAAATTCCCATCCTTATTAAAATAAAGTGCATACATCATGACATTATTGGGAGAACCTAGAACAATTGTGTTGTACTTCAATATCATGCTGATCTCTGCTTTGTATGATTGTTATATACCCAAAACCTTAAATGGTAGCCTGTTTTTGCAGGCATTTAAGAGAAAGGGATACAAATCCAAAATGGATATGATCATATGATATGATGTATTTTCATAATGGGAATGAACTGGTGTAACACATCACATCAGAACTAACAAAACTCAAAAAAAATGTAACCTAAATTTCTATGATGTTAATCTTTCCCTTAGTAAGATGTGTGTTCAGGGTTTAGTTCCTTTCCTATATCTTCATTTCCTTTTTCTTGCTCATTACCTGCATAAAACTCCACACCAAAGATAAGCTACTACTACGTTCACATTCTGATACAATAAAACTATAAATCACATTGAAACTGAGGTAGGAAAATACCCAGGAACAAACATCAATGCAATTTTATAAGAAAATCACTAAGGTTATACGAGAAATAAAAAATAGCATTTCAACCCGTATTCATCGCATTTGAGATATTGTTAAAGTTTGAGATTTATTTTATCCTTAAAAAGTCATGATTAATAGAGAAAGATACAATTAAAATTGGATCAAGTACCATTTAAATACACCATCTCTTATTAACTCAATGATATGTCTTTTAAAAATAAAATCGTCATCCTTCCAAGATGTCTCTGAGAATTAATGAAAAAAAATATATTTAAAGTCAAGATAAAAAATAATTTAAATATATTATCTTTCATTAACCTCCTAAAATATTTTTTTAAAAATAAAATCGTGATAAGAATCTGATAAAAATACCTAATACCAGATGTGGTGGTTTGATCTTAATGTGGTGGTTTGATCTAATAATAACATTATAGTGAGGTTGAAACTCAAATAATGTATCTTCTTACTACAAATAATGTATGTAGAATCACTAGATTAAGATGAAACACACTCTAATTATTTATCATTTTACCCTTTTTTTTCTTTATTTAAGTGTTAAAAATAAATTAATTTATTAAAATCATTAGATTAGAAATAAATAATACGAAGAAAAAAGCCTAAGTTATTTTTAAAATAGTTTGATTCCTTTTAACATTTTTTTTCCAATACTATAATATACTACAAGAATTCTTTTACATGGTGTGGGGTATTTTTTTCTTATTTTTCTCCATCAATAACATATTCATGTTAAATATATACATCACTCTATTTCATATTATTTTTCACCAATTAACTTTATCACATTCTTGACAAATAATGCATACTTTTTTTATTCAATTAACTAGAAAAATGCAACATATTTCTTAACATTGTATGTTTTTTTAACAAAAGAAAATAAAAAAAAGTAAGTATACATAAAAAAATGCAATGTTTCAAATCCCATGTGGAGATTAACAAATATCTATTATATTACCCATCTCTCTAACCCTAGGTTACCAAAACTATTAGCATATATATATATATATATATATATATATATATATAGAGAGAGAGAGAGAGAGAGAGAAGAGTGATAAAAAATAATTAAATTACTTAATAGAAAAAATTATTTTAAACAAGTGATAAACTTATATATTAAAAGGGTTTATTTTAGAAAATGAGTAGGTTTGTTTATAAAAAAAATTCTATTCATTTATGTTAATTATTTTATTTAATGAAATGTAAACTAACAAATAAAAGGTTTAAATTGAATGAAGGATCCTTTGTTTTAGAGCAATCACAATACATGAACCATTCTGCATAATTTACACCAGAACTGTCACAAAGCTACTCTTCTAAGTTTCTCTGTAGAATGATAAGAAAATTAACTAAAACACAGACAAATGCAAAGAAAAATGGTAGTCAACAAGACTATAAGCATTACATAGAACTCAGCCTATTGAGCATTTGGAGTTGAATTGTTGGATTTGTACTCCATCAGTTCAGTTCTATATCTTTCCTTATCTTTCACCCCTTTCTCTTGATAAACCTGCATCAAATTCACACACACAAAGAAAAAAGCATGAGAAAATCTAGGAGATAGATAACACCAATGTATGATTAATACAAAACCTTTTTTCTGACTTTTACTACAACAAATATGATCTTTTTCTTAACATCTTCACTGACCTATATCAGTATTCAGTTTACACCTTAATTTAATCTGTTGATAACCCTTTATATAACTCAGCTCTTAATGAAAGCACTAACTGTTAGGTCTCAAGCATAAGAGGAGAATCAAATCCAAAATATTAGTCTATTAAGTGAGAGAACCTCCAAGCTTAAGCATCTATCCCTTATAGATTCCTCAAGCATATGGAAAAACAGTTGGCTATATAATATAGAGTGATGGTATATTGACAACCATGCACCAGATTACAATTGGAAAGAGAAACAATTTTATACTGAAATGGAACAATTTTGAAATTGTATTGGTCAAATCACAGTTGTAAACTAGTGCATTTCAATTTGCAGTTGTCAAAGTAGCATTTTCCTATAATATAACACTTCTGGGGAACATTTTCTCAAATGTAGAATTGATCTTAGTTATATGTTGGAATATGAAATAGCTAAGCATCTAGCCATGTGTACAAAAAAGAGAAAAGAAACTGTTTTCAGACCTAACACATCCAGATTAGGAACCCTTTCAATAATAGGTACATTAAATACAAATACAACAAGAAACAAAGTATGTAGCATCAAGGTAAGATTGCATGGAGATTCTAAAGTAGAAAAGGTCATTAATATTCTTAATCTTAAAGCAGAAGTCAATGCAACATTTGCCTGGTTAGTAAGAGATAAATGGAGGCAAAAAGAAGGAAAATAATCATGTCCCTGAAAAACTAGTCCAGATGGATATAACTTTTCCATTTCTTTCACTCCATCTTCATTATGCATGTCATTGCAAAAGGGAGTGCTTCTGTACCTGTCTTTCTGCTTCTGAGAGATTGTTCCACAGAAACCCAATCCTCTTACTAATTGCTCTCTCTTGCCCATGATAAGAGGGCTTCAGCATGGCATAATTCTCAGCAAAGAAAAAGTTGTAACCACTCCTGTTTGATTTCGGCCGGAATGGATCACGTGGTGTATATTTCGCTCTCTTTCGACTCTGTGACCCGGATGTGCCTTCACCATGATTCTGTGAACTAGGCCTGCCTTCGGTATGAGAACTCTGGGACGTGTTATCAGGAACATGAAACAGGACACCTTTCAGCTCCTCGGAACCCACAGTCACTGTGACTATGTATCCACCGTCAAATTTCAGATCAATTGTTCCAGAAACCACACCATCATATCCATGCACTGGAGTAGCTGCATATAAGAAAGCAAATTCATGTCACAATTATGCATGAAAAGTATTTTAACCACATAGATTAGATGAACATAAAGCTACAAACCAAGTAATGTGAAAATTGAAGAAACAAATTGTCTAAGAATGGTAATTTGTTCCATAACTTACAATTTCAAAAGAACAGAAGCAGATATTTGCTAATATTATTTGCAGGACAACAACAAGTATATGAATTTTAACAGCACATTAAAATATTCCATAGATAACTATATGTAGGTGTTATCTTCAACTTGCTTATAGTTGACAACAAACACTAATCTAACATTATTAGTGCTATCAGTCAAGAAGTAAAGTTAGCATGGTGTACCAGTCTGGTAGAAAAAGTACCTAATTTTTAAAGTACAATACGTTCTCACAAAACAAAATGCATTAACTTTTATTTTGGTAATTTCAAAACCAAAGCTATTAAACATCATACCCTCCAAACAAACCATTTTACAAATTACTTAAGGTTAGACAGAGGACTCTACCTACTAAAAGAAGTGTTTTCAAAATTGATAAATTCTATTAAAAAGTGATTTTTAATAAATTTCTTAGTAATTTGGAGATTATGACTCTGTGTTATTAAGAGCTGTTTTAAAATAACAAATATATAGATTCAAATGAAGATATGAAGCATCAAAGTAGTAATCAGATTTAAATGTTGACTTACCCTGAAGAGGTGAATCATTCACATCAGCAACCTCCAGAATGGTTGGGGAGCTATTGGGAAGGCCTGGTTGGCCTCTAATCATAATATCTGGATATTTGAAAGTACTAATTGGTCAAAGATGAAAAAAATCATAACATAATTAGAGAGGTCTTAGAATTTGGATTCAGTCAAAAAACAACCCCCAAAAGCTAATTAGAGAGTTGTAACCAGCTGAAGAAATGTGAGTTATCTTTCTCTTATACATTCTATTTTGGTTATATTATTAGTTAATATGAGATTTCCAACACCCTTCTAGCACTAAGACTGGACATCTCAACTCTAGAGATCCAACAACAATCACCGGAAGGAACAGATTCTTGTACTATTTTAGAATTTAAATTTGAACCTAATTCAAGGCAAAGACATGCTAAAGAGTGAGAGTTGTCCCTAACTTATATCCTCCATTTTGGTTATATTACTACTTGAGGTGAGATTTCTAACAAGAATGGGAAAAAGAAATTCATATTCCATACCAGGTGTTTGGGAAGGAAAGCCTTGCTTCCCAAGATAATACACTTGCTCAAAGTGATAAAGCATTGATAGATAGGATTTGCGCACCACAAATGATGCACTCGTTATGGTATCTTTGAAGTTGAAGGTCAGAATCACTTCCTTCCACTTACGATCAACAATCACCTATATGAATTTAAGAACTAACTTAGAAGAATCATTTTTAAACAGCTAATTCAAAGAGATAAATGACTACAACAAAAATTAAGATCTCAGATAAATTGCAATCTTAAAACTCTACAATCAGCACCATCTCTACTGAAAGAAAACCAAAATCAAATCATAAAAAAGGGATGAAATATAAACAAAAGAAAACAAAACACATATGTTTCATGACATAAAGGGACTGATTTTCAACAATTAATAGAGAATGATGTATGCACAGGATACCTTTTCGATCCCACCACGAGATGTAACTTCCACAAAAAGGCGATGTAGATCAAGTGACTTTCCTCCCACAATGACAACCCTACACAAACAAAACAAAAAGAGAAAAGTACAATCAATTTCAATTCCATTACATTCCTGAATCATCCACACACACTCCATGTGCACCTAAGAGCAAATAAATAGACAGCAGAAAACAACATATGTACTATAAAACCAATAAGAATGATTGAAGGAAGTATCAAACACATTAAAACCAACCAACCAAACCTTCAAAAAAATCAATTAACCACAACTTTCCCAATTGTCCAACCAACAGAGCAAGTCAAGGGAAATTCTAACAAGCATGGCAAACAGTTAACTTAACCAAGATGCTAATTTCCATTATCATTAACAAAACACGCAAGCTTTAGAACTCTAAGCTCAGTAACAAAAGAAAAAGAAGCCATTTTTATTATTTCATTTTTCACCAGAGCTAAAAATGATAGCTGGGCAAGTGGGAAAACAAGACACCAAAAGCACACAACTTTACACACCCCATAATCTCATAAACCAACCCCACAAAGGCAAAAACTAAAATCTGTAGGAAAAACCACACTAAAAGAGGGCAATTGAAAAAGGGTACTCCTTACTTAAATTTGGTGCCAAGTGATTGGTGAAAAGCTTGAAGCTTTTCCCAGAAGAGGTTTTCATCACGAACAATGTCCTGGTAGCTAGCTGTTGGTGCAGGATAAGGCTTAGAGGGTGGGTGTGTAGATGAACCCTCCCACCCATTACTGTGTTGGTGTTGAAACTGTGACTGAAACCCATTTGTGGAACCATCTGGGTTTGGCTTATTTGTAACATTCATGTCTCTGTCTTGTCCTAAATCCTAATCTATGTATGCATTCACACCTTAGCTTTAGATTATTGTAAAATCATAGGTTATAAAACAACCTTTATATACAGCATAACCTTCTTCTGTGCAATTTTTTGTATTAAGGTTGTGCCAATATTTAACTTTAGTATATTATAAATAAATTAATGCACTGAATGCTGGTGAAAAAAATAAAATAATATAATAATAATACTAATATATATATTAATAATCTGAACAAATCTCTTCCGTTACCCAAAAGAATCTGAACGATTGTTTAAGAATGATAACTTTCTGGATTTATTTGCTTTTGTGGTAAATAAAATTGTACATTCTTTTTTCTTTATTTGGGATTTTTAGTATTAAATGAAATATTTGTTGGGGGTGTGGATAATGTGTTGTATGCTAATTATTAATTCTGTTTATTAAGCTTTGTTTTCTCTCTATTCATTTTTAAACTTTTGTTAATTGATATACATGGTTGGCATTCATTGAGATGGATTTCTTTTCCAAAAAATGAGATTATTTTCAGTCTAAAAAATTTGAGAAAATTATTTTAATCAATATTAATTAATGATATTTGTTACTGAATTAATTTAATAAAGCAAGAAATATTGTAAAATTCAGTTTTTTTTTCTAATTTAGATGGGATGATTTTGAAAATAATATTACTAAAATTTTAAATTTAAGTACATAAATGAAAAATTAATTATTTAATTATTAATTTAAAAATAATTAAAAAATTTTTTTTTTAAGTTTTTTAATTTAATTGTTTTTTTTTCATTAAATTTCACTGTCTAAGAGGCACTAGATTTCTCTCTTATTTATTTATTTTTGTCTTTTTGATTCTATTGGTTCTAATTTTTGTTGATTGGTCGAGTTTCTCATGATGGCATTAGTTAATTGGTTAAACAAATAATTTAGGGTTTCTGAATATTTTTAAAGTTTATAGTACTTCCTCTTAATTGGAATTATTGTTGCTTAGAAATCAAGCAAATATTAGGGAAGGGGAACACAACTATTCTTAAAAGTTACTTTATTATATGGTATAATATGAATTTCTACTTTTTGAATGTTAGATGTTTAATTGTTGGTTTGAATTTGAATGGTATAATTGTTGTTTAATTGGATTGTGTTGTGTTTCAGTTGAATTTGAGTGTCCATGAACATTGTTTTTTTGTTATTAATTGTTTGTGTTATTAATAAAACTCCTGAATTATTAATGTGTGGTGTAAACATTAAGTCATAGCTGTTGATGAAATATTAAGGTTGTAATGATAAATTGAGTTAAATAGATAAATGTATTATTTGATGAAATTCGAATGAGATTATCTATTTAAGATTAAAAGAAAAATCATCAATATATTAACGAGATGTATAAGAATTATTATGATATAAGATGTTATTAGAGGAGCTTTATACGGAAAACGGTATATTTTTTATAGAAATTAAGTATTGTAATAAGTATTAGTTTATATGTATTTTTTAATATTAATCACTTGAAAACAATTAATACGAGTTATAATGATTATTATTTCGATTTGTAGTCATTTTTGGATAACTCATACGAGTGTTATGTTGAAATGTTATCACTTATGATTGACCCACCAAGTATTATTTGACACTCAGTCGTTTAGCTAAAAACTCGAATATTATTTCAAATAAAGTCACTTCTATCTAACCGGTTGAGTATTCTTTCATATCATAATCAATCTTGCTTAATGTCATCAAGTATTCTTTTGAAACGTAGTTACTATTGGTTAACCCGTAAAAGTATTGTTTCGAAATATAATCACTCTTGATTAACTAAAAGATAATTTTATTTTTTAACAAACAACTTCTTACAGCTAAGACAAATATTATAGATGTTATCTACATATAATGATTTTTGCTTGCTATAAGGGGTTGCATCTTTAACAATTATAAGGTTAAACTCCCTTTTCTAGTTTACTAATGAACATAAAAAGTTTTTTCAAACAAGTTTTTAGGGTACAAATTTTTTAATAGTTTTCAACACTTTTTTGCACCTTGTGTATTTTTTATGAATGACTTTTAAATAGGTGGTAGAGAATATAGTGGTGACAAATTTTCTTTTATGTTCGTTTGACAAAATCTCGATAGTTGAATGTACTTGTCTCTCTCAAGACATAGTGTTTTTATTCGAATTTATGTAAAACGCAAAGTCGTAAAAGTAGATAAATTTTTCTAGGTTTGACAATACTAGCGTCATCGAGTTGTTGTTGCATTAAAATAATTTTAGTTCTTCGTCTAAAAGATCAATAATGTGATTTGAGTTTGAATGGATCTTTTTGGTAAACAAATGAAACAAAAATTTCTTACAACGTAAAATAACCATATAGATATTCGTGGAGTATAATGTTAACTTCAAATTATATCTATTTTGTTTGAGCACACGAAATAAAGCTTGTCAAACGTAAAACAAAACAATATAGTATTGCATGACAGATGAAATATCTTACATGATCATGGAAAAAGACTTTCGTCTTTCATGTTTTATACTTTATTATTTTTAGCACTTAATCAAAATATGATGTTCTTAAACTTTTTTCAAATAATAACCAATATAGAAAAAATCAATAATTAAGAAAAAAATAACCAACGAAAAAATAAAATAAATTTTATATTTAACCAATATTAAATTGAAACCTTTGTGAATATATATATATTTTGCTAGTTTTATGTATAAAATATCTTACTATTTCATAACAACCTATAAATACTTGCATATGTCTCATAATTTTTTTAGCGTACAACTCTTAAAAAAATACTTTAATTTGTTAATATTGTGTATTTTAATATACTTTTTAACTTTAGAAAAAAAAATCATAATACGGCTAGGCAGAATATTTAACTTTAATATATATATATATATATATATATATATATATTAGTAAAATAAGAATATTATAAAATTGTAATTAATATAAGAAATCAATTTCTTAATTAATGGATATAAAGTAAAACAAAAAAAAATGAGATATCATTAAAATGATTTGAATTCAATAAAATTTAATAAGTTTAAACTTATTTGAAAATTAGCTTTACCTGACATAACTAGTAAAGCAATGCAATAATATAACCCAAATTAGCTTTATTGTATTAAAATATATATTTTATTTTGAATTAATTTCTTAATTTGTATGGATACATTCAAGATATGTAATTCAAATGAAATTTCATATAATTTGTAATTAATTAAAACCAATTTTTCTTTTATAGACATTAATTATTATTTATAATTTACATCCCGACTAATATTATCTTATATACTAAATACTTTTTTTGTGATTTTTTATTCAATATCCATTAGCTAAGAAATTAATTTTGTTTTATCAATCATAAATTCTGTGATATATTTATTTTACTAAAATAATTATAGTGTATTAAAATGAATCTCAATAGTCTTTTTAAAAGAAACTATTAGTGGTTAAAAATAATATTATTTATAGTAGAGAAACTATTTTCATTGAAGTATGGTTTAGATGAATATTATAATATAGAAATTTGTTGATTTTTTATTATTTACACTAAACTAATTTTTTTTATTATAAATATTTCGATTTCAAGTCTAGATATAATATAGTTAGTTATAGTCCGTTTCGAAGATACTTCAGAGGAGTTGACGGAGGAAGATATATTTAAACTGATACGACTCTAAAATAGATGATTCGTTAATGTTTCGACCTCAAATAAACAAATTATATCACTATAATTAATTACTGCATCCGATGCATTGTTGCTTTGAGGTCAGTGAAATAATAAATAACTTTTTTTTTCTATAAATAATAGAAAATCTAAAATTTGTATTAAAAAAGCAAAAAATCAATTTAATATTAAATTGGAGGGAAAAAACATATTTAACTTTAGAGCCAAATTCTCACAAACAGATCAAATTGTGCTTATTTTCCCCTTTCAGCGAAAATCGTGCCCTAACCTCAACATTTGGTATTTTTGAGCTTCATATCGGAGTTGAATCGAAGAACGGGAAGGTTCGTTGACAATCGCGAGTGAAGGGCGGTGAGAAAGTGATTTTGAATTTCGTTTTACCTTCAATCCTCAATCTACATGCATTCTCACTGTATTCCATGTAATCCATAATTCAAGCATAATAATCATTCATCAAATTGTTTCTGTAAACTCATTTTATCTATTTCTTAATACCCTCAGATTTTACTTAGGAGTTTAGTTATTTCAACTGTGTGAATTTACAATGCAATAGTAAGGTATGTCATCTAACATTTTATTAGTTGTCTTTGATGTCATGTTTTGGTTGCTTGCTGGTTGGATTTGTAGTTATATATATATTACCAATATTGAAGCTATTTTTTGTAAGCAAAGTCACTAAAATTTTGAGTAGTAGACTCATTTTTTAATCATTACATTATTATACCTAGTATAATTACTCATTTTTCATTTTTATGTTCCAGCTTTTGACTGTTCATGCTTAATTATTTCCAATTAAATGTGCTTTTGTCAATTTTATTGTTTTCTGTTTTCAGGGCTGTCTATTGGAGGTTTGAACTTTGAACATGTATGGGAGAACAGCTTGCCAACTTGTGAAAGAATTTGCAAGTGGAGATAAGGGCCAGCTTGTGTCATTCAATGTAAGTCCAGTTCTTCATTTTAATTGGTTGTTCTTATTTTTATTTTCTACAATTGTTGGGTTATGTTGGAACTGCCTTGTATAATGGAATATCAACTGGTATGTTGGGAAGCAGATTTGATTGCAAACACCCCTATCCGCCTTAGTTGGGTTATGTTTGAATGTTCTTTATGGGTGCTTTAATTGCAGTCTCAAAGGTGGGGTCTAGTTTCATAGACTAGAGATATGGCTTAAGAGCTTGTTTGGGTAAACTTGTGTCTAGAAGTACTTAACTGGCCATACATAGAGCTCATAAAGCTTGGGTAGTTTTCACATTACTAACTAGTTTTGTGAGATCAAGTTTGACCTTAGGTTCAAATTCTGAAATTGGTACTCTTGTGTGAGTGATATATTTTCTTATTAAGTCTTGAAATAAATTTGGAAAAGCTTGGATGAACCATGCTTGAATTTTATGCATCTGGGGATTTCTAATTGTATCTAATGGCGGCCAATGTTACTGGTGCGTGGTGATGGTAATTTGTGTTATGAAAATCTGTCACTGTAACCTAACTGAGGATGCTTTAATTCTTCTTAAATGCCCCCTTTGCCTGTTTACCATGACCTTTATCCTCAACTACAATACTGGAACTGTATCTGGATCTATACTACTTTCTTTGGATTAACTGGATATGATTCTTTGCTGCTTCAAAAGGTTCAAGTTAGTGAGTGTAATCCGACTCTGTATGTTATGGCAAGTCAACAACCTTTAAAAGTTGTTTGTGAGATGAAATTTGAAATTGTTTGCATGGATAATGTCTTTTTAATTTGATTCAGGATTCTTGTTGCTATTTCACATATGAAATCTTTTTTCTTAAATTCATTAACTGTTTGTCTGTTTAGGTCTGTTTTAAATTTCTCAATCATTTATATCATTTTCATACATCCCCCACTCTGAAGTGGAAAAAAAAGCTTCGAGAAGCTACCCTAATTGCAGTCAGAACTTATCATGGTCCATCGGGGTTCATCATGTTTTAGTTTATGGTATCACCATCCTAGATGGTGAAGTAATTTTTATGTATGATACTGCTATTTAATTCTTTTATTTTCTTTACTCTTATTTTTTATCTGCTATTACCTTTTCCCATGGATTTGTAACTCAGTATCCACTCTTTATATTGTTATGCTACGTGCATACTTTGGTTGATTATTTTGACTATAATCTTGTAGAGTGACTTGTTTCAACAAGTAGTAGCAGAATGCAGTCAACATCACCTTGAACTTCAGTCCTTGATAAGGTAACATTAGTGTGCTTCCTGCTTCTTTTTTGTGTCCCCCTTTTCTACATTGGAGTGTGCTATTTCATATATTTTGAATGCGAGCTTGTGTGTGATGAAACTGTATTACAAACTTAAGTGATGGATCATAAAGTCGCATACGTATTTTCCTTGAACATCACTTTTCATAGCAGTATCCTATCCCATTTGAGCATGTGCTGTTCTGTGTAAACAGGAAGATACAGGAAGAAGGTTTGGATATCCAAACAGCAAGAAATGCAGATCACTACGGAGCCCTTATCCACCATCTTGCTTTAGTTCGTAATAAACGTTGCCTAATGGCCTATGTGTAAGTATCTCTTTGAAATGCTATGTACCATTAAGCATAGTTATTGTTGTTATTACTGTATTTTGTAATCTATCTGCATTCTGAAATTCTCTAACATGTCTCTCTGTAGGTATAATCGAGCAGAAATAATACGTAACTTATTATGGAAGATAGGGCATGTGCTTCCTCAAGAAATTGAAGAGAAGCTTTCTCATGCGGAGGAAGAACATTTCCGGAAGCATTCTACAGCATTGAAATCTTATATGTCGAAAGTGATGGTTGATCTTACTGTGGTAACTTCTCCCTCTCCTTCCCCCATTTCCTTCCTTTTCTCCCACCACACGAACACACATGCACATGTATACACACATAAAGAGATATACAGAGTTCAGTTACACATGTGCATCGTCATAGTTTCCAAGATGTTCTGTCTGTAATTAATGCCTTGTTAAGTAATTTCAGTCTAGGTGCTTGTGATTATTGATTGATAAGGAACTTCTTTTCGTTGTGCTATAAAACTATCTCTAGTTTTAATTCCATGTTTGTGGCGAAAACTTCTATGAATCTAGTTATTGCTCTAATAATATAAGCAAGGGTTCATCATGGAGATACTTGTTTGGGTGCACCTTAAGATCTTTTGCAGAATGAATAGGAGAAATTGGTTCATAGTAATCTTGGTGGTTAAGAATCATGCTTCTAATGACTTCACTATACATGAATGAATTCAAATGTAATTTTGTATCATTGTTCAATGATTCTTTTAGTTCTTACTTTTCACCAATTTTCATGAAAAAAATTGAGGTCACAAGACCTTAAATTTTTAAGTGAAAAGAAATTCTTCTTATTTGATTATTCCACCTGCATTTGTCACTCGATCATTCAATGCATGTACTCTATTCATGTTATGTTTCTATTTTTCTAAAATAAAGACTCCACAAACTTACATATAAACTACCAGTTTTGTTTTGTATGATTTCTACTAAAGTTGTTTCATCAATTTCCAGTTTAAATTGTTACATCGAAAACTGCATATCATCTATATGTTATATTTAAAGTGATTTTTCATTGTATTTGAATCTTATAATTCAGTACACAATTATGATTTCCTATTCAAAACTGTTGAACGATTCATGAATCTGGATTCTAACCTTGCAGTAAAGTACTATGTTTTCACTCATAAAATCTGCATTTTAATAGGATATGGTACCACCAAAAGATCCTTACATCAAAGTAAGGGTTCTTGATGACATTGGAGACGGCATTATGCTCAGTGATGATAAGACTGCAAATTTTGCCTGCCATTCAATGCATCTTCTGAAGAGAACTGATGCTGAGCAATTTGTCTCACGGGTTAAGTGTCTTGCACCTAAAGATTTAGATTGCATTATGGTTTGAAATGCGATCTAATTTTTCCTGTTTTCTGAAATATGAACAGGGCCAAATGGAGGAACTCACGGGTTGAGCTTGTAGGCTTTTTACCTAGAGGATATGTATATGTAATATTTTCCAAAACTTTTAATGACATTCTTTTCAATTTCGCTCATGTTGCATTTAGAACAAGGACTAAAACTTCATTTATTTGTGATTTGGAATACGAGATTCAAAAATGTATTCTGGATTACTTAATCCAGAACATGTTTTTAGATTACGAATTTCAAAAACACATATTAGGGTACAATTTGAAATGCTTATGATTTCCAAAAACACATATTAGGGTACAATTTGAAATGTTTATGATTTCCAAAAGATTGTTTCTTCTTCCACTTCCATATTTTTGTCATACACATTTATCTCTTAAAATTATTTAAGAGATGAATGCATATTTAAAATTGTTTAAGACAAACACACGTGAAAGTTTGTCAGCAAAAAAGAAAATAAACATAACATCAAAATTTTTGCTTTTATGTGCTTCCATATGTGCACATTTAGAGATAACTCAAGAGTATGTTGCATGAGTTTGCTCATATATCTAATACACTCATAACTCCAAAGTATGTTGTATTGAGTTTGCTCATGTTATCACATAGGCATTGATTAACACAAGACTAAACTATTAAAATAAACTATCATGATTCATACATTATATGTTTATATAACTAAATACTGAAATACACAATCTCTATTCATCATACGCATACACACATTCATAAGGATGTCTTTTGTAAAATTTAGGCCTTTTGCTGTTTCAATAAATGGAACCTCAATAAAATAATGGTTTAAATAACCCTAGTTTGTATACTTTCTACACTTTTTCTTTTAGTTCTTTCTTATGTATACAAGTTCTATATGTATGTCACTAAAAAAACAATAATTTGTTTTTGTTTTTTTTAAACCCAAGTTCGTTGGGATAATATCACTAAGGCCAATAATTGTATTTAAGTATTATTTATTTTGAAGTTTGGAGTTTCATCACGATTTTATTCTTAAAATACATTTCAGAGAAAATTAAGAAAAAAATGTGTATTTAAATTATCCCGATGACAAAAGTAATCGAACTGATGTGATCGGTTAATCCTGTTGAGAGTTAGTGATCGAAAGACTTTCAGGGACAAAGAAGACAGAAAGTCAAGAGATTGTCCTACTTTAAAGAATACAACACCTTGAACTGAGTGAAGAAAGGGTAACCATAAATCCTACCGTGAACCTTAAACGCTAAGTCATAAACCTTGAACGATGTAAGAATATTAAAAATAACATAACAATTCTCATATAAACATTTTTTTCCTATATTAATTTGTTGTTTGTTAAGTAATTTTGTTAACTTTAAGTGCTATAACATAATCACAATATAAATTGAGAAAATCATAAATAAATAAATTATACTTATAAAGAATATTTTAAACTCTTTTAAAAGCACACAATTTATAAGCATTAAAAGATAAAAAATATTAATTGTGGAGAGACTAAATAGTAGGGTTTTTGTGTGTAGAACTACAATATAAAAGGGTGTGCAAGTATGAATTAACTAACTAAATAAACCTAAGATTATTTTTTTTTTTAAATCAAAATATTAAAATACTTTATAATAAAACTGGTTTTTCGAAAACAAAACGTCTTGACTTTTCTCCTCCGTATCTTCTTTTTGTGATTTGTTTATGGATGTGCCTTCTTACCTGGGTGCAAACAACATATGAAAATACTTGTCTGAATTTTTTCAGCGCAATAAGGACCTAGAATAAAATTTCAGAAAGTAGGGTGAAATTTCACAAGTTTTGGTAGAGCATAACCTTGGTTTGCATAAAATTTCTGAAAAATTCTCCGGAAATAGTTTTTTCCTGAAATTCCACGTAAGAATGTCCACTGAATTTGGGACAAAACGCGACAAATTTCAGGTCAAACGGATGAGTATTCACCCATGAAAAAAATCAAACAGTTTCACACACAAACGAACTTTCCTTTCGTCCCTGACAGTGATGAATAAAAAAATTATTGCCAATCTTGTGGGACGAATCTGGGGCTCAAATCTCAGCCAAAACTCAGTAGACACGGTGAAGAATGTCTGGTAAAAATGTCAGACCAAAATACCTAAGGAGTAAGGCGTAGTAAGTCCCAGACCGAGAGTGAACAAAACTGGTTTCCGAAAACAAAACGTCCTAACTTTTCTCCCCCGTATCTTCTTTTTGTAATTTTTTTATAGACGTGTCTCCTTACCTGGGTGCAAACAACATATGAAAGCACTCGTCTCAATTTTTTTCAGCGTAATACGGACCCAAAATATAATTTCAGAAAGTAGGGCGAAATTTCAAGAGTTTTGGAAAAGGATAGCCTTCGTTTGCACAAAATTTCTGAAAAATTCTTCCAAAATGTTTTTTTCCCAAAATTCCGCGTAAGAATCTCCACTGAATTTGGGACAAAACGCGACAAATTTCAGGTCAAACGGATGAGTATTCACCCAGGAAAAAAATCAAACAGTTTCACACACGAATGAACCTTCCTTTCAGCCCGGGCAGTGATGAATAAAAAGTTTATTGCGAATGTTTTGGGACGAGTCTGGGGTTCTAATCTCGGCCGAAACTCAATAGACACAATGACGAATGTCTGGTAAAATTTTCAGACCAAGATACCCAAGGAGTAAGGCGCAGTAAGTCCCAGACCGAGAGTGAACAAAACTGGTTTTTCGAAAACAAAACGTCTGGGCTTTTTTCTCGCGTATCTTATTTTTGTGATTCGTTTATGGACGTGCCTCCTTACCTTGGTACAAACAACATACGAAAGTACTTGTCTGAATTTTTTTCAGCAGAATACGAACCCAGAATAAGATTTCAGAAAGTAGGGCGAAATTTCACAAGTTTTGGTATATCGCCTTGGTTTGCACAAAATTTCCGAAAAATTCTCCCGAAATAGTTTTTTCCTGAAATTCCACGTAAGAATATCCTCTGAATTTGGGACACAACGCGACAAATTTCAGGCCAAATGGACGAGTATTCACCTACGAAAAAAATCAAACAGTTTCACACACAAACGAACCTTCCTTTCGGCTTGACAATGATGAATAAAAAATTTATTGCCAATCTTGTGGGACGAATCTGTGGCTCAAATCTCAGCCAAAACATAGTAGACATAGTCACGAACGTCTGGTAAAAATTTCTGACCAAAATACAAAAGGAGTAAGGCGTAGTAAGTCCCAGACCGAGAGCGAACAAAACTGGTTTTCCGAAAACAAAACGTCTTGGCTTTTCTCCCCCGTATCTTCTTTTTGTGATTTTTTTATGGACGTGCATCCTTACCTGGGTGCAGACAACATACGAAAGTACTTGTGTGAATTTTTTCAGCGCATTACGGACTTGGAAAAAAATTGTAGAAACTAGGGTTAAATTTCACAAGTTTTGCTAGAGAATAGCCTTTGTTTGCATAAAATTTCTGAAAAATTCTTCCGAAATGGTTTTTTCCCGAAATTCCACGTAAGAGTCTTCACTGAATTTGGGATAAAACGCGACTGATTTCAGGTCAAACAGATGAGTATTCACCCAGGAAAAAAATCAAACAGTTTCACACACGAACGAACCTTCCTTTCAGCTCGGGCAGTGATGAATAAAAAATTTATTGCGAATCATGTGGGACGATTCTGGGGCTCAAATGTCAGCCGAAACTCAATAGACACAATGACGAATGTCTGGTAAAAATTTCAGACCAAAATACCCAAGGAGTAAGGCGCAGTAAGTCTCAGACCGAGACTGAACAAAACCGGTTTTCCGAAAACAAAACGTCCTGGCTTTTCTTCCCCGTATCTTCCTTCTGTGATTTGTTTATGGACGTGCCTCCTTCCCTGCATGCAGACAACATACGAAAGTACTTGTTTGAATTTTTTCAGCGCATTACGGACCCGGAAAAAAATTGCAGAAATTAGGGCGAAATTTCACAAGTTTTGCTAGAGGATAGCCTTGGTTTGCACAAAATTTCTGAAAAAT
>Ga0123342_1002751_pt1 | contig 28951 bp, 21 predicted proteins | sample Turbeawhitnodule_FD_89960 | JGI IMG/M metagenome (GOLD analysis project Ga0123342, IMG submission 89960) | Root nodule microbial communities of legume samples collected from Mexico - Turtle bean Mexico white nodule | ecosystem: Host-associated > Plants > Roots > Nodule | place: Mexico: Nepantla... | reverse complement strand
TTTGGTTTGTTTTTGTCGGTTGAGGGTTGGTTTGTTGTTTTGTTTTTTTTGGTAAATAATTTATGGATGGGTTTGTTTTTTGGTGTTAGTTATTTTTTTTTTTTTTTTTTTAATTTTGAGAATGTTAGGATAAAGAACGTAATTAAGTACTTGATCATAATATCTTGTAATATGATAGTTTCTTCATAAGTTTGACTGTAAACATTTTCTGAAATAAGTTGAAAGGAACTAGTAGAAAGGTCTCTTTAAGTTCAGATACACTTTTCCAAACACACATTTTGACTATATAGGCACAGAAGACTAGTATGAAAAGGAAAACAAGAAACAAGGGGAAAACTATTAACATTCATGATAATGTTTATGCTTGAATTTGTCTTCTGAGGTATTTAGTTCAATTTATGCATAGATGTTCCAATAAAGTACTATCCATTTGTTAACTCCTACTTGGATGATTTAATGATGTTAACTCCAAACATGAAAAATGAAAATTCTAATCAAAAGATAGAAAATCTCATTACCTTGAGGACTAGTTGCAGACGTGAAATAGGATTTGGCTCCTTTTCATTATAATTAAAAAGATTGCGGAGCATTTGTTTTTCCTTGGTGATTAAGTACATTTGCATGTAGTTTCTCTTTGCTATTATTGTGGCTAATGTTCATTTCAGTTTTTGTTAGCAGTGAATTCTTTTCAATGATTACGTATTGGCACGACTACATACCATTTTAATATTTTTAGTTTTGTGCCTATCACTTGTTTTTAAGATAAGGATTATATTTGCCTCAATCTAAAGATTTGGATTTCAGTAATAAATAAATATTAATGTTTGTTAATGTATGAACTTGCATAATTGCATTTTCAAGACAACTACTGTGTATGAAATTCTAGTTTGTTTGTCTTTCTTTCTACATATGAGATGTTAAATATGGAATGAAAGTTTTTCATGACACCAGGTACGTCCAGTTGTTGAAACTGGATATGAAACTCTTCTACTTGTAAGGTTGTTGCTTGAGACTAGGGTTCCTTCCATCAGGAAGTCTTCGGTTAGTATATAAAGCCTACGATTTTATTTATGTTATTATTCCTTTAGCTTTGATTTTTGAGTTAAATTGATAGTGTAAAAAGTTTTGGTAATTAGCCAATCAGAAATAATGATAAATGTGGCTAAATAGTTTTTGTAAAAATCAGTAAATTTATCATGTAATAATTTTTTTTATTGAATAACAGTGTAATCTTTTTATATAATCAGTGTATAAACTATTTTCTCTTTACTTTTATCAAGTATTAACATGTGGAAGTCATATTATCAGATTCTAAGGAACTTCTGTCATTGTCTATGATGATTCCATTTTGACTGATGTCATAGTTCTTCTGAAAGGTTTCAGAGGGGCTTGCAGTTGAGGATATACTGGAGAATTGGTTCAAATTGAAGCCTATTATTATGGAAGAATGGAATGAGAATAGAGAAGATCTGATAGACCTTTTTGGGAAGGTCAGAGATGAATGGTTGGAGAGGGATTTCACTGGTTGGATTGGAGCAAACAGGTAGTCCAATTAAATGTCAAGAAATAGGATAACTTTTTTTAGTACTTACACCTTATGAGATGAATCAAGAGAAACTTAAAAGTAAAAAATGAGTTAGTGATAGCATTGAGTATAGATGTTCCAATTTTAGATTTCTGCAAGATGTGCTGAACTCTTCCTTGCTAATTTGTGGATGATTTACCTCTAGACTCTATCCTGGTGTTGCTGATGCATTAAGATTTGCAAGCTCAAAAGTGTACATTGTCACTACTAAACAGGTCCGATCTTTCTCTCTGCTTCTAGCTCGAAGACAAGAACCCTAACATTACACAGTTTCACTTTCAATACTATGGAAAATGGATGTGAGGGAAGAAAAATAAGGATTTGTTAGATTTGAGATGATTTTTTGCGTTTTCATTTCCTATTTTTATAAAAATTATAACATTGTCACCTTATTTTCACTTAGTTTCCTGATTCCAAGAAATTGTAAAAAGAATATTAAAACAACATCTCTCAAACTGATAGGCCCCTTAGTCATCGTTGTGAATCACCTGATTTATTACAATTTTATAATGCCATGCCTTGATCACTCATTCTCTACTTACTTCTCCTACCCCTGCTCTGGTTTCAGGGTCGCTTTGCTGATGCTTTACTTAGAGAGCTTGCTGGAGTCACTATACCACCAGAACGATTATATGGTTTAGGAACTGGGTTAGTATTTCATTTTGATATATTTGGTCCAATTGAGGCACTGTGTGGTGCATTATATCAATACTTCGTTATGTTTCTTTTCTATGAATTGCCTTCATTCCATTGACAAATTTGTTTCTCCTAAACTAACTACAGTCCCAAGGTAAAAGTGTTAAAGAAGCTTCAGAATTTGCCAGAACACAAAGGATTGACACTACAGTTAAGATTTTGTGCTTCCAGGGGTTATTTTATTTATTAGTATGGTTCAGGGGAAATTAACTGAAGTTAATTTTAAACAGCTTTGTGGAAGATAGGCTTGCAACCCTTAAGAATGTCATCAAAGAACCCGAGTTGGATAACTGGAATTTGTATCTAGGTAGATCTCTTCCTCCATCCAATTGTAATTTATGCAATCTTTTTGTTTCTTTCAGTTTCTATGTTTTGCGTTATTCGTATTTCCTAGAGTTGTATATTTGCTATGTTTGAACTGTTTGGATTAGTGAATTGGGGGTTCAACACTCAAAAAGAGAGAGAAGAAGCAGCAGCCAACCCAAGGATTCAAGTTCTTGAGCTGTTTGACTTCAGTAGCAAGCTGATATAGTAATCTGTCTTCGTTATATTGTCAAACAGTGGATTAAATATTTACTGCCATCTCATTCATTTATGAGCAACGATAAATTGCTGTACTTGAAGAAGCACTGAGATATATATTTTTAAATAGTTTCCTGTTATTAAACTGCATTACTCGTTTCCTGCAAGAGAGTTTGGAAATAAAGATGTACAAATTCTTGGTAATGTCCAACCTTTCTTGTAAGTGGTTAGAAGTGCTAGGACTAGTGACTTTTAGGTCACAAGGCAACAACTAATCAGTGCCAAGACTTGCCTTAGCAATATATAAAATATTACAATTATTTCAATTTCTTTATCCTAAATTTCTACCATTAAAAAGTTGTTCTAATAGTCTTGCTAAATGCAGGAAAGGTGATTATTACTTCACTAGCATTGAGAAGCAGTTTATCACAGTAACTAAAAGAGAAGGAAGAAAAAGTTGTAAGGACTACAAAATTAAAAAGAATCATAAATGTTTGAAAATGAGTGACACAATTGCTTTATCTCAACTTCTAGAGAATTATGTCTATACCGATTGTTACAACTCCGTTTTATCATTTCGATCAATTTCCTCTGTATGAGTATTATCTGCTTTGGTTTTCTCACTGTTGAGCTTCTCAATAACTTCATCTAGAGGTGGATCTCCAGGTCTTCTAAAAAATTGATCCCCCATTTTAATCTCATAAGCCTCTGGTTGGTCTAAGACATATTCCTTCAACTGACAGCATGATACGAGTATGAGATCAAATCAACAGAAAGCATCAGAGTAAAGAGAGAATCCAAAACTAGTTTTTCAATACAACAAGAGAGAAACAAAAGGTAAAGTTCATTGGTTGAATTTTAGCATAATTTACTTTTAAGTTGAAAAGGGAGGTTAAGAATATAACAGCAGATTGTGGGTTGTTAAAATTAAAAAGCCAGGTTGATTCTTCTATTTTTCATTCTTTATATTTAAAAGAAATTCAAACAGAAAAGTAAAGAGCAACACCTCCTCCAAGTCTTTGATGCTTTCCAAGTTGAACATGAGTGTATTCGGATCAACACCCATAAACCTTACTCCAACAGCTCCAGTTCTCAGAACATATGTCCATTTCATGGCAAATTCAGCTACCATGTCCTAAAAAAATCATGGCAAATGGTTATGGCAATAATATTCACACAAAAGTTCAAAGTAGATACCTCAATGCATCATCAAAGAAAATATTGAACATCAAGTCCAGATCAAAATCTAAAGACCCTCTCAGGCTGTTCTTTATATTGATCGAGCAGCACTTAAAGAGAGCCATGTTGACAATCTAACATCATATCATAAAACAAAGTTCCATTTACATACACAGTCAATGTAAAACATTTTCCCATAAACTTTCATCAAGTTTTTTTGACCACTTTATCACATCTAAACTATACATCAATATGATGTGATGATAAAATAAATTCCTATTGGATGTCTGTGTAAACTATTTTACTCTGATAGTATACATAAAGTAAATCCCCGCAAATAAACCATGGACAATAAGTAGAAACTATATCCGAAAAGTCCAATTTATTCACGCTCTCAAACTCTCAAAATGTGCAACGCCAGCCTAAACTTCAGAGTTCTATAATGGGATATTTCCAAGTAACATTCCCAAGTTCAATCAATTTTTCAAAAGTAAACCCCAATCCACAGTGACAATCCAAAATCCAACAAGCACAGACCAAAACCACATTTTAGTAGACATATACCAACAACAAAAGCCTTATCCCAAATTCATAACTGCGTGAATAGCAAGAAACCATTGGATTTGGTTAAAGACCAAATTCTAAGAGATATTATTTACACATAGTCTGTTGTGGGTGATCCGTGATTGGGATTTTGAAAGTTCTACTTTGAGCAGTTGACTACCTTGGATCTATCACACCCTCCTCCTTTACCGAACTTAAATTCCAGCTCAACTAAACTCTCACCAAAAACTCATTGACCACCATATTGATATTCATCACAACCAAAAACCACCACTTAAATTCAAACTCGAGCTCATCTTTCTTTCATTATACCTGTTTGGAAAAGTTTAATTATTCTATTATTGGTTGCAGAAACTCCCTATTTTAGTCTTTATACATAAAATCATTTTCTTTAATTCCCTACTCGTATTATTTTAGTCTCTTTTATTCCCTAGATATATCATTTTCATTTTTTTAGTCCCTAGGGATTAAAAATGTTATAAGTAGGAATTAAAAGAGAGTGTTTTTAAGTAAATGGATACACAACTATAGAGGCCTAAAATGGAAGATTTTTTAAAATATAGAAACTAAAAAAAAAGTAGATTTTTTTAAAAAAGACGAACTGGGCATGAGAAAAATCACTACTTCATCTCAACCCCATTATGCCACAATAAAGGGTATCAGCAAAATCACAAAAGATCACAAATTTAACCAAAATTCGAAAACAAACAGCCACACTATCAAATGGGCACACACTAATCATAACAGAAAAAGCGTCAACAACGTTCTCACCGGAGTCCGGCGAACCCCAAACCGGAGCTTGACGAATCCGATGACTGGTCCCGTATGGCGCTTCATCATCTCCTCCTGCATCTGCGAGGGATCCATCTTGGTGATATCGGAGGGGGGAAAAGAGGGTTCGGGTTTCTTGCCCCATTCCTTCCACGCATCGTCCTCCTCGTTGTCGAACACGTCGTCCAAGTCATCGGTGATGTGGACCTTGCGCTTTCCGGCGAGGACAAAATGGGAAATTGAGGACGCAAGGAGGAGAAAGAGAAGGAGAGTGGGAAGGGGTTTGAAGGTCATGAGGAAGATGATGAAAGTGATCTCACTGTGAAAAGATTGGAAGGAAGCTTATTGGAGAAGAGTATGATGCGAGTGAGTGTTGTGTGAAATATTGTGAATCAAATGTGTTAGGATTTGAGTTGGTGATTTTGCAGCTTACTCTTTGCATGCTAATTGCCATATTTCATGATTTGGGAAAGAAGAATGAATAAATTTGCTATTAAATAATAGATTAGATTAATATAAATTAGAAAAACTATTTTTGTCATTGTATTTTTTAACCTTTTATATATTTTAGTATATAGTCAAAAATATTGAATTTCAATATTTTCTTAGAAAAATCTCTCTCTTTAACTTAGAATAATTATGTTAAGTGAAATTGTTTTTATTTGGTATGGAATTGAAAGTGTTTTTAACTATTATTTTCCATCAAAAGTGTGAACTAGATGAGGTACCAACAATGGCCAAGAGAGGTCTTTAAAGGTAGTATAGAAATGTCTCCATGAATAAGAAAGTTAAAAGACAAAATTAATTTTCATATTTCAAAAATTATTGTGTTAAAACAAAAATGTATGTACATAAAAGTTTCTAGTTTATTATTTAAAAAATGTTAGTTTTAATATTTAAAAATATTATCCATTTATGTGTTAAAATTAGAATTTATATACATATAAACTCCTTTTTATATTTTACTATGGATGCACAAAATGTTAATCTCCATAACTGTTGAAGTGGAGGTGAATCTTGAGGATACTATAGTGTTGCTGGGACAAGCAGATATCACAAACAAACACCAATGCTGATAATACCACATTCTCCAATCACTGACACTTTAATCTTGACCATTAAATAGACAGAGTTTTGGTACATTATACAATGTCTCCTTTGGGTAAACATAGGTATTTCCAACAGATAATTGAAGACCAATGTCTCAAAATACTGGAATTTATTCAGAAAGGTTGATATCTTTTAACAAATATTTTTCTGTACAACTTGAAAATCAAATCTCTGATATTTAAAGGTAAAATTATCTGTCAATCATGCTACACTGTATTTATTATACAATGTCTCTTCATGCTACAGGGGTTTTAAAGACAACAAATAGATGGAATGGAAGTGAAGATGTAGTTGCAGCATGCTCTAGGCTTGCAGGAGTGTTGTGTTAGCTGCATTTCATCTTAAGATGATATCTGCATGAGTGACAATTTATTATAGAAGAGAAAGTGTACTGGTGTAAAGGTATTTATATTGCTATTTAATTATTAATTTAAAATCATATTTTTGAATAATTTCTAATTAATTCAAATAAATGTTTTATTTCTCACTCCTCACACTTAAAAACTAGAAGCAAATCTGTGCGATGATTCTCTTGGTATCATGACATTATAGGTGGGAGAAACGATGAGAGTGAGGTGGCTTTATCAAGAGTTTTTTACTTCTTAAGCTATACTCATTGATAATAACAAGCACTAGAATTTGGTTGATGTGAACTATAACTTAAAGAGCTAATGAACTTCACGTACCGTTGAACCGTACCAAGCATGACAAAAATCAGGCGTCAGGGTATAACATAGCTTCTAGGAGAGATCGTCAAGTTAGGCTCTGGCCCCCTTTTTGAACCTATGAAAAAACATGACCAGGATTCCAAGAAATCCTAGACCACAACGATGGAGCACACTACAATGACATAGCGTTCTTCTATTGGTAACATGCCACAGGGTTGTTGTTGGCAGCATAGTTTTAGTTCGGATTGCATAGTATAAAGACCAAACAGGAGCAACCTGAACTACTTGTTCCACTTGTTTTGGTTTCACAAACAACTCTCTTTGTGTTCTTAGTCACTTTTCTTTTTCTTGAGTTCAATCTATCCATGCTGGATTTCGTAGGCCCAGTTCTGGACATCATAATTCGGTTGTGGGACTGTTGTGCCTTCGTCCGTGAGTATGAAGAGAACCTTTCTTGTTTGAGGGACATGGCATCTGATCTTCAGGGCCTTTGGGTTGATGTCACTGTGAAGGTTCAACTGGCTGAGGCACAACACTTGAGGCGTCTGAATGAGGTGAATGATTGGTTGGGTAAAGTTGAAGCCATGCAAAGAGAAGTCCAAGCTATTCAGCAGAGAGTTGCTCATGTTCAAGAAACACGTAGCAGATGCTTGGCAAATTTTCCAACAAGCTGCAGGATGGGAAGGATTGTAACTCAAAAAATAGGTGAGATTCGTAAACTTATTGATAAAGGGCACTTTGATGTAGTGGCTCAGGAAATGCCATATGCTTTGGTAGATGAAATCCCTCTAGAGGTCACAATTGGTCTAGAATCAACCTTTGATGAACTTGGTAAATGTTTTGATGATAATAATATGGGAATTATTGGCTTGTTTGGTATGGGGGGTGTAGGAAAGACAACTCTGCTAAAAAAGTTCAACAATGAGTTCCTTCCCCAAAAATTTTATGATGCAGTCATTTGGGTTGTGGTGTCTAAAGAAGCAGATGTAGGAAGTGTTCAACAAAGCATTGGTGACAAATTAAATGTTCCTGTTGGTAAATGGGGTGGTAAGACTATTAATGACAGAGCTATTGTTTTATACAACTTTTTGAAGAGGAAGAAGTTTGTGTTGATGCTAGATGATTTATGGGAGCGTATGGATCTTCTGAAGTTGGGGATTCCTATCCCTGATATGGAAAACGGATCTAAAGTGATATTCACAACAAGGTCCATGGAGGTTTGCAGGAACATGGAAGCCAACAGATGCATCAAAGTAGAGTGTTTGGCACAAGAGGAAGCATTTGAATTGTTCAGAGAGAAAGTGGGTGAAGAAACTCTCAACTCTCATCCTGAAATATTTCCTCTGGCTCAAATTTTGGCCAAGGAGTGTCAGGGGCTTCCTCTAGCGCTCATCACTGTCGGAAGATCTATGGCTCGAAAGACTCACCCTGAATGGAAACGAGCAGCACGAACCTTGAAGATTTATCCATCAAGATTTTCAGGTATGGTTGACTATGTCTATTGTTTGCTTGAGTTTAGCTATGACAGTTTACCAAGTGCCACACACAAGTCTTGTTTCTTGTACTGTTGCATCTTCCCTGAGGACTATGACATTAGAAAAGATGAACTAATTCAACTGTGGATTGGGGAAGGTCTTTTATCTGAATTTGGTGATGATGTCTATGAAGCGCGCATTCAAGGAGAAGAAATCATCGCAAGCTTGAAGTTTGCTTGTTTGTTGGAGGACAGTGAGAGAGAAAATAGGATTAAGATGCATGATGTGATCAGGGACATGGCTTTGTGGCTAGCCTGTGATCATGGATCCAACACCAGATTTTTGGTGAGAGATGGCGCAAGCAGCGGTTCACTTGAAACATATAATCAGGCAAAGTGGAAAGAAGTAGAGAAAGTATCAATGTGGAGGAACAGCTGTCAGAAACTCTCAGGAAAACCAGATTGCTCAAGTCTCTTGACTATGCTCGTTAGAAATACCGAGATCACCAACTTCCCAGATGAGATCTTTCTGACTGCAAACCATCTTAGAGTGTTAGACTTGTCAGGCAATAAAAGAGTAAGAGAATTACCTTCCAGTATTGGGGAGTTAGTTGAATTGCAGCATTTGGATCTATCAGGTACTGATATAGAAAAATTGCCAAGGGAGCTCCAGAACTTGAAAAAATTGAGATGCCTGCTGCTGAATTATATTTGCAATAGGCTTGTCTTCCCAAGGAGTTTGATATCAAGTTTGGTGTCATTGCAAGTGTTTAGCAAATTACCATGGGAAGATCAGTTTATTCTTCCTGATTTAGGGGAACCTGAGGAAACTGTCTTGTTGAAAGAACTGGAATGTTTGGAATACCTTCAAGACATAAGCATTGCTCTCTTTTGCTTTTCATCCATGCAGGTATTACTCGACTCTCCCAAATTGCAAAGATGCATTAGACATCTGAGAATAATTTCTCCTTTCAATTCAACACCACAAGTTATATTATTCTCATTTTTGACAAAAATGCAACATCTAGAGGTATTGTCCATGTCAATTTCTTCATCTTCAAGTTTAGACCATGTCAGGAAAAAGGAGTCTCCATCACAGGGTTCTATGATTGAGTCCATTCCTTTAAGTTCTAAGCTTACTGAGCATTGTTACCTTGTTGGCCTTCGTGAGTTATCCCTTGAAGGGTGTGGCATGTTCAACTTGAATTGGCTCACTCGTGCTCCAAGCCTTCAACTCCTTAGAATATACAATTGTCCCTCCTTGGAAGAAGTCATAGGTGAAGAATTTGGACATGCAGAAAATGTTTTTTCAAGTCTTGAAGTTATTGATCTAGATTCTTTGCCAAAGTTAAGGAGCATATGCTCACAGATTTTACAATTTCCTTGTCTTAAGGAGATCTGTGTAGCAAATTGTCCAAAGCTGATAAAGCTCCCTTTTGATTCCAATAGTGCAAGGAACAGTCTGAAGCACATAAATGGAGAGAAAAGGTGGTGGCGTAAATTGCAGTGGGAAGATGAAGCCACAAGGGATCACTTTGGTTCAAAATATGTAGCATTGCGTAAAATTCGCCAAATAAGTTGAATCTTGTGTGCCATTGATCACCAACTCAATAAAGCTCTGTATCTCCAACTCTTGAACGTTTGGTTTGATTGTACTTGTTTGTGAGAGTGATATTATTCTGAAAATGATAAACTATTGTTCAAGTTGTATGCATCTTCTTGTCATCAATCTTCTGTGTGCAATTTTTCTGACAGTGATATCAAATCAATAATGAAGCATAACAAAGTTGTGAAAATCATTGATGTTCTGAATCTCAATCTTTTCGTCAAAGTTTTGAAAATGACACCACTTTTGTCTGAAAAGCTTCAGAACAAAGCTAGTCAAAATTTAGTGTATATAAATAAAATGACCTAATATATTAACAAATAATTAAACTAAGTAAAAAGTGGTAGTTGAATGTAAAAACTACATTAAAAAGAATAGCAGTGTGAAGAGAAATTAGAGGAAGAAATATAAACTTATTTTTAAAATAAGTATTTTTGAAATAACTAATTTTTAGTATATCAAATTTAAAAGAGGTGTTATGTTATTGAAGTAAGTAAATTTTAAAAATAATTTATTTCAGATTTCTAATTTTATCAAAATAAATAGAAAACGTTTATTTTTATAACAAATAAATTAAATAAACCTATAAAAAGTAAAAGTTAACTTACTTTAAAATATATAAGCAATCTCCCTAGACCATTTTCTCACGAGAGCCCAGCCCAATACCTCTGGATCAAACGACGCCGTTTTCAATCAAAAGAAGCACATCTCTGTTCTCATTTCTCCTTCTGGTTAGCGCAGCTTCACACAAGACCCTGAAATGGGTTATCTGAGCAAAGCTTCCAAAACCCTAAGGCAATCGAATTACTTATCGTTGTTATGCAGTTTCAATTTCAATTTCAACCCATTAACCAACAGAATAACCCATGAACGCTTTTCTATGAGGCGTGAACTGTTCTGTTCACAGTCACGCCAATACAGCACCACCACGAGGGAGAAAAGCAACATAGATTTGAGCCAATACCCTCCAGAGCTCATTAGAAACTTCTCAATCATTGCGCATGTGGATCATGGCAAGTCCACCCTCGCTGATCGGCTTTTAGAACTCACTGGAACCATTAAGAAAGGCCATGGCCAGCCCCAGTATCTTGATAAATTGCAGGTACTGTTTCTTGCTGGAAATTTTCAATTTTTTCATCTGGGTATGATTTGTTGCACTGTTAGGTAAAATGGGTATCGTCCAAAATTTAAAAATTGTTGGGTTAACTATTTGAAGTGGAATGAGACAATGGGTTGGTTGAAAAGATGGAAAAAATAATATATTCAATGTCATTGTAAACTGTCATTACTCACAAACTACCGTGAATAACCACAAGCCACGGCCTTCTTGGTGAAACTATAAAGTTTATACTGACTGTGCTTGTTGATTGAACGAAAATAATTAATTTGAATACACTGATGTTGTAAATAAAATGATTTTACGGCCTCATTACATAGTTGATTTCTGAGTAGGGAAAAATTGTTGACTTTTGTAATAATTTCTCTAAACTTATACATATGGTGATGTCTGATTGGTTGATAATGTAAAACATTTTTTACTAAACAATTTATAGAAATTAAAATTTTAGTGGGATGTGTTGTATTTCTTATTTTGTTTTGTCATGTGTGTTTTGTTAGTGAAGTTTAACATGTCTTAGGTGGAGAGAGAAAGAGGAATCACGGTTAAAGCCCAGACAGCAACAATGTTCTATAAGCACAGTGTAAATGGTGATGATTGCAGTGATGGAAAGGAGTCACCTAATTTTTTGCTGAATCTTATTGATACTCCTGGACATGTTGATTTTAGTTATGAAGTGTCCAGATCATTGGCAGCTTGTCAAGGTGTGCTTTTGGTTGTTGATGCTGCTCAGGGAGTCCAAGCACAAACTGTTGCTAACTTTTACCTTGCCTTTGAGTCTAACCTAACAATTGTGCCTGTAATAAACAAGATTGATCAGCCAACTGCTGATCCCGATCGTGTTAAAGCCCAATTGAAATCAATGTTTGATCTTGATCCAAATGATGCACTGCTAACATCTGCTAAAACTGGAGTGGGTCTTGAGCAAATCCTTCCGGCAGTCATAGAGCGCATACCTGCCCCTCCTGGGAGGAGTGAATCTCCTCTTCGCATGCTTTTACTTGATTCATATTATGATGAATACAGAGGGGTAATATGTCATGTCGCTGTTGTTGATGGTGTCCTGAGCAAGGGGGATAAGATTTCGTCTTCAGCTACTGGTCAGTCGTATGAAGCTTTAGATATAGGCATCATGCATCCTGAACTTACGCCTACTGGTATCTTGCTTACTGGACAAGTTGGTTATGTTGTAAGTGGCATGCGATCAACTAAAGAGGCCCGTGTTGGTGATACAATTTACCGTACTCGGACTGTCGTAAAGCCTCTTCCAGGTATAGTCAGACAACATAGATCCATGCATGTAGACTATTCATACTGCTCTTTGCTGCACAGAATCTTTTAATTCATGTATGCTGCCACATTCACACTTGCTGCACTTGTAGGTACTAAATGGACTTGCTGAAAATAAAATGACATTTCATTGCTTGACCATTATTATTTTCCTGTAAAAAATAATACCTAAATGATCATGTGGTATTGTATTTTTTTCTTTCTCCATCTGTATGAGAATGTTATTGTTTTATTTTAGTATTATGGGTGCATTTCTTGGTCCTAAGTGTGTTGTTTTTGAGTTATTTGATAATTTAAACTGTAGGATTCAAGCCAGCAAAACATATGGTGTTCTCTGGTCTTTATCCAGCAGATGGATCTGATTTTGAAGCTTTAAATCACGCAATAGAGAGGTTGACATGCAATGATGCCAGTGTCTCTATTGCTAAAGAAACTAGCACGGCTCTAGGTCTGGGGTTCAGGTCTGGTATCTATTACTAAAAGAAAGAAATGAGATTGGTTCCGGAAAAAATGAAACATTAGCTTCATCTGGAATAATTTATGTTTCCAATTATGTTTGCTCAGGTGTGGGTTTTTAGGCCTCCTGCACATGGATGTTTTTCATCAACGACTTGAACAGGTATCTGAAGTGAATGTGATTTTTCATGGAATGGACAGAACTTAAGTTTTTTACCCGTCTTCAAGCATGGTATGTTGGTGATCGATATTATGTTTCTGTAAACAGGAGTATGGAGCTCATATTATCTCAACTGTTCCTACTGTGCCTTACATATTTGAGTTTTCTGATGGAAGGTAGATAACAGACTTGCATTTATCAGGCTAATTCTGCTATGGTTTGCTAAGACTCTAGTTGTGCTTTTCAGCAAGTTAGAAGTTCAGAATCCTGCTTCATTACCCTCTAATCCCAAGCAAAAAGTGACAGCCTGTTGGGAACCAACAGTAATGGCTACTATAATCATTCCTAGTGAGTAAGCTCTTTACAACCCTGGGTATAATTTATTTACTGCACCAGAGCCTGATGCTTGCTATCTTAATTTATTGGTGATTTAAGGTATGTGGGACCTGTTATTACCCTTGTCTCTGAGCGTCGAGGTCAGCAGTTGGAGTATTCATTCATTGACAGGTAAAATTAGGAGAGTTTCCATTCCATTACTATATTCAATTATCCATCAAATGAAAACTGTCTTGATTTTTTGGGATATTATGCTCATAATTCATGATCATCCACAAAAATTGACAAATTTTGCTACATTGGTTCATCAATTTATCTGTGGTTGAAGCAATAAATGTTTAACTTTCTCTTCTGCAGTCAACGGGTATTCATGAAGTACCGCCTGCCTCTGAGAGAAATTGTTATTGACTTTTACAATGAATTGAAGAGTATAACATCAGGCTATGCATCATTTGATTACGAGGATTCAGAGTATGTACCCTGCTCCCTCTTTCTCACCCTATAATTTTCTGCATGATTATTGTTGTGCACCCACTTTTATTTACCTAGGTGCATTAATGACATGTAGTGTTTGGAACAATTATGTGGTACATGTAAATGTAGATTTGTACAAAAATGGTGTGATACCTGATGGATATACTGTACCATGTGCATACTCATATAATTATGTTTGATAAATAATTTGTGGTTTATTTTGTACTTATTGGCTGTCATGTCATCAAGTTGGATAGGGAAATAACTTCATACTTTGGATTGGCTTACTTACTACCTTATAATGCATTCAATGGGTGTAATTACAGTTATCAACAAGCTGATCTGGTAAAACTTGATATTCTCTTGAATGCACAACCAGTTGATGCAATGGCAACCATAGTTCATAACACGAAAGCATATCGTGTTGGGCGGGAATTGACAGAGAAATTGAAAACTGTCATAGACAGGTCTTTTTCTTTAATTAACGATTGTGTATTTTTCATGCTGCTTCTTTAGTTTGCAATCACCCCAAAATAGCTCTTAATTTTGATCAGGCAAATGTTCGAGATAACCATACAAGCTGCCATTGGGTCAAAAATCATAGCAAGGGAGACGTAAGCTTCTTTCTTAAAGTATCATTTTGGGATGGTTGGTTTAAAACCTTTAGCTCCTGATATGAAAATAATAATCTTGATTAGTATTTGTTGTGTCTTATGTGAAAAGATGTTTAGGCAGTAAGCAATAATTATGGAATTACTTTTTTTTATATAGAAAAGAAACAATGCATTGGTATTAAAGGAAAAACAAATCTATATTGTAGGGATTTCTTACAAACAAATCTATATTTATTATTCAATCAATCTATATTTGTTGAACAGTAAATGTGCAATATTTACATCCATATTTCAACATCTTCCAAAAGTTTTTTTATAGGTGGATTTTAGACCCTCTTGAGAGAAACAAAGGGCAATAAATTAAGCACCCTGATCATCTGTTGTCAAGCTTAAACTCTACATATTGATTGTAGGATTTCTGCAATGAGGAAAAATGTTCTTGCCAAGTGTTATGGTGGTGATATTACACGAAAAAGGAAGCTATTGGAGAAGCAAAAAGAAGGAAAGAAGAGAATGAAGCGTATTGGTTCTGTTGATATACCACAGGAAGCATTTCACCAACTATTGAAGGTTTCTTAGCAGACTATTTTTGAAGATATTTGTAGTATGACACAATGGTAAGGACTTGTTTGTTTCCCTTTTACTTTTCAATAATATTAAGGTGCATCAAAGAATTGCACACAGAATAACATGTCCAACCTTAGATTTAGATGAGGTCTAACCTGAATAAAGTAGAAGAAAACAATTAAATTACTTAAATTATAGGTGGACCTTTTAGTCTTATTTCCCTAAAGAGAATATTTAATGTGTCTTCTTTTGTGGTTGTACATTAAATTGAGAAATTATACATCTATTTGGATGACAGTTGCATCATGATTTGGTATCATTGGTCATCTAGCTTTCTGGTAAATCCAAATTGTCTTTGTTCACGTGGCTTATTATTTGTTTGAATTTTTTTCTTTGCACTCTACCCATAATTTAAAATCATAATGAGTTTCACCTGCCTAATCAATTAGCTCATACGTATCATCATGCACTAAAACATGCATTTGTCTGCTCAATTTCCTACATGTCCATAAAACATTCTTAGATTTATAATTTAATGTACCAAAATCTTCTGTTATTGATGATTTGAATTATTGCTTCTCTGAATCTCAGACTAGTCGTGGGAGTTTTGAAAACGAGATCTGCCATATAACGAGCTGTTCAAAGTGCTTCAGAATGCAGCTGAAAAGAACTCAGCCTCTGCTGGTTGATCAGTGCTTGCCAGGGACTCCTATATATTGAATTCTTTGTTTCATGGATCAACACAGTCCTGTTGCAGCATAATTGATCTAATAAAATAAACCTTAGAATCATTTTGTAGCAGAAATTTTCAACTATAGATGTACCATCTTCTTGATACAGCTTACAATCATTTTGTGCTTTTAGTGATTTGATTTGTTTTTCATTTGAGAAGGTAATGTACATTGAACCATGAATTGCACTTGCTCAGATCTCCCATCTGGCATAAATAAAGGCAATTTGATTATTTAGAAAAAATAGAAAAACACATTGTTTTGCTCAAAATAATATAATAATAATCCAACATTCTGGAATCAGGCTTGGCCTCATAGCAGCCCTTGACCCTGGAATGCTCATTAGCTCAATCTTCACTGTGCATCACCATGACAATGTCAAATGTTAATGCCACTTTTTTGGGTTCACCCTGCCAAAATTCTTCCTACATCCCATCAATTTTCAAAATGATTGTTTTACTTTTTCTTTTAATTACTTCTGGATTATCTTTTCGGGGAGTTTTTTCTGAAACATTTTATGATAATATCCTTCTTTACTTTATACCTACAACAAAATATTAATATTTATAATAAAAAAAATTTTAAAAAAAAAATCTTAATTAAAATATGGATAAAATATAAAATATTAAAATAATTTTTAAAATTAAAAATGATTAAAATGTTAATATTTAGTAGGATGTAGGGTAAAAAAACATTTTCCTTTCTGGAATACATTTTCTTTGATTTGAAAAATGGATTAATCACGTTTATAACCATAGTTATGATTAAACAGCCAAAACAATCACCATGGAATTGTTTCCATTTAAATTTACAGATAGAAGAAAGTAACTTTTTATGATAATTCATCGACTTCATTTTATATTCTAAACTCTTAAAAAGTGATCAAACTTTTGTATATAATATTATATATTTGTGTATTTTTGTGGGTAGATATATAGTTATGTACAGAGTATAATATAAAGTAAATTGTACTAATATAATTAGTTGTTTTTTTACTCACTAAAAAACATTGTATTGACACTTGTATACTATTAATTTAAGAACTATGTCTGAAAATGTTAAATGTTAAAGACAAAGTAAAATGACATAAGAGACAAATAATTAACAGATGCTTACAGACAAATGAAAGTGTACAATCCCACAGATTCCTCTTAAATTAATTAAAGAAACAAAAAACTAAATAACAATGAGATAAGAGACAACTACATTTTTGTCATCCATTTCTTACTTCTTTGTTTTTGTCACCTAATGAGGTCTTTTAACACTACATTATATTCTAATATCATTCTTTCATTAGGGTTCAATTACATTCCAACAAATTCATAATAAAATATAGCTTTACTTAGCCATCTGATATATCATATCAAAAAAATTGAATTCATAAAACTTATCATTGCCGAATTAGGGTACAAACTTTTAAATTTGTGATAACTCAACCTTAACTAAACCAGTTTTTTATAAATGTTTTATTTTTCTAAAAAAAAAATACAAATTGTAGTTACAATTTTAATTACAAAATAAATAGATTTAGAATATCCTCTTTAGACCTGAAAAAAAATGAAGATTAGAAAGAGAAAAAACTTTGTAAAAGGTTTTAGAGAAAGAAAAAACACTTTGTAAAAGGTGGTTGGATCCTCTGCCAGAAATCATAGTATAATAATTTGTAAAGTGTTGAAGATGCAGGACCACAGAGTGCACAGGGAAGAAGAGATGGTGAATGGATGAAAAGAGAAATGTGGAGATGATGATGATGTGCAATATTAGGTCATATTTCTTAATTTGACTCTACCTCCAAACCAATGGTCACATACATTCAACCACATATTAGGTTTAAAGGCTAAATAATATTAGCCACACTTTTCTTTGGGGTGGAAAAACAAATTATGAAGAAAATATAAATATATCTATTTTTCTTTTATTTCCAACTTTATACTTTTTAACCTATTATAAAATATATTAGAATGCATATTCATCTTTCTTTTATTTCTAACTTTATACTTCTTGATATAGTATAAGATTTATTAAAATCAAGTAATTGATATTTAATCAATAATGAATTATTCTAACACTTTAATATTATTTTAGACTGGGCTTAATTAAGTTTTAAATTTATTGTAAATTTGATTTTTTTAATTGAGTTTTTATTAATTTTTTATTTATTGAGTATTCATAATTTTTGTATTTTTCAATTAAGTTCCTACCCTTTAATTTATTCGTTATCAGGTGATGTTACTTGTTGTCTTCACCTATTAAAAGGTTTGAAGATTTATACTTATAAAATAATAAGTGACTTTTATTGTTTTATCTTATATGTTTTCAATAATAAAAGTAATTTATTGTTTTATATTAGCAACAATATCATTTTAGGTTAATCACAAAATCTAGTGTATTTTAATACATGAAGACATGTGAGTAAGATGAGAGAGTAAAATCATAACAATGTCACTTAATTAATAAAAAAAATTAAATGACAAACACTCAATTAAAAATATAATTTTTTTAAATATTCAATATAACAACAAAATTTATGTAAAAAGAATCTTAAACTACAATTATTTTAGAAGGAAGTTGAAATATTAAGATGAATTTTATTTTTTTTGTTACCAACATATATTCTTTAATATATTGTTTCTAACTTACATTCTATTATTGGTTAGGACTTATTATAAATCACACAAATAGTAATAGGTTATTAAACAAGATAGCAAGCATCAAAATTTATAATTTTTAATACATTTTCTCTTAATAACTTCTAAGAAAATGTAAAGTAGGTTGGACTTTTATGCATTAAAGGGACTTAGATGAAAGACTCAAATAGATATTTTAAAAGAAAATGACAGAAACATTAATGTAATATTTTCCATTCTATGATGTTCCAATGCCGTATCTAACTATAATAAGTTACTAAAAAAATTATAACATTTTTTTCTTGTCCAAAATACTATTTTAAGTGGAAGTTTTGAAGCATATAACTATACAAATAAGATTTTATCTCATTCTTCACAACACCACACATATTCTACAAACTTTTCAAACTATATTTATATTATCTTTAAAGATAATCGTAGTTATACATAAATTTCAGACAACAAAATATGTAATTTTGAGAGAAATAACAAAAAATAAGGGTTGTAAAAAAGGGGCAAATAATAAAAATAGAAAAGTAACTTACAAAACCTTATAAAATATTATAAGTATATTTTCTTTTTTAATATGTAAATTAATATGCTCGATCTGGCTATTATAAAATAATTAAAATTTAGCTGAACAATATAATAGAATTAAGGTCAACATTGAAATCGTTTTAATAAGGCTTAATCTAATTATTAATTTTAATTATCAAGAATTGTCATAACTGTACTTAGTCAAAAATAGTAAAATACATAGTTTTCCAAAAATATAAAAGTTGGAAAATTCTGCTTCTTATATTTGTTTTAATCTTAAAAAAATAACATACCTACCAAACAATAATTGTTAGAAATAGTTTTAATCCAATTTTTGTTCTTATGAAAACATTACGTGAATAAAGTGGGAAATTAATTTTCTCGAAATAAAATAAAATCTTACAATACAAAATTTACTAGAAAGAAATATTTTATCACTTTTTGTAATATTTTTTATTAAAACAAGTCATTACTTTTATATTTCTAAATAAATTTAAATATTCTTAACAATATTTGTAGGACTCAAACATTAATTCAGTCATATAATTAATGAGCATGAAAAAAACTAATCTTAAACTTTACTTAAGGGTATTAGTTAATCAATTATATCAGAGACAAATATTAGTTGAAAAAGTTTATCTCTCATATTTAATTTCCTTTCTTTTTAATCTGTTCCTTTAATTCCCTTTATTTATTACTGTATCTCTCTAATTCCATGTCTAGATCTCTTTTTTTCTTGCATTTCATTATCTATGTAATAGTTGAAATTTAGGAGATGTTGAATTCAATATTTGTAATTTAAACAATATAATTTAATGTTTAAGGTGGTAAATATGTATTGTCAAAGTTTGAAACAAAAAAAATGTATTTTAAAGATAAAAACAATCACTAACCGACATTTTTTGAAAAAAAAAAACTAAAACAATCATTTTATTACAATTAAAACCATCATTTGACAATAACATTATAACAATATAAATTGATAATTGATAAATTAAAATAAATTATGATCTACTTCTTTGGTTAAATATAGTTGTTAATATATTATTACAACTCAATTAAAAAAATAAGAAAAAAATTGAAAACACTGCTAACCATTTTACTTTACTTACAAGCAAAAATATTAATCACACACTAAGTTATCTTTATATATAAATACTAGATACATCAATGACTATAAAGTCTCTATAATTTTTGTGTGTATACTTATTAATGCACTCTAACTAAAAATAAGTGTGAATTTATATCATTGAAGTGAATTTTCATAAAAAAGAATATTTGCCACTTATAACAAAAATTATCTATATATACACTTTTTATGTAACAAAAATGAGATAAAAAAAAAGCACTAGAATGTAAAACATAAATAACATAAACTGAATGTAAAAAAGTTTTGGAAGGTGTTTTTGATTTTATATTATTTTACTTCAAAAGGCTGAAACAGATCCCAAAAAGATTCCTTTCATACAATATTTATATTAATTAATCATTAGCAGCACAGTAGAGTGCATGTACTGAACTTAGCCATCATTCATTTCCTCACATGAGTCAAATTTGGCAGTTAAACCCAAATTGAACTCTTCCCAACAAAATACTCTTTCCCTTCCTTTTAAGATTTTTTTTTTTCAGTTTATATTAAAATTAATTATTGCTTTTGTCAAAGTTATAATTTTTTTTATAAAAAATGAATTTTTTTTAAAAGGGTCTCATGCTGGTGTTCTAAACTTATATTTTTTAAATTAGTTATTGTTTGTATGTATAAAATAACCTTAAATTACAGTGTTGGAACTATTAGGAGTCTCGAAGTTGTGAGCACAGAGAGACCATTTATAAATTGTGCTGAGGCTTGAGGATCTTCACCCTCAACTCAACTCAAAATGGCTTCTTCCTCTCTCATGAGCATCATCCTCAAGCAAAGGTCTTCTTCACATGCTGCTGTTGCTGCATGCTACCACCCCATCATGAGTAGGTTCTTCTCCACAACAGCAACCATAGTTGATTCTCCTTCTCTTGCTCAGAGAATCAGAGAGTTGCCTAAGGACCTCCCTGGAACCAACATCAAGAAGCATGTGTCTCAGGTAGTATTCTCTCTCTCTCTCTATCTCAGTTTTCATTGTGAGCTTGTATTAGTAGACAGGACAACTTGTGAACCAGAAACTGTTTGGTGTCTAACTCAGTCACTGTAGCTCTGCTCCAATGGTTATACTTGTACTTGCTTTGTTGTGGTTGTGTGTTTCTGTTCAATCCTGTCATGCCACGTGTATCACAATTTTGATTTTCCCGTCTTATCCAGTTTATTCATTTCATCATATACCAAGAGTGGTAGGAACTTTTGAATCGGATTTTTAAGGTTTTTTTCCAGTGGGGTTGGGTTGGAAAGCTTCCTGGACTTCCTGGTATGGATCTTGGGATAATTGCAGCTGGAAAATTGTGATTTTTGTCATCAAACTTATTTCTTCTGTTTTGAGCTTTGTTGAAGCCATTTTGTTATCAAGTTAGTATGATACTAATAAAATTGTAGATACTTTTAGGGCTTAAGTTTAGGGGAGGGTTTGATTTCCAACAGGCACATAATGTTGAGAAAACTATATCTGAGTTTTCACTAAAATTTTCTACCACTTGACTAAATTTTATATTTTTTTTCTCAGGCACACTAAAAATGAAATAAAACTTGAGGAAGAAACCATTTTACAGAATAACAGACATTTCTAATTTTGTTTTATTTTCTCCCCATTCTGTTTATTGGAGGATAGCTGAAGTAGAAATTTTTCATTTTTGTAGCTGATTGGGAGGACTCCACTGGTTTATCTTAACAAAGTCACTGAAGGATGTGGAGCATATGTTGCTGTCAAGCAAGAGATGATGCAACCTACTGCCAGCATCAAAGACAGGTCAATTCCTTTCTATAGATTTATCTCTTTTTTTTTTACTTTGAATTTGATCAGATTGCATATTATTCTTAATGGTAATCAAAATTCAAATTAATACAGAACTACTGCAATTTTCTTTTGATTTTACAGACCAGCATTTGCAATGATCACAGATGCTGAGAAAAAGAATCTGATAAGTCCTGGAAAGGTTAGCTGATTTGATATATGACAGCAATTTTGCTCAGTTATTATTCACATATAGATGGTCATAATAACATTAATTGATGTTGTAGACAACTCTGATTGAGCCTACATCAGGAAATATGGGTATCAGCATGGCATTTATGGCTGCCATGAAGGGATACAAGATGGTTTTGACCATGCCCTCTTACACAAGCTTGGAAAGAAGGGTGACCATGAGAGCATTTGGAGCTGAATTAATCCTCACTGATCCAACCAAAGGAATGGGAGGAACAGTAAAGAAGGCGTATGAACTTTTGGAAAACACACCAAATGCTTTCATGCTGCAACAATTTTCAAACCCTGCCAATACTCAGGTTAGCTGAGCAACCTAAATTACTATTTCTGTTTGAAATCATTCACTATGAAAAAAAAATAATCTGAAGAACTATGTTTTTCAAGGCTTGGTTGTGCTAAAGTCTAATATTAGATATAGTTCCGAAATCCTTGGCTCTTACAATGGTGAATTTATTTATATATTGACTCCAAATGAGATGCAGGTGCATTTTGAAACAACAGGTCCTGAAATATGGGAGGATACAAATGGAGAAGTTGACATATTTGTTATGGGAATAGGTAGTGGAGGCACAGTCTCTGGAGTTGGACAGTATCTTAAGTCCAAAAATCCTAATGTTAAGGTGATGTTCTTCAGATCACCAATTCAAATTACAAACAAACAGTGTTCTGTTAGATACACACTTATTAAACCCCTTGAACTTCTTTTGATTATTAGATATATGGAGTGGAGCCAAGTGAAAGCAATGTTCTGAATGGTGGTAAACCTGGTAAGGATCAGGGCCTTTTTCCCTTTGAATTTGAATATTCTTTTACTTTTTGTATGATACTTTTGTACATTGTTTATTCTTGAATGTTATGTTTCAGCCTTTCAAGCAACCTAAGGTAAAAGGTAAAATTGAAAAGGATGGGCATACAAGCCTCTAAAATGTTTACATTTAACAGTCATTTCTGGCATTGGTGAAGTGAATAAATAATATAAATGTTAAAGAAGCTTAAAATTAGGATCTAAAGTAACAAAAGTAATCACTATGGCCTTTGTGTGGTATTTGGAAGCCCGTTCTTCTATTTACAGATTACAAACTCTGCTGTTGTCACTTTTTTTCTAGGTCCTCATCATATAACTGGCAATGGGGTTGGATTCAAACCAGACATATTAGACATGGATATAATGGAAAAAGTTCTCGAAGTAAGAAAATTTTACTTCCTTCTACATAGAGATTTAATGGGGAAGTTTTACATTTTTATTTTTCTCCCATCAGGTTAGCAGTGAAGATGCAGTTAACATGGCTAGGGTGTTGGCCTTGAAGGAAGGACTCATGGTAATCTTCAAAAGACAATTTTGATAAACTTCAAGCTTCATTCATTTAACAATGGATTCCACTCTAAACACATGATTCATTCGTAGCTGACAAATAGTATCTATAAATTGCTAATGAATTTCTGAATTTGAAACTATGTTTTTCTTTGTAACTTTTTCCAGGTAGGGATATCATCTGGGGCTAACACAGTTGCAGCACTCAGATTGGCTCAGCTGCCTGAAAACAAAGGCAAACTTATTGTGGTAAGAACAGTTTCCTTAACACAACATCAAGCTAAAGGTTTAGTCTAATGTGCTCATGATTTGCACAATTTTTCTTTTCTTCAATTCATCACATGATTCTGGAAAAAATGCTTAGCACTAAAACTTTAGTCAGCAAACTTCTATGTCTATGATGCTGATTCTGTGATAACCATTGATGGCTTGAATCTCAGACTGTGCATCCCAGCTTTGGTGAACGATACCTGTCATCTGTACTGTTCCAAGAACTTCGTCAAGAAGCAGAAAACATGCAGCCAGTAGCAGTTGATTAGTGGCATGCATGAGCACTGATCCAAAGCTTTGATGAGGAGTCACACTTCATGGATCAACCTAGTTGTTACAATCCTGTTGTAGCAAAATTTGTTAACACCATCCACAATTCTGCCACTGCAGAAATTGTCAGCAAAAGCTGTGTTGATTGGGAAAAGGTTTTGATACAGCTTAAAATAATTTTATCTTAATGTTTTGTATTTTGTTGGCTTCATTTTTAGTTGGAAAAAGTATAAAGTAACGGAAGAGTCCTTCAATCAAATGCTGTTTTGTTAAGTTTCCTTTTAAAACAAGAACAATCAAAGTTGTTGGCAATACCAAATTTGTATCTTTGCAAAAAGTAAAATTAGGTGCAAAGAGTTTTAGTTAATGCAGAATAACAATAATTAGTAATTCCTATTTTTAAAAAAAAAAGATATTAGTTACTATAGGATGTTAAAACTATTAAATTTAAAAGTTAGGGATTCAAACTGGATGAAACAATAAATTAGGAATTGAAAATAAAACGGCAAAAACTAAGATAAAAGAAATATGTTGCAAATAAGATTTGAGAAGTATATATATTGGTGAATTCTTGATAAAAAAAAATATAATGGAGAACTCTAATATAGAAATATTCTCATTTTCATTGGAAATTTTTTTCTTAATTCTTAAATATTTTAATACAAGTTTAGTATTTGTATTATTTTTAAGTAAATAAAAAAATAAAATTAATATATAAATAAATAAAGTTGATGGTTAAGTAAATATTTTCTAAACTTATGAGTTAAATTCTTAACCAAGACTTTTTCTTCTTCTGAGAATCATATTTAAAATTCACAAATTTAGGAGTAATAAAAAATTGTTTAAGCCTTAATTTGTTTTATTGGGTGGTAGAATATGGGGATAAAAGCATTTTTCATTCAATTTTAATACTAAGATAATACTTAGTTGAGTAAAATAAACAGTAGAAAAAATGTTCTTAGTGCATGAACATGAGGATTGCGATTGTGTGGAAAAACGGGGAAGCAACATGTCGTTTCAAGCATATTTTTATCTTTAAGACTTTGTGATTATTTTAAATAAATAAAAAACAAATTATGGATGTTTTGTCATATTAGTTATTATTATTATCATCATTATTATTTTCATGAATAAAAGATGTTACTTGTTATAATCTTTTAAGTTTAATTATTAAAAAAGAAGTCAGCCCAAGTACCCTTTTCACTTAGCTTAGATTGCTTAGTCATGCATCTCCATATGTCCTTATCTCATCCCATAAGTTTTTTTAAAATATTTTTTTTTATATTTTAAATTATACAAGTCTTTTTTTCAATTTGTAATTAACTTTCAAATTATGTAATTTAAAATTTTTGTTGTGATTAGTCGGATGAAAGTAATTTTTATACATTAGACTAACTTTTAGATTATGTAATCCATAAACCTTTTTTTTATGTGATTAGCTTTCAGATTACATAATTCAGAAGTCTTTTCTGGATATGAGATTAGCTTTCAGATTATATGATTTGAAAGTCTTTTTTTAAATTCATGATTAACTTCTGAATTAGATAATCTGAAAGTCTTTTATAGATAAGAGAATAGCTTTCAGATTATGTAATCCATAACATATTTGTATTACATAATCCATAGGCTTATCTCAAATCCAAAAAGACTTCTAGATCCAAAAAATCCTCTAAATTATGTATGTGGGTGACATAAAAAGGATAAAAATGTATTTTCACATTTATTTAGTATAGTGATGACATAAGAAAGTATGGAGGTGCAGGAAGAAGGAGTCTTGAACTTAACTATGAGCCCAGCCCAATTTAAATGTCCATAAAACCCATGAACTCAACTTCAAATATCCATAAAAAAAAATGTATGACTCGCTGAGTAACTCAATAACTGATGACACTCACAATTGATTTTTGTAAAAAAGAACACAAATAAATAAAACAGAAATAGGCTAATTAAGATATAAAGAAATTAATCATCTCGGAAGCACAAAAAAGTAAAGAGAAATTATTGGACATAAGTTTTGTTTGTTCAGTCTACCCTTTGTTCTTAGTTTTTGTTTAGAATTGTTTAATCTATAATAATTAATTATGAAATTAAATATTGTAACTGATCTTTAGTTTATACACTTTCTTACTCTCTTTCTTTACCTTTTTTATCCTTGCATCTATTGATCAACTTGTTAGTTTCTATTATTTAAAAAACTATTTATAAAGATCAATTTTTTTATTGTATAATTATAAAAATAAATATTTTATAACTATATATATTTTATTATAATTTTAATTTTAATGGAAAATTATAAATATGTTTATTATATAATTATAACATTATAAAAAATTTATTTTAGTATTTATTTTTGTGTACACAATTTTTATAAGTTTAACGTAAATTTTAGTAATATTTTTTAATTATTTTTTTATAATCATTAATTTTATTATTTTTTAATTATATTTTCTATTTTTTATTATCATGCATTTTTCTCGTTTAAATATGTTTTGAGAGGATAAGTGGGTGGACAATGTTCCTTTAATGCAAAAATTCCCTAGGCTATTCTCGATCTCCTTAGATATTGGTCGCACTCTGTCACAAGTTGTGGTTTAGAGCAATAATAGATGGTTGTGGAAGTTGAGTTGGAGAAGGGATCTCTTTGTGTGGGAATCTAGTCTGACTGAACTTTTATAGCAGGTGTTGGTTAACAAGAAGTTATCAAGAGAGGGTGAAGGTACGACCAATAAAGGACTTTGGAGGGATGTAGAATCTACGAACTTCTTTGGGAAGGGAGCTTAAAATATTCTTTTGGGGGAGAAGTTTGTAGTGTATGGGAACTTATTCGCGGAGTTCTGGACATTAAAGACCTTACCCTCGACACAATTTACGACTTGGAGGGTGTTATCTAATGCGATTGCCACTAAGGACAATCTCTTGAGACGTGGTATTTCTATGGTGTGTGATAGGTATCCTATATGTGGTGTGGAAGAAGAAACAGTAAGGCATCTCTTTTTTTAGTGTAGGGTCTCTTGGAGAATTTGGGGACTGTGTCTCAAGTGGTTGGGGATTTTTTTGGTTTTATATTGTGATGCATAAATGCACTCTACGATGTTTAAACTTATAGGTTTGAAACATGCTATTGTTAGGTACTGGGGGAATTTGGGTAGGTATTATAGGAGAAATTTGGAATCATGGGAATATGGTTGTTTTTAAGAATGGGCGAGTACATCTAGTTGAGGTTTTTACTGTGGTATAAAAGAAGACTTGGTCTTGAGTTACGGTAAAAGAAAAATTGGTTGATTTCTCTTACTCAGACTAGTGTTTGGAACTTCTATGTTGTATGAGTTATTTGAGAGATTAATGTTTGGTGATTCATGTTTAACGTTTTGTCCATATTTGAAAGTTGTGGTGTGTTTTGTGCAGGTTTTCATGACTTCTGTTTCTTCCTAACAGGGTTGGATTGATGTTTTTTTATCTTAGGTTACGGTAAAGGAAAGTTTGAATGATTTATCTTACCCGGATTGGTTTGGAATATTTATGTTGTATGAGTTTTGAGAGATTCATGTTTGGTGATTCATGTTTAACGATTTGTCCATAATTGGAAGTCGTGGTGTGCTTTGTGCAGGTTTTTTTGGTTTTTGTATCCTCCTCACAGGGTCGGTTTCTTGGTTTTGGCATTTGGATGTTTGACATATTTTTGTTTGTTGGCAAAGATCTTGTTTAGCTGTTGGATTGTTGTATCCTGTTTCGAGAATGGATTCCTTTGGAGGGTTGATGTAATTATATTTGTTGGACTCTTGTATCTTTATCTGGTATGTTAATATGGCTGATGTGTTGTAATGTTTGTTGTTGAGTGTTAGCAAACTTGATTTGAGATTTTTGTTTAAGGCTTGAGACACCCCTAAAGTGTCTCATTTTATTTTATATTCTTTGTTTATGATTTTTTTTTCCAAATAATATGTTTTCACTACTACCCTCTTTTTTCTTGCTTATTGGTATAAAATAAATAACTTTCTAAGTTAAAAAAAAATGTTTTATGAACTTAAAGGGTGCTTTGGGATTAACTCTTCCTTCCCCCTTTATAATTAGCTCCTAAACTTAATTAGATTTTTAAAGAATGATAGAGTTTTCCAATGTCTTTTTCTTGTTTAAGTAAATCTTAGAGGCTAATTTTTTATTAAAAAAATAATTCTATTAATTTGGATTTTGACGATATAAACTTCTAAGTTACTCATGAGTTATTCATTACTTATTTTGATAAAAATAACTTATTTAAATAAAGAAATATTTATTTTTTATTTATTTAATAAATTAAAAAAATATATCTCCTTTAAAAAGTTATATTATTATTTTCAACATTCATTACAATAATTATTATTATGGGTCTAACTAGCATATAATTGGGTGGAATTTTTTTCTTCTTATTTACCAACCCAACCCGATATTACTATAATTAATTGAGTTGATTGGGTTAGAGTAATTTAAAAATATATTTATTAAGGAAAAAATGAAACAAATATTTTCAGTATATATATGTTATATGAAATGATTTTGGATTAAATTAATTAATTGATAGGAAAAACGCACGCGGAAGCAAAACACACAATCACGAATCAATTGCAGAAAAATAAACTACACAAGATTTAACGTGGTTCGGTTGCCAACTGCAACCTACATCCACACGGGCAACTATTAGGTTTACATTATATCACCAATTACAAGTATAATGATCTCTTTAAATAGAGATAAATAGAGATAATAAAGGGACACAATGATTAAGCCCACTCACTAAAACATGGTGTCTACTCAGCCCAACCCAATTGATCCTGGCTTCATACCCAACAATCTCCCACTTGAAGTCACGGAACAATGTTCACCTGCGCTTCAACTGTGTACATGGTGTCT
>Ga0123342_1002750_pt1 | contig 28952 bp, 14 predicted proteins | sample Turbeawhitnodule_FD_89960 | JGI IMG/M metagenome (GOLD analysis project Ga0123342, IMG submission 89960) | Root nodule microbial communities of legume samples collected from Mexico - Turtle bean Mexico white nodule | ecosystem: Host-associated > Plants > Roots > Nodule | place: Mexico: Nepantla... | reverse complement strand
TTTTATAATATATAAAAAAATTTATGATAAAAAAAAATATATATATATAAAATATATATTTTTATATATATACAAAAATATATATATATATATATATATATATATATATATATATATATATATATATATATATATTATCCTACAGAATTGTTTTAATTAAGCATTTCTCCTTTGTGTGTTTTTACATTTGTTTGATTTGTTTGATGATCTTTAAAGTATACATGCACGTACTTTCATGTTATAATCTTCACTTTTTTTTATATATTTTTTATGGATTTTTTTTTCTAATTTCTCTCCCATTTTTTAAAAAATATTTAAACACAGTGAGTCAAGTCAATTTAATCTGATTATTAAAGTTAACTTTAGGGATTAGGATTTTAGGATACTCAATTCAAAGTTGAATTAAATTAAAAATAAATATATTATTTAATTTCATTAAAAATACTTTAATTTGGATTAGACTGAATTTATGTATTTTTTTATTAAATCCAAAAAAAAATCAATCCGATTGATGACACATTAAATTGGGTCAATATTCAACAAACTTAAATACCATTTTTATTTAAGAAAAATAATAATTAAATAAATTGAGAAATTGGATTTTGATATTTAAAACATAAAATCATTACCTAAATTATTAGCCATTAACTTAAGCTAAAGAACAGAGTGTAGAGAGTGTTTCTTCCTGCACCCCTTAATTTTTTTCCAAACTCAAAAACACTTCAAACACCTTCAAATTAAACTTGAACAAATCCAATTCAGTCTTTCTATACTTGTTTGAATTCAAATTTGACCTAATCCTTACATGTGATAAATTCATGTTTATAAAATTTTAGGGTTTATAAAATTTTACAAATACACACACAAGATGGAATATGTGCCACATATGTAGTTTTTTTCCTCTATCAGTGGCAATTGAATTGTTTTGTTTTTCCAAACATTTTGCAAGAAAAAAATGTATTGATTGGAATGCAATTGTTCAATCGATTTGCAAAAACAAGTTGTAAATAAATAAATAAATAAAAAGTAAATTTGATCTCATTTTCTTTCTGAAATGACATGACATGAATGTGATAGTATTGCGAAGTTCACAGACAAATTCTAACTTTTTTATGAAAATGACATTTAGACAATAAATATAATGTTAGTAACTTGATTAATTCTGAATAATAAGTCACAAAATGATGCTACTTGAAATCATATTACTTTGTGGTTTGACATTTGGCAAGCAAAACTGTTTTGTCATCAAAGAAACTCTTTCCATGCAACTTCTTTTTTTAAATTCATATTTTCAATTTTATTCATTTTCATCTATCATGTCATTTGTTCTTTAACTAATTCATTTAAAGGATCATTAGAGTCATCACCAATAATGAAAATAAGAGTAAGTCAATCAACATAAATATTTATAAACAAATAACAATTCACATATAACACTATAAAAAATTATCAAATAAAAATCAATTTTAAAGACCAAAATAATTAGTAATATATTGACTAAATTGGAAACCATTTTATAAACCTAAAAAAATTATTGATATTTAAAGTAGTTTCTAAATTAATATTTAACCATTAGCTACTAAAGTTTTATCTACTAATTACTTATATTCTAAATTAGTTTCTATTACTAATTTAGAATCTAAAATATTAGCAATTAAAACCTTGGTAACTAATTTAGATACTAATTTAAAAATTATTTTATTATTTTATAAAATTTTATTAATAACAATAATTTTTTAATCTATAAAATCATATATAATTTAGTTAGTAAATCTATTTTCTTTAAATTAGTTACTATTTAATAATTTTTTTATATTCTAACTTTCTATCCACATACTTGTTTAATAAATTTATGGATGTTGAACCATCAACAATTTTTCTTTATACACAATTAATGAATATGTTATTCACTTTTTTTATGCATTTGATAGTACAACTCTTTTTACTTTAATATTTCGTTTTACTTTAAAGCTTAGTAGTTCTTTATGAGCATTTTTGTTTTCAATGGAAAAAATTTATGTGCTTTACACTTAATCAAGAACTGGCCTTAGAATTTTTTTAATCAAAAGAAGATCAGGGCTAAAGAAGAACCCTAGGCTTTCCCAATTAGATTGTTATCTTTTATGATGTTGTGCAAGGAGGAAAAGTGAAGAAATATCATTAAACAAAAATGATAACTACAGAAAGGCAAGAGGCAAAATCAAATCCAAGTAGAACAAACTATTCAAAGTTGTTGTCAGTTGAAAAAAATTTCTGAATAAAAAGCCCAAATGAAAAAATATTCAGAGGGAGAAATCAAAGTAAGCCAAAGATTTTGAAGCAGAGATGTGTGGGAATAAATATTTTGGTCAAAGACTAAGCATCTTTAGAAGAAAGCTTTCCAGAAAATGAGTGTCTTCAATAAAATGAGATCTGTCCAATAGTAACACTAATTATACCAGAAAACATTGAAAATAATATGATTAGTTTGCACACTGGAAACATCACAGGGTTACAAGGAAAATACTACTATTTATAAGGGTAAATGCAGTGACAAGAAATTCTACACTTTCTATGGACAAACGTAACACTAACTGAGGCATTGTGACAAAGGGCAAGTTGCACCAAATGTTTCTTCCCTGGCTTGAAATCTGATAAAGACAATAATGATCTGGAAAATTTTGAGAGGGATGAACAATGTTTACAATATGGTGTCCACTCTAGCAGGCAATCTCTTGAAGTAGTTGAATGGGGCTGAAGGATGTTTATGGCGGAATCTGGGGTGCCTTAGAACATAGAAGCCAATGAGAAGGAACACAACTTGGAAAGGAGTAACATAGAGAACTAGTGCAGCAATGAAACAGAATGTCACAAAAAGAGTGGTGGCCCTTGTGTCTCTCCAGCTTAGTAGATTGTGGAACCTTTCTCCTTGAGTGGCCAAGTCCCCTACAACAGTTTGAACCTTCCCAGCAATGCTTCTTAAGCGATCATACCTCATTCTAACCATATCTGATGATCGAGAAGTAGGGAATGTATCAAACTCTTCATCTAGTTCATCAGGGTGAGCAGCATCAGCATGAGATAGTCTTGTGTCCATATGAGGAGGATGTCTTGGCCTCCATCTGAAGTTCCAAATTCCAATCAGAGAAAGGTAGAGGAAAGTTGTTGGAAGGATTAGTTCTGGATAAAGAACAAGTATTATGAAAAGGATATGAATGAGTATGGATGTGAGGGGGTTCTTCCAATTGCATATCTGATCAAACCACCTTCCAAAGGCTATCAACCCACCAAGAACTATGGTTATTCTGAAGAAATTAGCTTTGCTCCTTCTCATACTCCACATGTGTGAATCCACATCTAGCATGTATTCCACCACCTCTTTCCTCAGTGGTGGCTCAGCCCGGCTCAACCTCATTGATACAATCTGGATAGCTTGATGCCTAAGACTGTCTTGTTGAATCACAGATAGTGGATGGATGTAATGCATCTTTGGCAACAATGGCTGTGAGTACATAGACAACATGTTTATCAAAGATAAGCTAGTGAACCTTACAGCCAATTGCACCTCTCCCATTTTCTTCACACCTGAATTATGCAGTACTAAAAGAGGATAAGAATGTGTGTACACCCTATCAGCTTCAAGAGTGGAGAGCCTAATTCTCACCTTCCCTATTCTTGAATCCTTTGATCCACCTGATTTCTCTCCTCCATGTAAATGACCATTATCATAAACCCCTACTGTGATCACAGTACATGGATCAAAAACCTCCCAAATGTATTGCTCGTTCCACCTTGGAGCAAGGCTATCCACGATTGTCCTTGTACGGATCCACTTCTGCCCATATTTAGCTACACAATAGGCATCTGTGGTTCCTCTGCCATCTCTTGTCTTCATGGGCATCAGCCCTTGTGCACTTATAATCCCCACTTCAAGAACTCCAATGCTGGCCTTCCATAGCTGTTTTGCAGTTGGCCTAAGATCACTACTGTAGTGAGTTGATTCATCCAGCACATGGTAGCCACCTTCCAAGCAAACCCTCAAGTGTATCCTACTTGAGAACTTGGGCTCTTTCTTCTTTTCCCCTTCAACAACCACATGTTTTTCAAGATTAAACCACCTTGTGTTCACAGGCTTATGGTCCAACCTCCTTTGCACATTGTGTAAAGGAAGGACACACCTTCCCAGGATTTCATCTTTGTTTGGTCCAACCCTGTCTTCTGCAGTCAGAACCAAGGGCTCCTCAAATGGCTCAGCAGCAACAAACATCAAGTCCTCATTCCACATGGGATTTATGGTTTTACTTTGAGATGCTCTAGTTCTTAAAAACTGATTTCCCAGATTGGCCTTCACAAAAACTTCAGGATACCGAGTTTTGTCACTTGGTATCAAGTCCTGAGCCTCAATAACATTGACCCTGACATACCAAAGCTTAGGTGAAAGGTAAACCTTTGATCTTATGTTTGCAGCAGCCTCAGGACCAATAGTTGCTGCATCAGAATGCCATGCATCAGGAAATGCCTCATCTGCTTGAGTTCCCATCCAAACTGCCAACATTAACTCTCCCTTGGCTTTCTCACCTCTCCTGTCTTCCAGCCTGTACCACTGTGGAGCCAAAGGGCTATCTGGTGGCACACGTTTTGGTATTTCATTCAGATCAAACATCACTCTCCCTACAAACTCATCCACAACAACATCTTTGTCTTTCAGTACCACCTCCAGAACAGAAGCTTGAATACTTTCCTTGGAGAAGGCAAAAACATGATTCCACTGAGGATTGGACTTTTTCTCAAAGTGCTTGGTAAGGCCCTTGTAGTTTCCAAGCTTCACTTCAACGTAGGGATCCACACCACCAGTAACATCCTTCCCTGGTAAATCCTTGGCTTTCACCACTCGAACATAAAGGTACTGCATTTGTTCAACCAGGTCATAGGTGCAGGAGAGCTTGTCCCTCATGACTGCACCTGCCCCTATGTTAGGTGAGGTCTCCTTGAGAGCAAACTCTGGTGGCCCTTCTGGCTTATGCATTTTACTCTCTGAGACACCACACTCACCAATTAACCTGCACCAATGTAAGAAAAATACTTCAATTGAAGAAAGCTAAGCTAAATGTTCACAAAGTGAACCTTAGAAAAAAAAAATCAACAATAACCTGATGCGTCTAAAGAACCATTTAATTCCAAACCCTGTGTTTCTACTGCATACAGATTCTCAATTTGCTCCAAAAAAACATTTCATCCAAATAAACATGGCATGAGCAAAAGGCAAAAGTTGAGTTGCACTTTTTGCTTTTTTTATGGATTACTTATTTTTCATGGAGCAGGTTTTCTGCATCAGTGGTGTTTCTTCAACTACCACAACCACTCAAACCAAATATTTGGTGTTCTTTGAAGTTCATGCACACGCAACATACAAAGAAGATATAAAGCAATAATCTCAAGCGTCACTGCACCTTTCTTCCTAGTTTCTTCTCACAAATTGCACCAAAAACAAAAATGAACTATGTAGTGAATCTGTGAAATTTAAATGAAACAAGAAAAGAAAAACGTGTGACCAGTGCAAACTGATTCTCTATACAATGCTCAAACATAAGTACTACCTTCTGCAACTTTCTGTCTCTTCCTTTTGTCTAGAAGAGATTTTACATATTTTTCTTTATGAGAAGGAGATAAAATGGAATGAAATAATTAGCATGATGAAAAAAAAAGCATAATATATTATATAAATAGAAAAAATTAAAGAATCATGATCTTTAAATTCTCATAATAAAATGGTGAGAATAAAAAAATTAAAATAACAAGATTAGAATGGATAGATCTTTAAGTTACTAATGTAACTTTTCAAAACATACAAAATTAGGATCATCTTCTAAACAATTCTATTTAGACCAAAGAAATTTTTAAAATGATCAGAGTATTTAAAAGGGATAAACTTTCACTAAAGAAATAAACCTATTTATCATTTATTTTTTAGAAAAACTAAGAAAAAAAAAGACTCTCCTCATCACTTTGCCTCCATTGGGGGAATTTTTTTTTATTTTTCTTGAATTTTTTAATCTGTGTTAAGGGATTTATTTATTAAGAGAAATAAAAAATAATTCTATATAATTTTTTGTATATGTATAATATTATGTAGGTAGATCATTTAATTGAACATTAGATTAGTTACAGTTTATTATGTAATGCTAAAACTATTTTAATAAAAAATAGTTTATATAAAAAAGAACTTATTAAAAAAATAAAAATAACTTATATTGAAATGGTTAAATTTGATTCAAATAAACTATAAAAAAAACTTGTAATTTTTTTTTCATAAACCCATTTAAATTCCAAAAAAAACTCTTAAAAACATTTACGTCATTTATTGACCATTTCCAAAAGTGAATTTGATTAAGTAGTAATTTCTTTCTTTCTAACATTTCTGCGTTTGGTGAACAAACCAAACTACAAACCAAAATCATAAGAAGAAATGTTCATTGTACTATAATATTTAAATATAATTTTAATCTTTTTATTTTACTTAATTTAGTCTTTTTAATTTTAAGATGAAGATTTTTTCTCTGAAAAAGAAGTTGTTTGAAAAGACAATGATAAGAGACGTTAATCATTATTCCACTACACGTTTGCAAAGTCTTCGGCAATTGCATTCAGTTTTTTTCAGAATCCATCATTATGTTGGGACCTTCATAACAAGCTTTTTTTCATTTTAGAAAATAAGATCAAATTACTCTTTTTCCCCTTGTAACTTTTTTAAATTAATCATTACAAAAATTTCATAAACTTATTACACACAGTTCTATTAAAAAAATTAAATATATTTCATTCTTAAACTTTCACACAAAATTAGTTTTCTAATTCAAATTTTTTATTAAATTAGTTTTCTAATTCAAATTTTAAATTTTGTAATACTTGTAATAAGAAAACTATTTTAATAAAAAAACTATTAAAATGTATCATGTTTGTTTTTCTATTTTTTAAACATGCAAAACAATTTTTCAATATAAATTAAAATATTAAAATATTTCATCATAAATGTTATAATATTATAATATAGTTTATGCTAGTAAAAAATTATTTTAATATTTTTTTTACTACAAATGTCCAAAAGATCTAAAATTTAAACTAAAAACAAAAATCAATTTTACATTATTAAAAAAAAACATTTAATCATAAAAAAACACCTATGTTAATTGTTATAAAACTTGAGCACCAATAAAGTGAAAATATAAGGATTTCAATTTGTATACATTACCGAAGTATATATGAATTAGTTTGGACATACTTCAATAACATTAAATAATTCAAGGTCAATATCAAAGTTTATAAATATGATCATTTTACAACACATTATTTAAGCAAATACTAAAACTTCGTCCAATGACATTAATCAGGGTGATTATTTAAACACAAGTTTATTCATCTATACTTAACTGCCTTGCCCAGTTCAATGTTCTATAATATTACAGAGTAAAATATCCGGAAACATTGAACTGGGTGGTCGGTGAAAAAGAGTACCCTCATTACCTCAAAACTTTTTCACTTGAACAAGTTCACCTTGCTTGGCTCCAGATTCAAGCATTGCCTCTAACACAGCAACATCTCTTGCACCCTCCACAAAAGAAAGGCGGGGTTCAGGCACAAACTGACTCCCCTTCTGCTAGAAGGAAATAAATTAGAATAGAAAACAGCACCCTGTTCAAGATTGTTCTTTGTATTTTTATCATAATGTGCATTAAGTTGTCAGGATCTTTAGTTCCAGGAATGTTTGGACAAGCAATTGATAAAAAAAAGGTAACATGAACAATCATGGAGAGAATTTGTTTAGGAATTCAAACATTAGAGGGAGGAACCATTTTGTACTCAATTTACCTTGAGGGTGTTTTCAGATACATCATTGATGAAAGCTTTTAATTCCTCAGTTACTCCACCGAATGGAAAGAAGGAGCTTTGGTTTTGTCCATCGGCACCATACAAAGAAACCTACATAGCATCACAAGACATAAAAAACTGATGCCATTTTATTTATGAAAACCAGTAACAGGAACTAAAGTATATATATACCAGGTAACCATGTTCTCCTTGGAAACCGCGCTCCACTTGCAGGGTTCCATTCAAGCCAACAACTCGCCACAAGGTCTACAATATATTAAAAATCATGAGTGAGCATATCTACAGCCTAGCAGCTGTGACACATGTGTGTTTTTGTAAGAAGAATGATCTTTGACCACATGCCTTGGGTGTTCTGGAGGAGACAACCATTACAAACACTCCTGAACATCCATTCTCCAAATGACTAAGGCAAAAAACATTCCAAAATTAATCTTGGATTTCCAGTCATGTATTATTGTAAAAGCTAACTCCGTGAAATAGAGACTTACAAGACAGATGATATATTATCTGGGGGAGGTAAGGTCAAATCTACATGAGATGTCATTGCTGAAACTGAAACCACCTCACACCCAACAAGCTGCCAAAAAAGAAAAGTTTAATAACAATATAGAGAACTCAGGCCTATAAGCCCCTTCTCTAGGATTCCTAACAGAGAAGTTGAAAGGAAACTTCACCAACTTTTAGAATAACAAGCAAGTTTACTATACGCAGATCAAAATACAGTCTTTCTTAAAAAAGTTAAATCATACCACCAATATCTTTTTCATTGCCCAAGTGTATTTTAGTAGCAGAGCATTAAACACTAATAACAAAGTTTTGGTAAGATACCAAAGAGTATCAATTTGATAAGACTAATAATAAGAGTTTATTGCCACCATAAATTGCATCGGAAACACCAGAAAGACATGAGATAATAAATAAAACAATCAAAATGCGCATAAGTTAAAGATTACCATTCTTAACCCTGCAATATAATGCACCCCCATATCAACAATGAAACCTCCCTGCCAGAAAAAAAAAAAGGAGCAACTTCACATAAGGAACCAAAAATCGACAATTAGTACAATAAAACAGGCACAAACTGTTATGCTAATAACATGAGATGTTATTGAAGATTTTGGATTTGCAATATTTTAGCTATCAAGTATAGCCACAGAAGGAAATACAGAAAAGGATAATTCTTATTAAAAATGGATTAGATTGTTTCAGTAATTCATAGATTAAGCCATATAAAGAATCCAAACTTGGTTATCCAGTCATGTATTGTAAAGGCAACTCCATGGATTAGAGTTTAGGAGAGGAATAAAATTATACCTCATTTTTATTGACTACCAACATAAAGTTCATGATATTAAGATTTCATACATTATTCAATAATTGTATAAGATAGTAGAGTTCTTTTAGTTTATAGGTCGGAATGCTAGTTCATTGAAGTCATCCAAAACATAGGTTGTATGACAAATGCTCTTTTAAATTTAAATATTCAAGAGTGCACAACTTAATTACAAAGCACATACAGTGAATTTGCGCCTCCAATTGCTTGAAAAGTAGGGGTTTGAACTGTTCATTGATCCTTCAATAATAACTTGAACACTCATCATTTTCCCAATGCCACCAATTAGTTTCTTGCACTGCCAAAAAACTTATGTGACTGCACAGTTGGATTAATAGTTCAAGATCTCAAACAAATAAATACCTCTAATAAGCCAGACTCAAATCGGTAATTTTCAGCCACAGACCATATTAATTGACTAGGAGCATCAGCAGAAATAGATCGGTAGCTAGACAATGCAGTTTCCAATTCACTTGTACCTGCATTATTATATCAATGTATAAATGCTATTGCCCTGTTTGATTTTGAAGAGAAATATAGGGTTTCGGAAAGAGAAAAAGAGGGAATGAAAATGGAGAAATAAGTTGAGAAAAGATAAATAGTTAAGTAATAAAATTAAATGTTCTGTTGTTTGATAGAGTAGAAATAGATGAGAAATAGAGAGAAAGCTTTTTTGAAATTGTGTAATTTGATATATTTGACAGGATATTAATGATTTGAATAGTGTAATACTCATTATAATTTATACCCCTCACCACATACAATACAACACGAATCAAACATTAGGAGTAAAATAGTATTAGTAGTTTTTACTCTCTGTTTTTCATTTTTTGCCCATCCTCTACATTTCTTTCTCATTCTCAACACCAAACTACTAAATTTAGTTCCCCTTCTCTCCATCTTCATCCCAGGCAAACACGGCCTAAGAGTTTAAAAAGGAAAGCATCTTAGAATGTTAATTCTACAATACATGACGACAATACGACCAACAAATTGTATAAGACCAACATGATGAGGTAACTGACCATTAGAAAGAGATAGAATATACCATTATACAATGAACACCTCATAAAAGTTATCAATGTGATAGAAGAAAGGGTATTTTTCCAAGTCACTAGCAAAGGTATCAGTGGGTCCTAATGGATTTTCAATATACGAGTGAGATGGGAATCATGGCATGGTCTAACTTGTGTACAGCTCGGTATTTCACTCGTGATTGTTACAAATAGATGTTGATTATCTCATCAAGTAAGCAGCCGTATTACTCTCCTGCTTTCTAGTTCTTTTCTACTTTTTCTTTCTTACCTTACTCTTTACTACGAACCTAACCCAACTGCAGGAAGACTTGAACATACTGGATGAAACAATTCTTCTCATTCTTAGTCAATACTTCCTCGTCAGTAAATGATTCAAATATGTTGACTTACGATTTTAATAACAAAAAGAAAATCAAAAGGTAAATGGAACAATTGACATTAGAAATTGTGGATGTCCTCAGGATTTCCTAAATACAGAAGAGTTTCAGTTTGATTTCAATATTACTGCCCTGAAGATTTTAACTTTCAACATGTTTTACCTCCAAAATCTTCTTTATTACTTTAATACGGTCTCAGAATACAAGGAGGAGGAGCATCCGAAACAATATGTGATGATGTGAAGATGAATAAATTGAGGGCTATTTTTCCTAGAACATGTGGGACAATGCATTTATGACTTCGTCCACTATTTTTTTTCTCATAGGGAATAAATAAAATTGATTTGCATACACTATAAAGAAAAGAAATAATAATAATAATAACAATATTCTCATAGGGAATAAACAAAATTGATTTGCATTCACTATAAAGAAAAGAAATAATAATAACAATAAAAGAAGATAATGAAAATACCACCTCAAATGTTCATGTACATGGAGATAGAGAAGTGGGCAAAATTAGAATTGAACTTTCAAGAACTACACTGAATTAATATTTTAAAAAACTAAACTGCTTTAGGTAAAAACTAAACTATGTTGGTAGTTTAGTTTAAAAAACTGAATTGCAAAAAGAGGATTTCAGTGTTGAACTGAACTGTTGGCAGTTTAAGATAAAAAATAACTGCACGGTTACCAATCTCATTAAAAATAGTAAGATGTCAACCAGATTGTCTTCTATGATTTTGGAAATCTCATTACCCTCTTCATTTTCACTCTCCTTGCTTATATCCACGAAAAGTACTTCTCTCTCTCACAAAGTTTCTTTCATTTTTACACTTAATTCAATGCCCATAGAATTTAAGTAAGAGTTTAAAGAAAATATCGAGATCATATATAAGAAACAGTTCAGTTAGATTACAAATACAGTTTAGTTTATCCAAATTGTTTTTCAGTTCAGTTAAGCTGATAGAAACTATTTTTCCAGTTCAATTCAATTATTATACAATTTAGTGTAGATAGAAGTATACAATTACCATAACAAAACAGCACTTACATGATGCTGCAGGTTTCTCTTTATATCCACCAAATTAGGCATCCAACGGGTACAATATATCCAAACAAACATAAAATTTAGTCAATGGCACAAAAGATATATGTAAAAACAAATTTGTATCAAAGTAAATTTACTAGCATGACGTGAAGTAGCCAGGCAAGATCCTCACCGACGCAATTGATCTGACCCAAATAAGAAAGATAATATCTGGCAAACAAACTTGTACACACACATACATTTAAAAAAAATCATTACCTTGAAGAACATGTTTGCCAGCCTTTAGCACCCTCAGTGAAATGTCAACCTGCAACAATTGATTGTCTGTTAAGAAAATGCAAAGAAATTGTAAATTCTGTAGAATTCAAGTACAAAAGTCCTTCCAATTCCAATTAAAGTTGACAGATAAACAATCTGGTTCTTATTAGATTTTATTTTATTTTATTTTATTTTAATACACAACTTCACATCAGCACTATTCGGCTCATTGTGTGGATAATACAATAGATACCTCAAAAACTGATCTAGAATAAGCTTTCAACCACCATATTGAAAAGTAAAGAATGCCCAACTTTTACAAGCTCTAATTGTGTTATCTCTGGACAAAGTTAAACATCAGTTTTTTCCTACATTGGGTTAATTGAGATTGGAAGGTGTACCGGTCGGCACCGGACGACCGAATGGTTTATATCGAATAAATCTAATTAAATTCACCACGTTGTTACACGTGAAGTAAAAGAGCAGTTACAATAACCATTGACTAAGTCGAAACACGTTCTCTAGATCACTCCCCTGATTTTCAGGAAACCATCAAGCACGACCCGGGGACCACTAAGCATGTCCCTAGCGAGTAATGAACGTTCACTGGGCCCACAGGGTACAGGCCCAAGTCAACCTACTTAAAGGGGAGGAGAGAGGAAAAAAGGGGTACGTTTTCATAATATCAGAGAATTCTCACTTGAGCACCATCGCTGACTTGAGCGTCGGAGTGCAATCGCAGGTAACCCGCCGGCCGACCGAGGCACACGAAGAAGAAAGGATACGTGAAGAATAGGAGAACCGAGGGTGAAGTAAAGAGTGTATCTGGATTAAGATTACTTGGCCTCCAACGTCCATTCAGGCACTTTCTTGGATAACCAAATCCACTTTTTGAAAGTAGGTAGTACATACAATAAATGCAGCAGGTAGACAACAATATGATTGTTACTATTTATAATTTGATTTGATTAGAAGTTAAATGAGAAATCATTACCTGAATTGCTATGCATAAGTGATTGAGAGTGAGAAAAGATAAATACGATAATAGAGAAGAGAAATAAGAAACCTGATTTTGTACAGCCAAAACGACAGCAACTGCATCTATGGATCCATCTTGGATGATATCTTCAAGACCGCAATCTCCCCACTTACACTCTACTCCCGGAAAATGCTTACGGGCTACCTCTACGGCCGCCGTAGCAGATTCCTGAACAGAAAAATGAATTGAAAGTAAGAGAAGAGATGATTGGAAGAAGAGCGAAAATAAAGTTATGCAATAGTAACGGACGAACGGTGTTACCTGACTGCGGCTCCAAATGGCTTTGAGATGGAAGAGATGAGAGATCTCCGACAGTCTGGGAATGTACTGACTCTTCACAAAGATACCAGCTCCCAGAATAGCGATCTGAGGAACCTTCGTCGCCATAACTACAATACAATACAATAAAAATACCATACAAATTTCACATGTATATAGAATGCATTGTAAGGTTTCTACCCATTCTGTTTCTAATCAAATCTCACCTTGCTTCTTTTTCTTCTTCTTTTTCTTCTTAGCTTCAGGATTTAAAGCGCATGTTTTCTACTTGTTTGGTTTTTGTAATGAGGTGGTGACTATGTTTCAGTAGCACAAAAAAAACACCCCAAAATATTTAATTTAAAATATATATATTCGTAATTGAAACTACAAAAGTTTAATATATACAAATCTTGAATTAATATGTAACTTTCAAATTTTATTATACAGAAGTTTATCTGGACAACATAAATGACCTTGTCAAAATCTGTAAACAAACATAAATGAGTTCCGAATCTCAATTCTCAACATCATTTATACCACATCATTCCAGATATGAAAATCCAAAATTCATAACTCACTTCTATATATCTAGAAGCTTAAATGAAATATGAAAATAACCTCTCGAATTTTGGTATAAAAATTACTTCCAAATATTAATATCCGTAAGAAAATGTGTAAAAAGGACAGAATGGGATTTTTAAAATTTTCGTTTTAGTCAAAATTGATTGGGTGGAAGCAATTGCCTAGTTGTTTGATGTTAAGTTTATTTATATATTTTATACTATAGGTTCTTTTTCCAATTTTTTGTATTAATTATATTTTTTAAACATGGTTAATTAAACCATTTTTCTTAGTTCAACTTTAGGAGTTGGTGAGAGCTATTTTAAGTGATTAAAAATGTTTCATTGATGTCAGAAATATTTTGAAAAAAATAAATTTAATTTACACATTTAATTTTATCAATTAAATTAACTAGTTTTTCTGATAAATTAGTTAATTAATCTTATAAAAGAACATAAGAGTAAAATTTGATATTAAGTTTTATGCATTTTCAGACTATTAATATAATTCTTAAGGTAATATTATAAAAGTTAATAAAATTATCTAATTCATCATTATCATTGTAATGCTTTTTGAGTAACAACCATAACATAATTACTTAAAATAAAGACTTGGCAAATTATAACTTTTTAAGAATAAATAGTTAATAAGTTGATAGTATACGTCTAAATAGAAATTGGCATGTAGTAAATCTATTGACTTCCTAAAATGACATCTTAAAAAGTGATTGAAGTTTTTTATGTGTTATAATATAAAACATTTTTTTACTTACACAAACAAATGGGTTTTGCTCCTTTAATGCATTATAAATGTTAACAAATTTGGCTTTTGAAACTTCAGGGCATCAAGGTTTGTTTTGTTTAGCTTACTATAAAATAACTAAATATTGAAAAGAAATAATGTTAGAATATATAATTATTTTTCTATACTAAAATAAAATTTTGTACCAAAAATGAGTTATTTGATTGGAATTTTTATACATCTTTTAATAAGTAAGCAGATGTTGCTACTTTTATTTATTCAAAACATTAACACATCGAACCAAAGAAAATCAATTTCAGTGACCTTACATTCATTCTAAATGAAGATCAAAGCATGATCCGATAGTTACTGTTGCGGTTCCCGTCAAATAGAGATTTGTCCCACAACTCTATCATCACAATAAACCTTGTTCTTAGTGGGATTTGAGTTGAGTCATTATTCAAATTCTTGCACTATCTCACTATTTCATAACTCACTGCAATATCTTATCAATCTTATTGACATTGACATTTGTTACAATTGAAAAGAATAGATACAATAATTGTTATTTCTTGTACCACTATAAATTTAATTTGGAAAAATTATCTTCCCTTTCATATCTTTTCATTATCAAATCAATTTTCTAAACCTATTGAAAGACTCTGAAAACAAAAAATGGAGTCTGTAGGTCGATTATCTTATTTTCAGCATCCAAACATTGTATGTATATTGTTTCTCTGGGTTCCTCGCTCACCCCACTCTGCGTGGCATACTCCAATGCCATTTCATAGTCCACCTACATACAGAAATTATAGACAAAATTTTATCAATAAATCAAAATTCAAGAACCCATAGTCCGTTCTTTATCTTCTGTTCATTGTATGAACTATGAACTCAGTTCATACAGTCTATTTAGGAGACAGTCCTAGGATATTGCCTAAAAGCTTCATTTGTGTAAGCTAAAGGTATAGTTGTTTCTCTGAAAGACGAACTCAAAGTAAAGCTAATAAGCAGTTACGTACATAATACAGAATGAAAAGAAAAGTTCCGTGATCGAGAGAAACGATTTCTGTTGGTGCAGAAAAAAGACTAAGGTTTTATAACGCTAATTTCGAAAGCTACCCCTTATTTTATCTACAACTAAAACTAAATCTATATTTTAACTTTAAGGTGGACATACTCATATGACAAGAGTTGTACCACTAGATCAATTTGCTGCAACTCTGACACTTACATCTATTCAGATTGAGGTATCCCTTTTGTTCATATATAGTTAGAAAACTAAGAAATATTCACACTCACACGCGGCCAGATTGCATACCTGTTCAACATGTTTAGCAAGCTTTTCACACAATGTTTCTTTAGTAATCAAGTTTTCTGAGACTTTTCTCAGTAGTTCGACATCATCATCCCCATAACGAATCTTCTTTGCCGCAGGTAACTGTGTCATTTGTTTCAAAACATTGTATACTGCACCAGAAGCATCGGGGATATACCTGCCAAATGGTAGGAATTATATTTTATTTCAAACTTAAAAAATGCATCATCGTTCAGCTGATTGCGGGAATTAGAGTTGGACAAATAAAACTTTGGCATACCTGCTGAGATTTCGTTTCCTCTCCTGCTGCTCACGGGCCTGTATCTTTTTCACAATCTTGGATTTTAATTGGACACAACACTGCTGAATAGCATACTAGAGATACGAGAAAAATAAAAGCTGTTAGCTTATTTTACATAGCAAAAATTGAACAATTGCAAAATAAAAACTTCAAACCTTGACAGCAGAAGCAATCTCAGTTATGTCATCTCCAATGTATTCTTTCCCAGTTCCTTTGAATGGAATTTTTGTGCTCACAATGCTTACAAAGACACCAATCTTATCTTGTATCTGATTGATTTTGTAACTACTCCAGCTGAAAAAGTATTTAACAGGATTTCATAGGCTATGATTGCCTTGTGACGCCAGAGAATTTAGAAAGCAATTATTGACCCTTATTCTATCACCTCATCATAAAATACTATTTTGAATAATGATTTTGGCAAGAAAGAAATTATAGCAGGACTGACCTTAAAAAATTATTCACTCCTAATTCCTAACATCATCTATACCCTCGCCTCTTGATAACAAGATTAACCTCTTGATAACAAGATTATATTTTCTTTCCTCTCACTACATTCTTTTTTTTTCTCTTCGTACAAATAACATCATTATACCTTTATTTTCTCTTTCTTTTCTTTCTTTTAATCCTCATGTTGTTCCCTCATCCAAACAAAACAATAATTAGAAAGGCAAAATAAACCATATGTTTTTAAGTGTATACTTACTTTATTCTTTTATGTGCGGTCCTGGTAACAACATCGGCACCTTGCTCAAAAAGTAGAGGAATTCTATTGGCAAATCGAAATATATTCAGACCCTGGAAACAAGTATTATATATTGTCACTGAAACCATTGCCATTTTCTAAGAACATGAAACATTTCTTCATAACTAGCTCCTAACATTGTCGAGTTGATCAAATGGTCGATCAAGAATGACCCAACATCACCTAATTTAAGACCATGGTGGTGGCAATCAGACTATAACACAATAAAGTACAGCAAGAAGAGGTGGGAGTGTGAGGGAAGGCAATAGTGTCACAATCCATCAGAAAGCATAAACAAAAGTTAAATTGGTTTTTTTTTTCTTTATAGAAAAACAATTTATTACAACATAAAGACAAATAAAACAACACAGGATGATCAAGGAGCATTCTAAAACACAAAAACTAGGAAAAAGAACATGAAACAGTATCTCTGAGTCCAATTGTTTTCATATCTAACAAAAGGTTTATTTTTTATTTGTATATTTTCCATGTTTATTACTGCATTTATAGCATTTTACTCAATCTCCAACTATTGTTTTAAGATAAGACAGTAAATTTACCACATGTATTTCAAACTACTATCAAACATAACTATTGTTGGAAACTTAACTTGCTTGACATTTTTTCCGCCTACACTGACTCCAGCTTCCACAATGAATGGATGACCTTCAAAAACTTGAGCACTGTGCGTCAATTGCAGAAGAAATTAGTAATAAATCACAATGAATAACCAGAAAATTCAACCACAACCAAAACGAAAAGATCCCTCATGAGCCTCTAACATAATGTCTCGATTTACCCTTTAGAACTTCCAACAAATAGAGTAAAAGGTAAGCTAAAGACTCAAGATGATCCATATCAAGGATAGAAAATTAGGAGATCACGAAGTTCCAAGAAGTAATAATTTGAGATAAGAGAAACATGTAGTAAAACTTTGATACTGAACAACAACCTGCCTGAATAAGTTGCAACCATGTCCGGGTGCAGCTCTTTTATAATTCCTAATCGAAGATTGTATTCACCAGCAGGGCTAAGACACTGAAAATAGGTAATATGGACACATAAAATGACAAAAATAAGGAATATAATATAATAAATAGTAATGGAAAAATGAATGATGAAATATAAATAAAAGGGGGTCATAATACAGCCTACATACTTACATGACCACTAGGATCATCAAACTTGGCTTGACGAAGCAACTGATGAATGCGTACTAATTGCTGTGAAGTTAGAGACTTCACAGGCGTTTTTGCACTGAAGTCTGGACCCATTTCTCCTGAAAAAGTGAGTAAAGAGTGAAATAGAAAACATGTTGAGCTTCTATAACATATGCACATTGAACCATGTCAAGATAAACTTCCTTAAATCACAGACAAAATAAATTGTCACTAATTTACTATGATGTCAACAACAACCCAGAGAATCTCTTTCTGCACTTCAGTAACAAAAATATACACATAGAATAGAGCCGCAGCAGGCAACTTAACCCCTCACTAATTTAGGAAGGAAAAGGGAATACAAGTAAGGAAAACGACCCTTTAGCATTCCCTTATTTCAATATCAACAAAGAGCCAGACATATCTTCTTTCTACACTTATTGCAGAATAACATTGCTTTTACATCAGGGATAAATGACTATTGTTGTTAAAGTGGAGAACCTTAGCTTACTATAATCTTTCCCTTTGCCTAACTAAATACCAGTTTCACTAATTCTGTTAGATTGATGAATCCAAGTAGTTAACTGGAGTACATAACTACCATAAAAGATGCTCCTTCAAAAGACCTGTGTTAATATCTGCTCAATAAGGATAAAAAAAATACAACAAATTATTAACAAATTTACTGTTTTTCCTCACCTATTAATCTTTCAGCATAAGATTTATTGATATTTACAAATTCATGCTGAAGAAACTGTAAAAGATTCTGCTTTGATGTTTCAGCAATAAGCCGTTTAATTAGCAGTAAATCAACAGAAGATGGATGATGCTTTGTCTCCATAGGAATGGGTGGCATTACATCTGTTCTGCGAGCAAATCTTACAGAGACATTCTTGCTGCCAAAGAGAACAGCTTGTATAAGAAGATTGTGCATAGTTGATTTGGGGAAAGAATCTGAAAAGATATATACATACTCAGGGGCATCTGACACAAATTTAAATAGAAATTGTGCATAAGGGGTGATGACAGCCATTTGTCTCATGTAATGCAATATTTTTGACTGCAAATACAAACAAAGGGGCTCACATTAATGAAACATGACCACAATTATTCTTTCAGTAAAATCACTAAGCATGATAACAGTTTATTGATGGAACTGCTCAATTATATCTAGAGTTTGAAGTGAAATTATTCAAATTTCATCAAACAGGCATTACATACACGGTAAGTTGTCCAGTTCCCCTCTATGACAACTTGAATTTCAGCTCCCCGCCAGTGTTCCTTATTCTCCCGTTTTTCATGTAAATGAACATGGGGTATATTCCTGAAAATTGAAGCATTTGTTTATTTGGAAGGAGTTTAAGTTTTAATTCATAAAAGTACTTAATAAAGTCATACCTATGAATGTCAATATCCAGCCTGCAAAATGAAATATAATTTTGGTTCCTCATTGAAGAAGAGATCTCAATAGGAAGCCCTGTACTCATTTTAGACCATATTAATGCCTGTATCCATTAAAAGCACAGATTAATATGGCCAACCGAAACAAGTATATGATACAACTTCTACTGAAAAGTTGCCAGTTGTAACAAAAACAGATGGAAAGAACATATAAACTAGTGCATGTTGTCAATCAATACCATCTTTGCCCCAAGACCAAACTTTCCCCGTGTCTGTTTCAAGCCATATTTTGTCCCAGATAGAACTGCATGAATGGACAAGCATAAGCAAGTGAGGTTTCTAGTTCCTACAAACAAAATTACTACTGCAATTTTGAAATATCTTGATTCACAGAAAACTAATGCAGCAAGAAATTGACTGACCTCGGCCAAACATATTTGGGATGTCATCATGTGGCATTCCCTTTCCATTATCCTGCAATTAGTAACAATAATGAGACTGAATACAGTTCTCTAACAGGAATGAGATTGATAATGACAGAAAATGAGAAAATTTTCAAACTGGATTTCAAAATCTGACCAAACGGTCCAGCTGACCGGATCAAAATTAACAAATAAAGACAATGCATATCAACACGGTATCACAGTAAGGCCTGAGGCAGAAACCACACGCACCTTGCATGTAACTCTGTAAAATGAAGCCTCACCTCGACCTTTGCCAACCTTTGGGGCGTGAGTTTCTTTCACTTTCTTTCCAAGGGCAGCATTCTTTGCTTGCATTTCTTGAGCACGAGCCTCTTTTGCTAATCGTTTCTGCATGGGAAAGTATTATGTTAAACAGAACCCTATCTAGAGAGCATTTCTCCTATACTCTACTCAATTGCAACTACTTGTTTATATGAATGAAACAAGATGATAATTTCTAATTTGTTACTATGGCAAATTAACAATTTACACTACCCAAGACCCGATCATAGAGTTTAATCCAGGTTACTATATATCAGTACAACAAGACTATAACCAATGTAACAAGATAAAAAAATTAAACTCACCTCACGAGCCTTCTCAGTTTCATAATCGTCATACAATGCCGCATCAACACGTTCACGGTCAACAAGACCAATCATGGAATTAAATTTGCTTTTTCCTATCTCCTCACTGTAACAACCAAGCCACCATGAAAGAAATCAATTACAGATACACTTCAAGAAAAATCGCGTGTTCGCATCAGCTCATTTACTAGTTCATCATGCAACGCAATTGTCCTTGCACACTTACATAGTAATTTCGACCACCGGAAGCTCCGACATGGATTCCGCCGAGTCAAGTGAGTTCTCCACAAGCTCTCTAACAGTAGTATAAAGAGATTTTCCAGGCTGTAGTTAAATCCACATAATGTCAGAGAAAACACACATACAAAAAGAATATCACAAAATTGCTTTCGTATAACAAATCAAAAACATAATTGCACTACGCATACGTTGTCAAATCCTGCAATGTTCTTGTTTTCTGCGAAGAACTCGGCAGGAGATTCTAAAAATTAAACAAAAAAATAATAATCAGTTGAATGATTAAGGCTATAAAATTAAGCAGAAATTGCAACATGGAGAGAGCGAGTGAGAGAGAGAGAGAGAGAGAGAGAGAGAGACTCTGCTTCAGAAGAGATTCTTTCGGTTTTCGAGGGGTCTTTGACTTGGTTTTCTTAGCTTCAATTGGGCTTTCATCGCTAATTCCATCCATGGAAATTTCACCCTGGAATCTTGAATTGCCGCGGATTTCGATTTCCACGGAGCCGTTGAGTTCAGATTTAGAAGCAGAAGCTGAGAGTGAGTGAATTCGTGAACGCAGTGAACTTCGATTCAGCTGGCTCCACCCAGTGCTAGGGTTCTAAGCTGAAAAAAACAGAGAATAATTGAATTTGTAGTGCGTGCGATCTGGTGCTGTCGTCCGCATTGCCGATCACGCTGCCATGGCCAGTCGCCAAACACAGTGTCGTGATCAACGGTCAGTATATTTCAATCGCAGAGTCTTTATACTTGGACGGCCAGGATCCATGATAGTGTGTGCAATGTGCATCGTGAATGTAGTTTTGTAAAATTCATCGCTATTTCCCGCCAACCAAAGTCACGCTCTGTTCCCATACATTAAAATTCATTGACTGAAGTTTAATTTTTAAACTAATTATTAGAAAGGGTCATAAACTTACGAACACGACAATTTATTATTACATGGTAGTATAATAATATTTTTGTTCATTATCAATGCATTGTAATTAAATATAAATGTTATTAATATCTGGTTTTAAACGATAAAGAGATTTATTGAATTTGTAGAATAAATATTATGAATGGTACCATGGAGAGGAAGAAGTTTTAATTTAATACATTTCTCTAAAGAAATCATGGTTGTTGATATTTACTTAAAATGCAGAACAATTCTATTATAGTAATTTGGGTTAAATACATTTTTGTAAAGTTAAATTTTGTTTTTAGTTTAAATTTTATATTTTTTTCATATTTTGAATGAATTCTTATCAATGTTTTTTAATTTAAGAAATGAATTTTAAGTGTGAATTAAGATGTTAAAGTATTTAACGTTTTTTAATTTAAGAAATGAATTTTAAGTGTGAATTAAGATGTTAAAGTATTTAACGTTTACTCCACGTAAACAATCAATCCGTATAAATATTTTAATATCTTAATTTATGATAAAAATTTGTTTCACATATAAGAATAATAAAAATTTATTCAAATAATTTTTAAAGATTTAAAAAAGACGAAAATTAAGTACATAAAAAAAACATATTTAACCTTAACAATTTATTATTATGAATAATTATTATAAAAATTCCTTTAATGTGTTGAAGGAGAGTAATAAACCATATGTTGTTAACTTAAAAGAGAGTTAAACCAAGCATGCATTTTTCAACACTTCATAAAATAAACACTTCATAAAAGACAATTTGATGGTAATTATGGAGCTTATTATTAAAATGACAATGAAGTGTTGAAAACTAAAGTTTTTAAATTAAAAAAAAAAAGTAGGAACCAAATAGAAACAAAAGAATTAAATATCATCATGGTGTATACTTTTTGAACAAAAAAATAGTTATTTTTCTAATTAATAAAAGGCTAAATTTTTTTTATAAAAGTGAGCATAATTTTTTTTATTAAGGATATTGTTAATTAACTACACAAAATTAGATGTGTATGTGTAAATTATCTCATTCTTTAGTCTAATTGTAACAATACAATTTTTCTACCTTACTTTTAAACTTAAAATCACTATATAAAATTCAAATCTTAAGTTTATTGATATTCTATATTCTTTACAATATAGAGAGGAAACTATATTATTTTTATTGCTTGTTTTTTATATCTTTATATTATAGTTTTCTTAATCAATCAACACTTTAGTTGAATATCTACCCTTTCACTTTACTACTTTGTGACTGAAAATGTAGGACAATTTACTTTCCCAATACTAAAATACACTCCTCTAAAGTAAATGGGACCCGTCCATGGGATAAAGCTGAGTTTGTTTAAATTTAAAATGATGTATTTTTTAGAAAAGTGATTATTAATAAAAAAAATCCTTATATTTAGTTTCAATTATAAAAAAATATTTATTCATTGAATATGTGTTTTTTTTTAAATAATTTCTTAACTAAATTTTTTCACGTTGGACATCATGCAACTTGACATCTGAGATAGGTTGACACTTCAAGTAACAACAATCATATGTCATCACATGAAAAAAATTATTATTAAAAAAACACACACACACAAATATGGAGGACTATGTCAAAACTCATATATTAACAAAAACGATACATAGGTAGACTATACATATTCATAAAGAATTATAAGAACACACTATATGAAAGTCTATTATACCAATGAAATGATTCTCTATGAATAGATCATAAATTAGCCAATTTATCAGCCCACACATTTCCTTTGTGAAAAATATGAATAACTCTAAACTCGATTTTCCCATAATAATTAATACAAGTATTCTATCGATTTCGAAGCATCCAAACGAACATTTGTTATAATTTCTTAACTAACTTGCCTTTTATTTCTTTATTTTTTAAAAAAAAATCTAAAAGGTACAATAAGTTTTGTTGGCTAAAAAAAGTGATTGAAAAAGTAAACAAAACCCATAGAAATATTGATGATTGATTTTAGAATAATATTGTATTTTTTCTATTTTTTTATTGGAATAAATTAGTTGAATTATTAAAATGAATATTTAAATAATATTTTAACCCGTATAAAAAAAATAGATTAGAAGTCTCAAAATAAAACATAAAAATAAATAGATCTAACAAAAACCACGACAACAACAAAAAGTTTAACTAGTAAAAATTATTAGACTTCCAAAACTTCGTATAAGTAGATTTTCTATAACACATAAACCTATCGGTTTTTTCAAAACATTGTAATTTTCTATATACATATATATTTTAATTGTAATTTTAAGTCTCTTTTGTAATTGGTAATTAATTATAACTTGCATTCTAATTTTAAAATAATCATTGATCCGAAGGTACTAAATTTGATTCATTAAATAAGATTTCAAATTTAAGTATTATTAATTAAAAAAATATGATTAAAATAAAATATTATATAAAATGTATTATGTTAAAATAGACAAAGTCTATGGATGTTTTATATAAATAATATGGCTAAAAAAATACTACCCACTTTAATGTCATGAAACAAAATAATAAAAGGTTTAAGTTTTTCTTTTAAAAGAAAGTAGAAAGATATATAATTCGTACTTAATTTGTTTAATCTGCTTCATAATACAATTTGAAGGATAAGAAAACATATAATATCTAATATTTTTTTAGAAAATTCCTAAACCATTTTGCAGAGAGCTTTTGATGTCGTTTGAAGTCATTGTTGTAATCCACAAAGTTGATTCCAAATCGTACTGTGTAACCGTTGTTCCATTCAAAGTTGTCCAGCAATGACCATGCAAAATATCCTTTTATATTCACACCATCCCTTATCATGTCAACAAAATAAAACAAAATTAGATTTATAAGTAAAATACTTTTCAAATATTAAAAAGAGAAGAAAGAAGAAGAAGCAATTACCTAATTGCTGAATGAAGATAAAAAAGATGTCGATAATGATAATCAATCCTAAACGTATCTAGAAGAGACTCTTCTAGTGATAGTGTTGGATCATTGAACTCATCAATACCTGCATATAAAAAGTAGTATAAATAACATGTAATTAAAAGAAAAAAAAATAATCATAATATATTAACAATTTTTTTATACTCACTCTACAACTCTTAATACTATTATTTTAATTATTTAATTATAAATTTATTTTTTATTATATTATTTTTTTAAACTATCACATCAAAATTGTATACCACTTTCTAGGTTCTCAAAGTATAATTTTTCAATAAAAAATGCATGTAGACTTACAAGTTAATGATTAGTCACTATTCTTGATATATATTATGTATAAGCTTATTTTACAACAAGATAATAAATTAAATATATAATAGTTGATGTAGTTATTACCATTTTCAGTTATGTAAATTAATGGATTGTTGTACTTTTCTTTGGTGTACAACAATAATTCTCTAATGCCTCGGGGATATACATATAACCAGCTTGAAGCAGCCTACAAATACAATAAATAAAAGTTAATTACATATATAATAAAATAAAATAAATAACATGTATCTATATAATTTGGCATGGTCATGTATACATACCTGTGGACCTATTGGAATCCCATTGCGTTCAGCTACTCCAAAAAAATATATTTTATCAGAATTAATATATATATATATATATGAATAAATGTGAATGTAGAAAAATAATAGATAAAAAAATCTTACTTGTAAGGTTGGCACTGGGATCTGTAGCATAATTAGGTTTGACATTGACAAGCTTAGGTGCATTGGCAACATAATTTGAGGTGTAATAGTTTAATCCAATAAAATCAAATGAACCATTGACAAGTTTGATTTCATGTTTGGAGAACTTTGGCAATCGTTTACCAACAAGAGATTGCATGCTTTGTGGATATTTTCCTGATGTTAATGGTCCCATAAACCTATAATAATTGTACAAATGAAAATATTATTCAATTTGAGATTTTTGTTGTTTTTCTTAAACTTACATGTTTCTTCCTCTGTTAATGATTTATGTTCGTAGTATTATTACAAGTATACAGTACAGTGCAAAAATAAAATTTTTAAAAATATATATTCAAATAAAAAATATACTAATTAAGGAGTTATTTTTGTTGGCTAGTGGTATGTTTTTTGGAATTTATACTAAAGGAGTACAATTTTTGCTTTTTTTATTAAAATGAGATTGTTCTTGACAAAATTACGAATATGAGAAAAATATGCGAACGTGACATGCCTTCACGACTTTATTATGAAAAAAATGTGAAATCGTGTCAAGGTAAGGTAACATAACTTTAGTGTACCAGTTTGAATTGAAGTTGTGTCATCTTGACACGACTTCACCTTTACATGTCAAATATTGTGTCACCTTGACCTAACTCCTTCACAATGAAGTAGTGCATCTGACTTCTTCATAGTGAAGTAGTGTCACGTTGTCACGACTTCTCCATATCCATAATTTTCTAAAAACAACCTCACTTCGATAAAAAAAAAGGAAGTAATTGTCCGACTTTCTTAAATGAACTTTGTTTTTCATTAATCATATTATATACTAAATAAGTGATACTATTGTATTATCTACTTTTTACTAATCTACCTTTACTAATGAATGATGATATTTTTATATAAAGTTATGTACTCACCATCCCAACATGAAATCAAGTGATCGCTCAGAAGCACTTTTATCTGACTTGTTTTTTGACAATGGCTCAAACCAATTGGACACAAGGGTTATGCCTATCACTCCTTTTTGAGATACCTGTGTAAAGGATTTTCTTGGTGTTAATAGAGATAAGTAAAGTGCTTAGATCCTAATGACAATGCTGAAGTAAAATATGAAAAATTAGTGAGATGCTTGTTTTTTTAGTTAGAATTGGAACCTTTCAAATCTTAAAAATGAACCTAATAAGTTATTGTGAGAGTTGTGATGAACCTGATACTTTTTTCTGTAGACTTGAACAGTGGCTGCATGAGCAAGAAGAAGGTGATGTGAAACTAAGTAAGGTTCTTTCCCAGAATCACCATGAACACATTTGGGATCTAACCATTTAGAACATCGATTTGGTGGCATTAACCCACTTGCATATCCAAATGTACTATAACTCCATGGCTCATTTAAAGTAATCCAATACTTAACTCTATCTCCAAACTCTTTAAAGCAAAGTTCTGCATAATCTTGAAAGTCATTTCTGACAAATAATCACACGTTATATTGCATGATATATCATATAACATGTTTGTATTGAAAAATAGTGAAAAATATATATTCTATAATATTAGATTAGTTCATTGCATAAGAACATTTGGTATCAATTTTGTAATGATGTTATTTTCTAAAGTTTACCCAAGTATAGGATAGATTGATACGTTACCAAGATTTAAACTCATAAATTTATTATGCTAATTTTGATTAATTTATAATAAAATATATAATATTTATTATGAATTTATTTATATTGATTTGAATTATTGAGATTACATTATTAGATCGTTTGTATTTGTAATACTAAATACAAAATTTTATTAATTAAAGAAAACATTTTTACTTTAAAAATTATCTAAATCTGAGACATAAATTGATGAAAAATAAATAAAAAAATATAAATTGGTAAAAAATAAATAAAAAAAATATTATTTCACTTTAGTTACATGGTTTTTGAATAATAAATTTAACTTATCTTATAAAATCAAGGTTTGTATATAGATAAAAAAATTAAAATAAGTCAAATATTAATATCTAATGAAACATGTTTATAACAAGTTTTCGAAAAGCTATACTATCTTGCATCCATCAATTGAGGTTCATTGTAAACTAATATTCCTTTAAACTGAATCAGATAGAGTTTCTTTAATTAGTTTAATATACTTGGATCAAAACTAATTTCGATATCTTTATATATTGATGATTTATGATGGTTTATCCTTCTTATATTTGTTTTATAATTTTATACTATAATTGTATTTAGTATATCAACCCATCACATTTCACATTGTAGACAAATCTAGTTGATTTTAATTATATATATAAAATCTATTATAGGATATGAGGTATTACAAAATAAAATTTAAACCTTTAAAATACAGAGACCCATGTGATAAATTGATATTTATTCATAAACAAATAGAGGTAAGGATTTTTTTTTTTTAAAATTATTATAATGACTTAGGCAATTAATATATTTTCAAAAGAGCACTATCTTAAAAAAAATAGTAAAAACAATAAAAATAATTTGATTAAAAATTAAATTTTGTTGACTTACATAATATAAGGACTGAGGAAACCACCATACTCGTCTTCTAAAGCCTGTGGAAGATCCCAATGAAAGAGGGTGACAAATGGTTCTATACCTGTAATATTAATGTTTAATTAGTTACACATATTAATATATTAATCAATTACTTATTATATTGTTGTCATTAATTACTTGAAGAAATATTAAAATACAAACTTTGATTAATATATATATATATATATATTAATTTCTAACCATGAGCTAGTAGTTGGTTGATGAGGTTGTTGTAATATTTAACTCCTTCTTGGTTTATACCTCCACTAAGCTTTCCTTCTATATCATCAAAATTTATGAGAAAATTATGGTTAACACTAAACATTCACTAAAAATAATTAAGAGATAATAATCATCATCAATGTTTAACTTACTTGGGAGGAGTCTTGGCCAAGAAATGGAGAATCTATATGCATCCAAATTCATATATTTCATGATTTCAACATCTTCCTAAAAGTTTTAAAAATAGAAAAAGTAATTAAATATAAAAATGTAGCATGAAAACTATATTATAATTTTTCATTCCATTTTATAGTTTTATTATAATATTATATATTGGATTTTACCTTGTAGCGGTGATATTGATCAACTGCAACATCTCCACTACTCCTATCTTGTATCAGATCTGCAGTGATTGCAATTTATAATATATTAATATTATTTATATGATAAAAAATAATAAAATTATTAAATAAATAATATTAGTTTAAATTTATCGGGTTAATCTTTTTTTAACTCCTTTCCCAATTTAATTCTAATTAGGATACTAAATAAAATCTAGGTTTAATTACCTTTTTCGTCCTTATATTTATAGTTAATAGTCAATTTGGTACAGTGGTTTTTAAAATATTCAATTTGGTCCCTAAGTTTTTTAAAATGTATTCAAAATGGTCCTTTCTGTTAAATATCACCAAACGGCGTTAAGTGATGCTTATGTGGCAGACACGTGTAAGTTACGTGGATGGTGCTTACATACATTACTTTAGTGAATACTGAATTAGGGTTTAGGTTATTCAAATTGGGGATTTCGAATTTCTGATTTAGGGTTTCT